>Ga0222697_1000474_pt1 | contig 17217 bp, 20 predicted proteins | sample AntAcemetage1402_FD_179835 | JGI IMG/M metagenome (GOLD analysis project Ga0222697, IMG submission 179835) | Saline water microbial communities from Ace Lake, Antarctica - #1402 | ecosystem: Environmental > Aquatic > Non-marine Saline and Alkaline > Saline | place: Antarctica: Ace Lake... | reverse complement strand
TTGGTCGTAACATATCTTGAGCCTCATCTACTGCTTTGAGGGTGGCTATGGCTTTGGTAATAGCTTTAAACCTTTTACTCCCCGTTTCAGTGCCTCGTATTATATCTTGTGCGTAATATTTCCTTATCTCTTCCAAAATTTCTATCGTGTCATTCATTGGGGTTAATCTCCTTGAGTTTTGTGAAGTTACCAATCCTCTTCTACTCGTAGCCATTTAAATCCACCTGCGGTTTTTAAATTACCTTTTATGCAACTACTAATATTACCATTACTTACACCTGTTTGCTTTTCTGCTTCTATTTGTGATTTATGAACCTTAATTAGCTTTCTATCTAATGTCAATTGCGTGCAAGGTTTTCTATTCTCTCTACCTGAATTTTCTGATAATTCTATATATCTACAATTACTTTTAATATAATCACCTTTGCTATCTATCCTATCTATTGAGGGTCGTTTCATTAAATAGGCTTTATCGCGGAACCATAGTTCCTTTAATTCTGATGTTGAAATATGACGAGTTATTTCCTTTTTATAATACTTAGAACTTTTAGTTGTACATCTTGAGCTAATAGTATTCAATGTCTTAGACCAGGGATTTAAGCGTTCATATTCTATTCTTTTAATCCGTAGTTCAGTTTTCCGTTTTTTATTCATGCTCTCCTCCAATAAAAAGGCAACCCCCGACGGTCTAAAGAAAAACGGTTAAGTCCTTCACGCCTGAGATTGCCATTTTGGTATACATAGAAAATCCGCCTTTCTTTAGACATGTTAAGTATATCAATTATGGAAGTGATTGTCAAGCTAACTTTCATCACGCCCTCTCTTTATCTTGGGGTAGGTTTATCTTCTTTCTGATTTCAGCTCCTCGTTGGTTATATCCAATTTAATTCATTAAGAGTATTGTTTATAATATTAAATAGTTGCTCTTCAATGCCATACTTATTTTTAGCATATTCTAATGTGTCTTTCAATTTCTTGTCTGGGCTTCTTCTTGCAGCAGCTTTCCAATCAGCTATCATTTCTATAATATCTATTAAGTTCATATCATTTATACCATTTTTATGATAGCCTGTATGATGTCTGTTATGCTTATAATGATGGTCTACTGCTGGCTTTGTTAATTCTATACACTCTTGATATTCTGGTGTTCCATAATTAGCTTTTTTAAACTTTTCTCTTGTAGAAACAAATCCATCAAACTCTAACTGTTGCAATTTTGTTCTATCGTGGGAAAGTCCTCTTTGCTTTAATTCACTTGATACTATTTCTAAATTCTCTTGCACTTCACTGATATGCAAAAGCGTATCGCATAAAAAATCTTGGTTTATATTCATCTCAACCCCCTTTGTAGGTTTATATCCAAAACTTCCACCATTTGCGTTTATAATATATACAAGCAATTTCTTCTAATTTTCTTATTTCGCTATCTTTACAAAGACATTGAAAATATCCTTCTGTAATAAAATCAAGGTTTCTACACCACTTGCAATTTTTACAATATATTCTCTCCATCACGCCCTCTCTTTATCTTGGGGGTTGCTCTACCCAACCACTACCTCCACAAGTTTGACAGGCCACTTGTGGCATAGAATTACCCTGCCCATCACAATACCCCATTGCTACACCATCTGGTATTGTAGGGTCTATTATTGTTTTTTTACCTCCACAAGTCGGACATAGTACTCTCATCCCAACCCCCTTTGTAGGTTTATATTTCTTCTATGGTTATGCGGACTTTAATAGCAGATGGTTCTACTCCAGAAAAATCCATACAATCTGATTTGTTCACATATATTTCATCATTTCTTACAACTCTTACATCTTGCATACAAGGGTGTTCTATTCTAAAAAGTTCCCAATGTTTTGTTGTCCACCCAACTAAACTTTTCTTCTTCATAACCCCCTCACCGCCTTTCTGATTTCAGCTTTTGCTTGGTTGTAGCCTTTAAAGAATATATTAGTATATTTCTCCGTTGTTAGTTCCTTATCCCCACCCACATACTCTAACATCTTCTCTTTCTCTAACTTATTTAAGGCTGTGAGGGCTTCATCAACAGGAAACTCTCTTGTTCCATCTCCATTAAGTATACTTATCGGTGCGCTGTGATACTTCTCTAACACCTTTCTGCGTTTATCCATCACTCCTCCTTTAGCGCAAATAAGTATGCCTCGTACACGCTTGCCTGCGCATCTGATATTTTCCATTGGTATTTCTTACAACCTTGGTGATCTGGTTGGCATATCGGCTTTAAATTAAATGGTGAATTTATAAACAATGGCCAACGCTTGACATTTACCTTAGTATTAGATTTTATATGGTGTATCTCTGTGGCCTTGCTATAACAATCATCGCAGGCACAATAACCGTTGTAGGCTTGTACTACTGCCTCTCTTATATATGTTGGTATTATCGAAGCGCCCATTATTTAATCTCTTTCCATTTTATCTCTTCATTTTCACCTGCAAGCCAGAAATGTACGATTCTAGGCTTCCACCTCGTTGCCTTGCTACCCCTTTTCAGTTTTACCTTGCGCCATCCAATGAGTTGGACTTTAGCGTGTTTGAGCCATTCATACATAGCTTCGTTGCGATCCTCTGTCATTTTGCGGATGTGGACTGAAAATCCCTGCCCGCAGCTTTGTATGGCTACAATTCCATGTATAGGGTCTATTGATATTATATCTATAAATCCGAATAGGTCTTGGCGGACACCAAATGGGCCTGCGTACTGATTAAATCTCTCCACTATCCCGGGGATGCAGCCATTATCTTTTAGGAATTTGATTGTTCTTTGTGTTGGCGATGTTGCCATTATCTATCCTGTTCGCTGTTTATCAGCTTTTTCATTCTTCTTCTCCAAATCTGCTATTATCTTCTTTAGGATTTCTTTAATATGGACAGGTTTCATCTTTTATTCTCCATCATTTCGCCTTTTTCTTTTAATGTGAATTCCCTAAACTTATTATACTCTGGCATAAACTTGACTTGTATTTTCCCGACTTCGCCATGCCGTTGTTTTTCAACATAGATTGTATATTCATTTGCATCGCTATCCCAACTAAGTAGTATAACCGAATCTGAAAATTCCTCTAACACGCCGCTCCACTTTAGATGATGTATATGAGGTCTTGATTTATCTTCTGATGCACTACCCCTGTTTAATTGTGATATATTTATTACCCCAAAATTCATATCTTTTGCAAGCTCACCTATTCTAATTAAGTAATCTTCTATGGCGGCTTTCTTGTCCATTCCATCTGCTTTTACCATTTGGATATAATCTACTATGACAAAATCTGGCTTTATGAGATCACACACTCTTAATAAATCGTCAAAGGTTCTTCCATATTTGTTAGTTAAGAGTACATTCTTTTCTATAGCCCAAGATCTAAATAACTTTTTCTTCTCATTATATTCAGATAGAGCATGCCCCTGCCGGAGTTTAATGTTATCTATCTCGCATATATGAGTAATCATTCTTTCGCACATCTGTTCCTCTGTCATTTCAATGGTAAAATCTATGATTGTTAGGTCGTTGCTAGCCATTTGGCATAACAAGTGAGTAACAAGTGCTGATTTTCCATGTGAGGTTCTGGCCCCAATAGTCAAAACTTCCTGCTTATGCAGTCCCCACAAGATCTCGTCTAAGTCTCCTAAACCAATCTTGTACTTCGGTTCCGTTCCGCGCTGTATTATATTCTTGTCCAATTCGTCGAATATTTGCCAAAGCGGCCTTAGCTTTAACTGCTCTGGCGCAATATCTTTCGTATACTTCATTAGGTGCTTTCTCCCTTCTAAGCTGAAATAGTGCTTGATTTGTAGCTGTTATGAGTTCAGTATAGATCTCTATGGCAAGCGCTAGCTCTAGTTCAAAGTCTCTTATCCTCTTACGAGCCGCTTTCATTCTGTCTAATATGGTCTGAATTTCCTTTATTGATTTACCTTTAAAGGTCATTTTCTGTACTCCGGCTTGACATATGGTTTGTCGCTCCTAAGTGTAGGTTGCTTTTTTACTTCTAAAGGAGCATCTATTTTATTTAGCCAGTTTGTTACAAATTTACGAGTTTTTTGCCTACCTGGGTTGTTAGTTATCCACACATCCATCTTGGATAGTTCGCGATCTATATCTATGCCTTTATAGGCAGGGCTAGATTTTAGGCTTTTAATAAATTCAATATCAGATAGTCGTGCCGTTTTAGGCTGGTCATTTCCGCTTACCTTATCTTTACTTAACTTAACTTCTATTATATTAGGCAGGACATCTCCACGAGGGCTCGACGAGTGCTCTGCGAGGTGTTGATTATCTGGTAGTTTTGATGCTGTAGGCCTATCTATCCTCTGATGTTTCAAGAAGTTAGGTAAATAGTAGTATTGTTGATTATTAACTTTATACCACTCAACCTTTATAGATACCTCTTTTTTAAGCATATCTATATTTATTTTGTCATCATACGGAAATATCTGCGCTTTTAAGAGCTTACTGTGGCCTTTTCCTTTACCTTCATCATCAGCAAAGTTCCATAGCCCTATATAAAATAGCCTAGCGGGGAATGATAGCGTTGCTATTTCTTCATCACTCCAAAATTCAGGATCAATCATTCGTTTTCTTGCCATCATTTTCTCCTATAATAAATCGCCCATATCTGCTTGTCGCTCATCAGCCAAATCCTGCGGCCTATGTTAAGTTTTTTTGCTACTATCTTACGCGCGGCAGTTAGGTTCATTTCATACCCCACAGCACCGACAAGGTGATCATTCCTGCGCTTGCCCAATACAGTGCCTTTGGATAATTATGTTCAGCTAAACATACCACGCCGATAATTACATAAACCACCAAAAGGCATTTCATTAATATAGTGCTAATCATTTTGTGCCTCCTGAATAAAAGTTGCCCAGGGAAAAGAGATTACCTTTTTGTGTCTGCGAGGACAACCCCGGGCATAAAAATAGCCCGACTTCTCGTCGAGCTTGGTTAGTTTTATTTAGTTTCTCTTTCATTTTTATATCCTCGCATTTGATTGTTAACTGATTATATCAAATTTCCTTGATCTTGTCAAGCTTTATTTAATAAAATATTTGCAGAAAGTTTTGCCATTCTGTTTTACTCTATAACTCTCTACTGTGTAACCTGCCTGCCGGATATCATATATCCTGGACGCGAGCCTAAAACATCCAAACATCTTTAGCGCCTGCAGGCCTGTCAGTCCCTTACCCGATCCTAGGTACTTTATTATCCTTGCTACTTGTGATAAATTGCTCATAGTGCCTCCTTTTTTATTGTTCAACCTCATTCGGTTCGCACAGATATAGGTCAAGTGTTTGGCTTGCCCATTCCCTGCATTCAGAGTTCAGTTCCTCAAATTCAGAGGTAGTGAGTGAGGCTGTTGATCGCCCTACCTTAATAATCTTATCACCCACTTTTAGCTCATAAGAGATAAACAGCATTCTAAGTATTTCTTTTGTTTCTTCTTTTGTGTAGCCTGTCTTATCTGATATGCCTTTTACGATTACACAATGAAAATATGCGTTCTGATTGTTACTTCTTTGTTTCTTATGCTTCTCTACTGTCAGGTCAATGTCACAGCCCTCAAGCGTGAATAGATGGTCTGTGAAATCAACACCCATTACAAGCTTGTTGTGGCTTATTGTGCCACGGAAGATAGGTTTCATTTTACCACCACAGTTAGTTCTCCTGCTTTCATGAAATAATAATTACCTATCCCGTGCTTAAAGTCAACCAACCATCTTAGCGCAGATTTTTTTGTTAAAAATCCTATCGCCCGTAGAGGGGTTGGCTCTCCTCTCTGCCAGTGGACTTCGTATATTACAAAATATTTTATTTTCGGTTTCACGTTACCTCCTTCCGGGGATGGGGCCGGGCAACCTTCGGAGTAAACCCGGCCTTATGGGGCATCCCTTAAAATGGTATGGTTTGATCCACGCCTGCCTCTGCCTACTTTAGTGCTTGTTCTTTAGGCTTACCTATGAACTCTACCCTGTGCGCGTTTATTTTAACTCTGTAATGCTTCTGTCCATCTTTTTCCCAAGACTCCTGTTTAAGCGAACCCTCTATGAGAACCTTTGAGCCTTTACCAATATATTCAGTGCAGTTCTCAGCCGTCTTGCCCCAAACAGTAACCTCAAAGAAATGCACTATATCCTTATCATTATACTTCTCATTGACCGCTATGCTGAATGAAGCAACTGCTGTCCCATTTGGGATATATCTTAATTCTACATCTTTTGTTAAGTTGCCACTAATGCCTATATGGTTCATATCGTAATCCTTTCTATGCTCTTGTACTTACGGTTCTGGTTTTGTTTATTTTAACCCCTGGTATGGGAAGTGTACCCTTAGTTGCGGATATGACTTTATTAATTTTGCTCTGGTCAGGTATCATATACTCACGCGGCAGGATTGATTTATCTATTACTTCTCCATTCCAACGTTCTATATAGCTGACACCTTCTGCTTTCTCTACTCTGGGTGCTGCGATAGGAGCCATCACCTCTGCTGCCTTTTCCTCGTATCTCTCGGCTTTGTCCTCTTTGCCTTCTTCCCGGGCTTTCTCAGCCTTAGCCTCTGCCTCTAAGCGTTTTTTTTCTGCTAAACGATCGAGTTTGTCCTGTTCCTCTTTGCGCTTTTTTTCTTGGATTTCGGTGTAGGTTATCATTTTCTTATCGCAAATACTTAATATATTCCGATAGATGCCAACAGGCTTTTTGAACAGGGTCATAATCCTCTTCTTTGCTTCATCTAAAGGCACCGTTATTTCCTTTCGCTGCGCGTCTAGTTCCTTTGCCTTATTGTTAGATACCTTACGGATATTGGCTATTCTCTCATACGATAGTTGATCCTTCACCACAATAGTCTCTATCTCGCGAGAGACGTTATCTGACTCTTGTACCGCTATGTCTACCACATCTGTGTTTATCGCCTTCAACTGTATTTCGCTCATTTTATTATCTCCTTTTTTCGACCATCAAATACAATTTCTATTGGTTTGACGGAATTGGGTAGTTTGTGAAATTTTACGTGAATAGATTGACTAATAAACACCATTAAGTTTTCTAATCTATTATCAGATTTGTTATTATTGATATGGTGTATTGTTTCTTTTGGTTTCATATATCTACCAAGGCATTCTTCTATTATAAGTATATGCTCATAAACATAACTTCCATTCATAGCTCGTGGATGTTTAGGACGATAGACTTTAACATATCCAAAAACTATTCTGCCTCCTTTCCAATTAGGATTATTTTTCCCAGAATATTCAGGAAACTTCTTTCCCTTGTTCCAGGATTCTTGCAATCCTTTTTCCCCTTTATTCCAAGGAGTGTGACCCTCTTTAAAGCAACTCTGCAAGCTAAAGGGCTTATGTCCTTTCTGGAAACCAAAAGGTTTTCCTTCTTTACTTATCCTCATAGAGCCTCCCATAAAAAATGACAGCTTTCGGGCAGATTGAGGATAAGCGGTTAGCTTTTCCAACCCTACAGCTGTCATTGTTATAGTCATAAAAATACCGCCTTCCTCAATCTGTCTAGAGTATACCATTATGTCACTCTCTTGTCAAGCATATTGTGCCTTTTCTTGAAATTATATATGTTCAAACAACTTAGGAACACACTCTTATCCGAAGTTTCTGTAAGCGGATAGATTTTGTAGCGATTTTCCATCAACTGGACACACATACGTTTTTTTATTTTTATTCCATTTTCTTCTGCTAGTATCTGGTACGCTGCCGTTTGGATATCAACAGAATGATAGACGCCAGAACCTGTTTTGATGTCTAAGAGCAATCCTTTTGCTTTTGATATTCTATCTGGCATACCAGTGAATCCTCGTTTAGATGTGTAGCGATGCTCTATCTCATCTTTAGTAAAACTTAGGTCATAGTCTTTACAGAATTTACGCCAAGATTCTAAGTAACCCATTATAGAGCTATCTACTGAATTTATATCCAGCGTGCCCAAATCATCTAATTGAGTAGCAAGGTGTACAGCAGAACCGAAGGCGCAGGCCCTTTCGAGTATGTCCTTTGGTACCATATCGAAATTGATTAACCCCGCCGTTTTTAATATATTCGTGACTCTAGGCTTGTTCATTGAGCTTATCCATTGTTTCCTTCTCTATTCTGGTCTGTGCTACTACACAACGATCCCTTAGCCATTGCTTACAGCTCTCAGGAAGCGCGGATATTTTAATCCGATATTCCTTGGCTATGAAATCTATCCCTATCTGGGTTGTTGATGCCTTAAACTGCTCTGAGATTGTAACCATCATATCAGTCTGTTCTTGCGTAGGTGCAGTAGGCATTGGTTTTTCACCTTGCGTGCCACCTTGCCCTGTTTCTGGCTTATTCTGGGGTATTGTAGCACTCTTTGCCTGCGGTTGACTCACTGCTGGCTTTCCTGCAGCATTACCGTCATCGTCATCACCTGTTGGTATGTTCCAAATCATACACATTAAGTATCTACGCCCATAAGAGGTAGATGAGGCCTTACCGTGTATTTTGGTCATATTAGCATTACCTTTGATGCCTACCCCATCTAAAGGAACATCATAATAGTATGTTTCTTTATGGCCTGCGGTATGCAACACATCAGAACAAATCCTGATACAACCCTCCGCAGTAGATTGCCCTTCATAGAATATTATAGAAAACCCCTCTTTAGTGTAGATAGGTTTTGCGCTTTCTATGATACCATCTAATCCTGCATATTTGCTGTGAGTCTGTGGATTGCTTTTTGTCTTAGCGACAGATGCTATATTAGCCTGTACGATAGCAAAAGAGGAAGCAAACACCTTCTTTGCTTCGTTAGCCTCAAATCTCTCTTTTAATGCAAGCAGTTTCTCAAGTTGCGCGAGGTCTGCCTTTCCTGCGATCGCCTTGCTTATTAAGTCATCTACGCTACCATTCGGAATTGGTACTATCTCTGGTTTTTCTACTTTTATTATCTCTTGTTTCTTCATCACATCTCCTTTACAGGTTGCATTGAGCATCTTCTGGCTCAATAATTTTGTCATAGTCCAATATCTTTTCTGCCTTTATGCTACCGATCTTGCCCAAGATTTCGTTTGCCTTTGCTATGGCTAAAGCTATTGCTTTATAATTAACTGTTTCTACTCCATATCTTGTTTCTGTATCTACTTCTTCAATTAATTCCTCTAACTCTTTAATGCTTAGTTTCATAATCCAACATCTCCTCTTATATCGCTTTCGTTAAAATCATCTAACGCTGCTTGGTCAGCCTCTGAGATTTGCAATTCATCTGCCTTTGCTATAGCATCTTCACAATATTGTAATGTTAATATACCATCTGCACGAAGTTCACCCATTTTCTTATACTTCTTTAAATAGGTTCTTGACCACTTACAAGCCTCAACCAACCCATCAATCTTTCTTCTCGCTTTTACTACATCTTTCTTTGCTTGATGTCCTTCATCTATTTGCCCTTTTGCATATTCAAAGCACCGCTCTGGCTCATTAGCAAATTCAGAACCTTGAGGAGTAAGTTGCTGTAATAACAAATCTATCTTGTCATAATTATTCCAACACTTTACTATTCTTTTAATATTATCATCAGCTTCTTTTTGTCTTATATGATTACCTGATGTTAACGATACCCCAGTTAAGAGCAACTTTCCTTTGGGCGTTGTAACATTTCCCCACTTATCTACTTTTAACTTCCCTTTTGTATAACTCATAACTCCCTCCTTGTAAAAATACTTTTAATCACTACTGCGATAAATACCATTGCTGTCTTGATGTGGGTTTTGAGGGTCATTCTGCACCCCCAGAGGTTGCCTGAATAGGCTTTTTTTGGCGTTTGGCTCTTAATAACTCACGTTTAAGCGTGTTAAAAGGTGAAAAGGGTAATAGTGGACACCCTTGCATATCGCAGTCCCCAGATTCGCCCATTCCGCTACAATCGTAACAATGAGCCTTTACGGCTTGACTTCTGGTAATCTTACCACCTTCAAGGTATTTTATAAGTTCTCGCTTACCTGCCCTTGCTTTGCCAGATTTGGCACTTTTTAATAATCGCTCATCTCTTGTCATTTTGCTTTCCTTTCTAATAACGCAACTACACAATTTCTGATTAGCTCGCTTAAGCTAATCCGTTTCTTGTCTGCTAACAACTCAAGCCCTTTGAGTGTGCCAGACCTTAATTTAAAAGCTGTCTGAGCGTTGTATTTTTTAATTCTCTTTCGCATCTTTTCTCCTTTCTTAAAAGTTTATCTTTGGTTTAACTTGTTACATTAAAATTGTACCACATTTTGGGTACGTGTCAAGGGTTATTTTTTGAGATGGTCGTGAAATAGTTGAAAATAATTTTTTGGAGGGTTATTTTTTTGGTACAGACCAAGAACCGTAGCTTTTAGATTTGCTATTTTTTACATTCCAAGAACCGTAGGATTTCTTGGAACTTCCTTCGCTTTCTTCTTTACCAAACCACTTAAAGGGAGCCGTAACTAATCTCTTAACTGTATCATACGGCAGACCCCACTTGAATTTAAAAAGAGTAGAGAGGTTTTTATCAATGGCTCTCTTGGCTGTGGTTTTCCATTTCAGTTCACCTTTCTTATCACCACTTTTATACTTTTCTTCACTCATAGCTCGTCGGATAGCTGTTACTGTTTCTGCAATACCATCAATTCCTCTATCTATACTTGAGATTAAAACGTCTGAAACATCATATCCTGCATAGGTTCCGCGCTCTACCTTACTTCGTAACGATCTAAACGCGTTGCCCACAAAATAAACACTGCCTAAGTTGTATTCGAGGAAGTTCATAATAGTTGCCCATGCCTTACTTTTAGGAGCCTTCTCTTTCCTACCATAGACCTTCCTGCGTGCTGCGTCTATCCCCCATAGCATAGCCGGCATTACAATCGCCAATATAGACAGCTTAGACATCATCTTTTTCTTGTCCTTACCTGTTTTCCCGCTACGGTTGTATTCCTCTACAGTGCGCCTTACCATCATATAGTTCTTGTTTCTCTGAGAACTATATTTTGTGAGCAGCCGGACAAAGGGCCTTTTGGATCTACCGATAGCCGACCTATCTTTAGGCAAAAAAGTAGGCTGTGTTTTTCTTACTATCTCTTCTGTCCTACCTGCTATGCGTTGCATCCTCTCTTCATCTTTCAGTAAGGGGCAACAATCGTTAGTTTCAAGCTCCGCAGCCGTCCATATCCTGCCGATGGCCTGGTAATCAAAACTTGATATTCCTTTCATAACTTTCTGGCTTAGAGGCGTAAGCCCTGTAAAGAACTTCCTAACTTCCCCTATCTGACCTATTTCGCCTAACTCTCTTGTGACATTACCACTAAACCTATCTCTTAACTGAGGAGAATATTTACTCATAATATCTTTTGAGGCTGGCTTTAGAGCGCGTCTTAAATAGCTTATATCTATCTCTGTGGCTGCGGCTGCTAACGAAACAGGCTGTTTAGCCATAACCCAGGGGTTTAACCCTAATACAGCAGTATCTAATTTATTGATTAAATCAAGTGTAAGTTTTTCTACATTAGTAGTGTCGTGAGATGTATCTTCCATATCCTTTAAGTACTGCTTTAGGTTTCTGACATAATGAGAACCGTATGTAGAAGCAAGTTTGATTTGAAAGTATTTGTCGTTTAAGAGCATCTTGGCATTCCTGAGGTGTTTAGCGAGTCCGTAATAAGCAGAAGCCTCTTTTAATGTCTTATAAGTAGCAGAAAAAACATCCTCTAATATGATAGCGTTTGAGGCGTTGGTTCTTTCTTTTAATATCCCCATCCCCTCTAATGTTCTTTGGGAAAAGTTCTTTTGGAGTTTTAGGTCATCTCTTTTAACATCTAGGGCGTTAGTCCTGATAGGGAAGTAATCAGGTTCAGTTGCTATTTCCCATCCATTAAGTTGCATAGATCGTTCGTTTAATTTGGCTTTCTGGATATTGTTAAAATAGTGATGTACTATATCCGCAAGTTTTTTCTCTTCTGGTGTTATATCATCCAGCATAGCTTGTAAATCATCAGAGTCTATCTTATGTATTTTATATTTATCTCGTACAAACGAGAACCCACCATTCAACAGATGTTTCAAGTTTTTTTCATTTCTTGCGTGTAGAGATAATGCAATTCTTTCAGCTTTAGTCATAGTTACTTTTTTACCGGAAGGCAGGGTCATTTTCTGGTAATCTACTTTGCCTTTAGGCTTGGCGAAGAAGGTTTCGCTCCAATTAGTAATATCAAAATCTATTTTACCTTTAAAATAATCCTCTGCATCTTGCCTGAATTTTAATAAATCTGTATTGCCTTTGTTTATCCCACCATATAATACTTTCTTTATTACACCGCTTGCCTCTTTGTCAATAATCTCTGTTATGAGTTCAGTGTTATAGCTTTCTGTAGTAAATATTTCTTTGCCTCTACCAACTTCTACTTTAAGTTGTTCCCTGGTGTCTATTGTGTCTTTGTCCCTGCGCTGTGTTTCTCTTCTGTCAAGATTGCTTTTTGCCTCGTTTATTACCTCTTTAGCTTCCTTATGTACTCTACCGAATATCATCTTGTTTTTAAGGTCATGGAGTTTCATAAGATGTTTGATACTGTTATTGAGCAACTTTATATCATCCGAAGTAAGCGACCCTATTTTAGTTTTGGTCAACAGTTCTAATCTTTGTAGTTTTTCAGGCGGGATATTATTATCAGGGTGCGTTTCGATGTACTGTTTCATTCCCGTAAGACTTTGAAGCGTTTTATCTTTACGATTCACAAGGTCTAAATCCTGTGTTAGGTTAGATATTTCTCTTTGGTATTCTGGTCTAATCTTCTTGATATCTATATCTTTTATAGTTTTCTTTAGCGATGAAACTGCTATATTCCGGTCTCTTTTCTCTTCTATCTGTTCTATGCGTGCAAGTGCTTTGGCGAGGTTCTTCTTCGTCTTAGAGTTTGCTACCCATGATAAAAGTTTTCCTCTATCTTGAGCTTCTAATCGCTCATTGGCATAGTTTACAATAGACCTTTTAACATCAGCTATATCGGCTTTAGTGGATTTTAACTTCATCAAGATTTCTTGGCGAGCTTCCTTGCGACCTACTTTTACGCCAAACTTAAACCCTCTTTTTTCGTGCCTTATCTGTTCTTTTACTTTTTTTTCCTTTACCCCTTCTGCCCTTACGCGTTCTCTCTCTGCACTTGCCTCTTGTCTTTCAATGTCTGATATATCCCCTTTAGTGACTCTTGGTATCACCGCACCTGTCTTTATTAGCTCGTTTAAGTAGTCTGCCGGATTCCTATCCTCCGGAACCTTGAGTTTGCCCTCAGCCTCTAATGTTTTAGCTATATCATCTAGGCCTATGCCGGGTGTCTTGGCTTGCATACTCTTGACTAATCCGCTGTAGGTTCTGTGTTCTACTGGTTTTTTTGGTTTAACATCAAGCTTTGCAGCTGCTGCTTTTTGTTTATCACTTAACACACCTGTTGTTAGCCTTGCCTCTTCTACTGCATCTTCATAAGTATCTCTTATCACATCACCACTTGGAGTGCCATCTTTTGCAAGAAAAGTTGCTTGCCATTTGCCTGGTTCTTTAGCAGACTTAGTAACAACAGCGTCTACATTCGTGCCTTTTAGCTCTATAGGTTTCTCCCCACCCTGTGCTTTGCCATCCATCATTCTCTTTAATTCAGGAGATAGTTTAACAGCACCATTTTCTGCGATGGTAGCACCAGCTTTTTTAAGAAATATTTTATAGACACCTGCCATAGGGTCTAGTGGATCTAAAGCTCTATCTAATACATAATTTACAGGATTATCTTTACCCTCTTTCCTCGCTATCTTAAAATCTTCGATTATCCGTTCTCGTACTTCCGCGAGTTGCTCTTCCTTTGTTAAATCTTCCCACAAAGGCTTGCCCATCTGTTGTCTCATAAACTTGCTCATACCTATTGTTTTGCCTAATTTTTTACTAAACCCAGCAGTTTGATGAGCATACTGCGAAATAGCCTTATCCACATCTTGTGTAGTCAGTGAGGTATCTCCTATTTTTATTACAGGCTTCTCTTGTGCCTTATTCCAGATGTCAGTTAGTTGGGATTTGGTTTTGATTTGTTTAGGGTCAAATACAGTAAAGGTTTTTCCTTTTACTCCATTTTCTACATCATTATAAATAAGTCCTTCATATCCCATTTCTTTTAGCTTAGAAACAAGATTAAATTTATTTACCAAATCTTCTAATGGTTTATAAAAACTATCTGTCGGTTTATATCTATCATAATAACTATTATTTACCATATTTTGCAATTCCCATTCATTTGTTTTTTGGTCTATGGGAAGCAAATCAACTAAATCGTCAAAACTTTTAATAGGTGTTAAATCCAATAATTTATTTTTGTTTATAAATCTACTCTTTATCTTATCGCCAAATTGTTTTGCTAAATCTGTGCTATCTGTAAAATATGTTCCAAAAGTTTTAACGCCCGAACTATCTTGAAATTCCTCTGGTACTTCTGTTGCAGGCAAAAAATCCTCAAATTCTCCAAGTGTACCATGATACACTTCTCCTTGCTCTTTCACAAATTCCTCTGGCGTTTTATGTTTCTTAGCTTCTTGAATAAGAGGTGCTTCTTGCAAAGTATTCTGTAATTGAACAACCGACATACCTGCAAGTGTAGCCTTTTCCATAGTAGGAGATACTTTCATAATCTCATTTATAAGGCTTAACTTATTTGTAGGCAAATCAGGAATTAACGCGCCACCTCTTTGACCTGCAAACTTAGCATAAGCTAATTGCGGCTTACCTGCTACTTGAGTCTCAAGCCCAGGGATATTTTTTAGGTTTTTTGCCATATCTCGTAACTTGGAAAGCGGTGTTTTTTGAACTAAATAATCAAACACATCTCCACGCATACTTATAGGAGTTTTTCTACGATTAGCAAATTTAGCGAGAGAGCTTATTATGTCCTTTCCTGCTTCTTGTTTAAGTGCCGCAGGTAATCTCATTGCAATATTAGCAGTTACTAACGCCCACGCTTCAGGGCTTGCAGGCATAGATGCTATTTCTGAAAAGGCTTTCTTCTGAAACTCTCTTTCTTGTTCGCCCAATTCTTTTGTAACACCAAATCTTGGTATAATGGTAGGGAATATAATAGGTCTTAATACTTCGGGTATTTGTTCCTCTACTTTAGATATAGTTTCATATCCTATTCTTCTTAATTCTTTCTTTGGATTATGAGCTAATTCCCATGCTCTGCCCATTCCTTTTATACGCGTGAACGGAGTGGATAATCCGCCTGTGGCAACATCAAATATTGTCTTTGTGGTAGATAAAGGTATGCCTTTTGGCTTGAGTACTCCCAAATCATCCTCTAACCCCTGTAGAATACCCGAATTTGCGGTTGCTTGGGGGCGTGTACTATCGGTTCTGTTATATCTCTCTCTATACTTTTCTCCAGGTTCTTTTCCATACCAATATTGTGGTACATCTAATTCTGGGTTTTTCGCAAGTTCTTTCTTGAGAATAACTTTGTTCATTTTTCCGTACATTTCTTTATCGTTATCTGAGAAATCTCCTACTCCGCCATAATCGTATCGCTCTTCATAGTTAGGTATCTTGCCTTTGTTCTTTCCGTGCTTTAATAATAATTCTCCATGAGGAATGAATTTATCCTTTACCCAACTTTGAAGTTCTTCATCTTCCTTAAAATATTCGTTCTTTAACGCACCTTTAGCAAGCCCTTTAGTGGTTTGTACTGGCCCATAAGCAGATGACCCCTTTGCAGGGGCTACTTTAGTTCTTATCCAGGGGTCAGTTTCGCCGCCTGTTTCCGCTTGTGATAAATGTGAATATGCTTCATTCACATCAGGCGTTTTAAAGATACCTAAGTCATCCTCTAAATCTACTACCTTTTTTAGTTTAGGCTTTAAAATGCCTATATCGTCTATTAAATCTAAAGGCATTTATTCTCCTTGCAGTTTTTGGATAATCCTTGTGGCTTCTTCTTTGGTCTTATTGAATTTCTGTACAATAAAGTCTACCACCTGAGATAACTTTTGAGTTGTAGTGCCGGAGATAAAATTCTTTATCTCTCCTAACATAGAGGACTCTTCTTCAGGGATGTCTGCTTGTTCCGGTAAAAGTTCAGTAATTTTAGACTTTATGTAATCTATATCCGCACCTTTCATTCTCATAGTTGTTTCAGATTGACTTAAAGCCTCTAGTGCCTCTGCTTGAGTCGTTATCGCTCCATCGTTTATTGCATCGCCTAAAGCATCGAGTTCTTTTTTGGTAGCGGTGTTGACTTTTTTATCCTTATCTTTGATTGCCTGCCTTGCCTCGTCTTTAGTCCTGCCCGACTCTGCCCTGTTAGCCATACCGAGTTGCTTAAGGAACGGATCTTCTATCCCTTGTGCGTCACCTCGTTCTCTTGCCATAGATGCCTCGCCATACCCTCCTGGAGCAGTGGTTACCGTTCTACCATCAACACTTGCTACCCCTGATGGCCGTTCAGGAGATAACAAATAGCCTATTGCCTCTTCATCTGTGTAACCTTGTTCTTTCATACTGCTGATTTCAGCTTCAGACCTAAGTTTTAGTTCATCAGTTAGTTTTATCTGTTCCTTTCGGTTCTCCACTTCGGCCTTGCCTATCTTCATTTGTGATAAATCAAATGCCGCCTTCTTAGCTTTCATTTCCGCATTATGTTCTTCTCTCGCGCCTGCTATTGCTTCAGGACTAGTTTCAATCTCTAACTTTTTAAGTTGTGCATCTTTGATTTTTTTGTCCTGTGCGAATTTTTCCTTTTCTATCCGCATTTCGTCTTTTTTCATACCGATATTTACAAGGTTAGTTGCGGCAGAATTTATCCCCCGACTAATACCTGCCAGTATACTAAGTGTTCGTTCGCTCATAGTTTTCTCCTTTAGCGAGGAAATCCTCCACCCCAATCATATTGTTTTGGTGTTGATCTCGTTATTGCTCCACTTGCTGCTTTACCTGCGGCAGAACCTAATGTACCACCTACCGTCGCACCTGCCGGGCCACCTACCATCGCACCTCCGATAGTTCCAAGAGCCCCTATACCCGATTCTAAGATTTGACCCCACATAGCATTCTTACTGGCTTTCTTAGCATCTTCTCTTTCCTGTTCTTTTAATCTTAAATTCTCATTAAATTGGTCAGCTTGTAATTGAAGTCCTGCACCCTGCATACCATACTGATTCTCTT
>Ga0222697_1000470_pt1 | contig 17320 bp, 17 predicted proteins | sample AntAcemetage1402_FD_179835 | JGI IMG/M metagenome (GOLD analysis project Ga0222697, IMG submission 179835) | Saline water microbial communities from Ace Lake, Antarctica - #1402 | ecosystem: Environmental > Aquatic > Non-marine Saline and Alkaline > Saline | place: Antarctica: Ace Lake... | reverse complement strand
TGAAAATTGTACTTATAAATCCCCCTACCGGTTTTTCCTATAATCCCGAACTTTCTATTTCGTATCCTCTCGGATTGATGTATATAGCGGCTACTCTGGAAGAAAAGGGGTTAGCAGTTAAGATAATAGATTTTGTAAATGACCACAATATTGGTCGTATGAAGAAAGTAATAATGGACAATAAAGGCGACATTTTTGGTATAAGCATGTTGTCAGACAATCGTTCTACCGCATTTAGCATAATTAATATTATTAGAAAGATTTATAAAAATGCCAAGGTTGTTTTAGGCGGTATTCACCCTACATTATTCTATAAGCAGATCTTGAATACTATAGATGTCGACGCGATATTTTTAGGAGAGAGCGAATTATCGTTTCTAAGATACGCAATAGAGTTCAAGGTAGCCAAAAAAGATTTGAAAGATATTCCCGGAGTTGCCTTTCGAGGTACTAGCGGAGAAATTATTACAACAAAAAACACATGGGTAGAGTGCATAGATAAAATACCAAAACCCGCTTTTCACCTTATAGAGCTTGATCAATACAAGAACAGTGTTAATGAGATAGATTTTCACATATTGACATCTAGGGGGTGCCCTTTTAGATGTAATTTTTGTAGTATCCCGGCTATTTATAAAGGGCGTTATAGGGTTCATAGCGTTGCTCGCGTTATAGAAGAGATGATGATAATACAGAACTTTAAAAAGCAAGGCCGCGTTATGTTCCACGACGATTTTTTCGCCGTAGATACAGACAGAACAAGAGAGTTGTGCAAAGGTATAATCAAAAAAAAGATCAGGCTAAAATGGACTGTCCGCTCTCGTGTTGATAGGGTAGATTTTGCTACACTGAAACTTATGAGAGAGAGTGGTTGTGAGGCGATATTCTTTGGCGTCGAAACAGGCAGCCCAAAGATCCTTGAGGCCATGAACAAAAAGTTCTCTTTCGAGGACGTAAAAAGAGCGTTTGCATTGACAAAAGAGTCAGGCATAAAAACTATTTGTAATATAATGCTAGGGTATCCCGGCGAGGATAAAGAGACCTTGCGCGAAACAAGAGAGCTCTTATCTGTGGTTAAACCCGATAAGGTCTATTTTTCAGCCGTAAGAATTTTCCCCGGCACTGTGTTGTATAATCAGTGCGTGGAGAAAGGATTGATTGATGATTCATTCTGGCTTGAGCCTAAAAACAGGGTGCCGCTTTATGTTGCAGATATGGGTTACATCCGCATTCTTTGGAATATGTTTAAGATGAGAATGTTGTTAGAAGTTAGTTTTCTTGCAAAAATTGTTATTACATGCAAAGCACTTTTTAGGAGAGTCGCGTTACTATACATGAGGCTGTTTTATGGAAAAGGAAAATAAGCTAATGAAAAGAAAAAAAATGATAATTATCATTGGAATCTTTGTAGGAGCATTGGCCTTACGTATCTACGGTTTTAATAGATATGACTTATGGTTCGATGAGTTGATTTCTAATCATTATTCTTATGAGAATATTAAGGCATTGGCTGAATTGTACGGAGAATATTTTGCTAATTATTTTGTAAAACGTCTTATGCATGATCCGTCTTCAGTATTTTATTACTTAGTAGTCTATATATATAGTTTTTTGTTTGGCTCTGGAGTAATGCTGAGATTTCTATCAGTTATATTTAGCATGCTTGCTCTTGGAGTATTTTATAAATTATCACGTCTCTTTTTCGATAGGAAGGTTTCCGTCTATGCCCTCTTAATTATGGCATTCAGCCCTATGCAGATATGGTATGCCCAAGAGGCAAGGGTGTACTCTATGGCTGCTTTCTTTGTTCTTCTAGCTGTATATTGTTATTTGCGTGCGCTAAAGACAGGAAAGGCATCTTATTTAATCTTGTTTGCGCTATCGTGCGTAAGCGCTTGTTACTCAAGTTATTTTTCCGTGTTTTTATTACTGCCTTTTGTGATTATGTTTATTTGGAACAGAGAGGAAAAGAATAAGATAAAGTGGGCATTAATAACACTCTTGATCTTTTTCTCAATGATTCCCTTATTATTTATCTTAGCAAGTCATTTAAGTTTTGTCAGAAGCAGTTTTTGGCTGCCAGTACCATCGTTGCGAATAGTGTTGAATACATGTGTTGTTTTCGTTCTCGGGTATTCATCCGCTATGTGGCAGATTTATACAGCGCCAACAATATTTGTTGCTCTGTATATCTATGGCGCGTATTCTTTTTTCAGAAGTAATCAAAAAAACGCGATTATTTTATTTTTGTCTTTTTTGGCCCCTATAGCGTTAACATACCTTATCTCCAGATATGTTATCCCGGTTTATCTGGATAGACAGCTTTTTATATACAGCCCCTTTTATTACCTTTTAATAGCTAAAGGGGTATTGAGCATTAAAACTAAATTATTTAGAATAGCTGCCATGTTCCTGGTTATGGTTTATATAGGGTTTTCTCTTATCAACTATTATCACGGGTTTATGCTCTCGTCCCCTAAAAACAGAAAAAGTTTTTATATAGGAATGCACGCTAAGAAGAATTACACTGACTTAATGTTTTTTATAAGTGCAAAGTTAGAGAATGATGATGCTATTCTTGCAACAAATATACAATCTTATATTATCGCTGCCTCTTGTTTTAAGGAAGATGTTATGCATAATAAATCAGTTTGCATGGGCTATTTTTTCTATCCGTATACCGTGGAATACTGCTTAGGCACAAGATCGATGGTGAAGTCATTAGGCATTGACCGGTTAAATCTTAAAACAGGACAATTATACGGGTGGTGGTTTAAAAATGGAAAAAGACAGATAGGTAAAATGCGCCTGGAAGAGAATAAGATAAAGCGTGTGTGGCTAATCTCTTCTTCCTGGCACTTAAAAGGCGCCTTGCCCAGGAACTCCCTAGATGTTAGGCGTTATATGTTTAGCCATTACAAAAATACATTATCAATGGAAAAAGACGGTGTTTATCTAGATCTTGTTGAGATTCCTTATGAATGATAGTTGTGTAAAGCAAAAAATGATAAGGAAAGAACGGATATGATTTTTAGCAGAATGAGGAAGGCTTTTAGCAACAGGATGATTGATGGGATAACATTGTTTACCGCACCGGAATGTAATCTGAATTGCCCCTATTGTTTTTCCAAGGAAAGAAGACAGCAGGGGCCCCATATAGAATTTAGCAAGTGGCGAGGTATTATTTATCAAGCTAAGGAGATGGGCGTACGGTGGGTAGTGTTTGCGGGTCCCGGTGAGCCCTTATTAGGTGATATAAGCCTAAAATTGATAGAATACGCGAATTCTTTGGCAATGAAAAGCGAGGTCTTTACCAATGGCATTTTAGTAAGAAAGGATACAGCGCAATTTCTGTATAGAAATAATGTACATATTACCATTAAAGTTCATTCCTTTAATCCTGAGGTATACGATACTTTGGCAGGAAAAGTTAACGCTACCGAATGGGTGGATTATAGATATGTATATAATGGAAAAGATTTGCGGCATCTTATACCGCTAGGCTTAAAAATATTGTTGGATGAGGCAGAAGGTTTTAGTTTAAGAAAGCGGAAAAAGTATTTAAGAGTAGAGTCTGTTATTACTAAGTATAACCTTAGTTGCATAATAGATCTTGCAAGATTTGCTAGAGCTCATCACTTAGGTATTTTGCTTGAAACGCTTATAGCACAGAATGATGAAAATATAAAGAATCTGTTGCCGGGAGATAAAGAGTATTTGATCGCGTATAAAGAATTAAGCAAAATTTTAGGATGGAGGTTTGCTCTTGGCCAAAGAATGACAGGTTGTGAGATACGGAAGAACCCTGTTATTTGGGAAAATGGAGATATGGCTTTGTGCTTTATTGAAAATGCCAGTATCGGCAATGTTCAGATCAGCAGTTTAAGAGAGCTCTGGGCAATGCGATTAAAAGTACAAAAGAGAAAATTGCGAGATAAGAGTATCTCTGGTTTTAGGAACTGTTTAGGCAGGGAATATACAAAATGACAGGTTTATTTTGAGTAGATTAGCGCGAAAATTTTATGACTTAGCAGTATTAGAGGGTGAAGGCTTTGGTACGGTTTATGAATATCTGGTAAAATACAAATTACTTAGTAAAAATATATCAAAAAATGAAAAACCTAAGATATTAATCGCGGGGTTGCCTGAAAAGTATGGTTATAGCCTTGATTTTATCTCATTTTGTGAGGGAAATGGAGGCTATTACGAGATAGTGGATGAGCGGGCAGATAAGCTATGCGCCTTAAAACGTATTTTTGAAAAAAGTAATAAGAGTTTAGGTTCCGCGAGGTTATGTAACTTGTGGTCCATGGAAGATGTTTATGCTAATAAGTATTTTGATTTAGCCTTGTCTTGCGAGGTTCTTCAGCGCCTTTCTTTTGATAATCAGATTCAATATATAAGATCCTTAAAAAAAATAGCCAAAAAAGTTATTCTGTTTGTTCCCAATGGTGATAACAATGGGCATCAGAGCCACTCAGGATTAAATACAGCTACAATGGCAGCGTTAATTAAGCAGTTGGATATCGCGGATAGCGACAAACATCGTGATACAGGTTATATAGATATGCCTCCGTGGCCGCCCGGCACGAAAAGTAACCCTCTTAAAGGTGATATAGGCAGGGCTATCTGTAATATTGCATTAAATATCCTGCAGGTAATTTCCATTATCGAACCATTTTATCCGCAGTCTTTTAAGCTGAAATATGCTCATCTAATCTATATAGTTTGGTGAATTATGCATCGGGAGTATAGTTAAAGTGGGGTTTAAAACAAATATTTTAATTACCGGAGCCACGGGTTTTATCGGAAGCCATCTAGTGAAGGCTTTATTAAAATCTAATTTGAATGTTAAGGTAAACGCGCTTGTTAGGATCTCGAGTGATATAGCAAAGCTTAAGTCTTTAGGCGGTATTAATTATTTATACGGAGATTTACAGGATAAGGCCTCCTTGAAAAAAGCTATTAAGGGTATTGATGTTCTTTTCCATCTTGCAGGAATTCTAGGTAAACATGGCTTATCGGAATCTATGTGTTATGCTGTCAACGTAGAGGGTACGAGGAACCTTCTTGAGGTATGTGCGGGAAATGGACAGATAAGGCAGTTTATATATTTAAGCAGTGCAGGTGTTTCGGGCCCAAACGTGGAAAACGCAAACGAAGGTTATCTGCCTAACCCTTCAAATATTTATGAGAGAACCAAGGCTAGGGCGGAGAGTATAGTATTTGATTATTATCGTGAAAGGGATGTCCCTGTTACTGTGTTAAGGCCTGAGTTTCTTTATGGCCCCGGTGATACGCATTTGCTGGGATTGTTCAAAGCTATCAAAAAAAGAATGTTTTTTCTTATAGATGGTGGACAGAGTCTCTTGCACCCAACCTATATAGAAGATATAATTCAAGCATTGCTAGCGTGCTGTGGAAATACAGGCACAATAGGTGAAACTTATTTGATAGCCGGTGAAAGAAGCATTACGGTAAAAGAGCTTACGGGGCTCATAGCTAAGTATTTGGGTGTTAAACGTATTAATAGGTCATTATCTGCGAAGACTGCGGTATTTATTTCACAGGTTTTTGAATTTTCATTACCCATTTTAAAGATAGATCCGCCTCTTACGTTATCACGAGTCAAGTTTTTTACTGAAAGTAGAAGCTACGACACTTTAAAAGCAAGAAAAGGCCTTGGCCTTCAATCGTTCGCGTTGGAAGAAGGTATAAAAAAAACAATAGAGTGGTATAAGTCTAAAGGATATTTATAAACAGAAGCTGTATATATGTATTTATCGATAAATAGTTTTTTAAAATTAGGTTTCTATTGGGTATTTAACTGCCTTTTAAAGCTGCCATTTAGTTTTCATGTAATGCCGTTAAACCTGACTCTGTCAATAACTAATAAATGTGTCGCAAGGTGTAAAACATGCAATATATGGAGGACGTATTTAGACAACCCGGATCTAGTCAGGAATGAGCTTACTTCTGATGAGTGGGCAAAGACCCTTAAATCTATTGGAACTTCCCCCTCGTGGATTACTATAAGCGGAGGAAACCAATTCCTAAGAGATGATTTAGTTCTTATAATAAAGCACACGGTAGAATATTGTAGGCCTTCTATAATCAATATCCCGGTGAGTGGGGTAATTCCGGAGGTGATTTATCAAAAGACAGAAGAGATACTTCGGGTATGTAAGATGAAGAATGTTAAATTAATAATTAATATATCGCTGGATGGCTTAAATGAAAAACAGGATTATATGCGTGGCTTTAAAGGAGATTTTATAAAGACATTGGAGACTTATAAAAAACTTGTAGGATTAAAGAAAAAGTACCCCAACTTTTATTTGGGTATATATACAGTTGTCTCCGCGTTTAATGTAAATGATATTCCTAAAATTTGCGATTTTGTAAAAAAAGAACTTAATCCGGATACCTATGCTATAGAGATAGCGGAACAGCGAAAGGAGCTTATAAATCTTTCAGATGCTATTAGTCCGCCGCCTGAGGCCTATAGGGAAGCTGTTAGTTATTATTTAAAGAGATTTAAAGAAAAGAGCAAAGGGATTCTATATCTAAAGCAGTTAATGCGGGAAAGATATTATTACTTAGTCGACAAGGAAAAGAGGATTCCCTGCCGTGCAGGTGTAGTTTCCGTACAGATTTCACCCTATGGTGACGTATGGCCGTGCTGCACCAGGGCGGAGGTTATGGGTAATCTTAAAGAGGCTGAATATAATTTTAAGAGAATATGGTTTAGCAGAAAAGCGGATATTATAAGGGAAGAGATAAGCTCCAAACAGTGTTTTTGTACGCATTGTAACCCGTATTATACAAATATATTATTTCATCCCAGAAGCTTAATAACTGTGTGCGTGGATTTTTTAAGATCCAACATAGCAAAATAAGGTGTATTTATGAGTGATATAAAATTGTATTACCGTAAAAATGATTATAGCAGGCAGAGGGTTCATGATCGAAGTAACGATATTTTGTTCTATCAAAAAAAAATTATTAAACAGCTTATGGGTTGTTCAGAAAAAACCATTTTAGACGTTGGTTGTGGCTGCGCCCCAATCAGCTCCTTACTGACAAAACGCAACAAAGTTGTTGGTATTGATTTATCCGAATCAGCTTTGCGCGAAGCATCTCAAAACGGTGTCAGCTGTATTGTCGCGTCTATTGAAGAGAGGCTCCCTTTCAGGAGCGAAACATTTGATTCTGTTTTATTAACGGAAGTGATAGAGCATATATTTGACCCTGTTTCTTTGCTAAAAGAGATTCACCGTGTCTTAAAAGACGAGGGTATTATCGTTTGTTCCGTACCGAACTCGTCATTTATCCTGAATAGGCTCTCTTTTCTGTTTACCGGACTTATTAATGACTGTACTGCTCAAGACAGGTTGGTAGGCAATATACCAAATATTAACGAACATATTCGTATTGTTCCGCCAAAGCTTCTCAAACGGTTGTTAATTGATTCAGGTTTTTCCATCTCAAAAATAGATTATTGGTTCCCTGACCGGTTTATCAGGCCACCATTTCGTAGATTAAATTTTATTACCCGTGTAATAAAGAGCCTAAGATTATACAAAGTATTCCCCAACCTTATTTCTCTTAATGTTTGTATGGTAGCTATAAAGAGCATATGATTTTTTTCATGCTGTAAAGGTGTGAAATAGCCGGATTAGTAATAACAGGGATCTATCTATGTATAAAAAAATAATGACAATCAGCTGTTTCTTCATAATTATTATTTTAGGATTGTTTTTACGAATTTACAATATTGATAAGTCTCCATTGTGGAACGATGAATTAATGTCAAATCGTTTTTCAGCAGAGCATACTAGCGCTTCAATGAAAATTTATAAACATGATTCCACGTTTGAGCAGTTTGCATATTATGCTAAGAATGACCCTAATCCCACCTTCTATTATTTGTTAGTTTATTTTTACAGTTTTTTATTCGAAGGAGGAAAGTCATTAAGATTTATATCAGTCATTTTTAGCATGTTTTCCTTAGTAGCGTTCTATCTATTGGCTCGTTTATTTTTCAATAGAAGGAATAGTTTGTATGCCTTGTTAGTAATGGCTATCAGCCCTTTTTATCTTTGGTATGCTCAAGAGGCAAGAGCATATTCGACAGCATGTTTTTTTGCGATTTTAGTATTGTACTTTTTTATTAAGGCTATTAGGGAAAATAATATAGTTTTTTGGTTTTTTTTCACGCTTTCAGCTATTTTTTCTCTATATACTAGTTATTATACTATTATATTACTTATTGCTATGGGTATAGTTGTATTATTAAAAGAATATCGACGATATTTTAAATTATGGTGGATTTCCATTCTCACTATTGTGATCTTATCCTTACCTGCTATATTTTTTACAAGGAGTTGTTTGCATATTGTGAAGAATGGGTTCTGGCTTCCGATACCAAGCTTTAGGACTGTATTTACAACATTTTCGGTTTTTAATTTCGGCTATTCGCCTTATAGATGGGAGTACTATTGCGGTACAACAATTTTTATAGGACTGCTTATTTATGGCGCATATTATTGCTATCGACAGAATAAGAATTCTATAAAAGTTCTGCCAATTTTGTTTTTCACCCCTTTTATATTAGTATATGCTCTTTCCTACTTAATCATGCCTATTTATATAGACAGGCAGCTTATTGTATTCTCCCCACTTTATTATCTTTTAATAACACAGGGATTGAGTAGTATTAAAAGAAGATCTAGTCGAGTGATATTGTCAGTTATTGTTTTGCTTTTGATTGGCCTCTCAACTATAAATTATTATCGTGGTTTTATACTTTGGATCCCCAATGGAAAGGATTTATATGTTGGGGTCCATTATAAGAAGGATTACGAAGGTTTGATGGAATATGTTAAGGATAATTTAAGGTCGGATGATCTTATTATGGTTACAGACGCTCAAGCGCTAGCTATCGCTGTCGATTATTTCCATTCTTATTTTAGCAATAAAAAGTTTGCAGGTATAGGGCAGATTTTCTATCCTTATGCTTTACACGGCTTTGATTCTATTTGTGCAAAAGCTGGACTTTGCGAATGGGAATTAATCAAGGAAAGTAAGGAATTATATGTTTTGTGGTTTAAGCCAGAAGGCGTGTATTCACAGAAAATAATGTCTGGTGATTTATCATCAAAGCGTATATGGTTAATTTATTCCGTATGGGGAAGAGCAGGTCCCTTAAAATATAATTACTTCAAGGTAAGACAGAGGCTTTTATCAGAATACAAGCAAGATTTATCTATGGGTAAAGATGGTATATTTGTTGATCTTTACAATCATGAATAGAGTAATATATTTAATATTACTACTGCTAATTTAATAATTTTATAATTCTTGTAGGTACTTATTACCTAATGTGGGGAATTGCTATGCGAAAAACTATAGGCCTTAGGATTTTAGAGTTAATGAATTTAGTTATAACGGATAGCGCAAAGCTGAGATTAGTTAAATTCTATAAAGCTTTGCCATTTGCATTGCCGCAAATTATGTTGCACCCTACTTTTGCGTGCAATTACCGATGTTCTTATTGCTCTTACAAACACGTTCCGGTTTCTCTAATGAAATCGAAGCTAATTTATATTGAAAATAAGGTTTGGATAAGGCTGTTTAATAAGTTCCCGCCTTCATTGATATCAATAAGCGGTGGAGAGCCTCTAATGTACAAAGACTTAGACAAGTTGTTGCTCGGTCTTTCTAAAAGACACCTTATTTCCCAAATTGTTACTAATATTTCAGCTAATATAGAAAGCTTAATAAGGGCAAAGAAGGCTGGGTTTAGGATATTGGCAAGTTTTCATCCGGAGATGACTAGTTTAGAGGTTTTTGGCAGGAATGCAAATATATTAAAAAAGGAAGGATTTAATATAATAGTAAGTTGCGTGGGCACTGATACTAATTTATCAAAAGGTAGTTTTTACAAAGAATATTTTGAGAAAAAATTAAAGCTCCCGTTTAGGGTAGATGCTTTCGTCGGTCCAGACGAAAAGTGCGATGAGAATATCCAGACCAATTTTCCGGTACATGGTAAAAATTATATTCTCAATAACGACAACTTTAATAATTATGACCGTAAAAAATGCCTTGGCGGAAGCAAATATTTCCTTGTTTTGCCTGATGCTAGTGTATATCGATGTTACGGCGGTTTTTGGCGTATAGCTCGAAATAAAATTACAGCCGGTGGAATAGACGATTCTGTGATAGGTGACTTAAAAGATAAAGATTTTCATGTGGATAGCAGTCGATTTATCTGTCACTATCCTTGCAGAAGCGTTTGTGACATAGAATTAGCAGATGTTATACGAACACCAGGTTCTAAATCATGCAAATAAGGCAGTGCGATTAGCATATAAAGATCGAAATTATATCAAAGAAAGTTTACTTATCTGGTAGAAACTTATTATGAACAATATAATAGAAAAAACCGATAGCATTTGCCCTGTCTGTAAAAAGGCTGTTAAGGCCTGCATTATAGACGAGAATGGTTCAGCGTACATGGCTAAAGAGTGCGAAAAACACGGCAGTTTTAAAAGCGTTATTTCAAAGTATTCATGGTATTATAAAGGCCTAACTTCTTTTTACAATACCCTTTTTGCTGAAAGCCGCTTATCGCGCAAAGCCGCTTTCCGTAATCTTGCCCTACATCTGACTTCAAAATGCAATTTAAGCTGTTCGATATGTTATGCCGATTCTCTGAGTAAAAAATATACCGAAGTGCTACCGGACGATATCAGGAAAGCGCTTCATACGATTAAGGGAAGAAAGACCATATCAATATCAGGCGGTGAGCCTACGATGCGGGAAGATATATTTCAGGTTATAAAGCTTTTTCATGATGCGGGCCATTATGTCGGGCTCTTAACAAACGGTATAAAGCTAAAAGATCTTAATTATCTTCAGAAGTTAAAAAATAGCGGCGTAGATATTGTGCATATAAATATAAGCAGTTTATCTGATGATAATGTTTATGAAAAGATGGGCATGGGAAAAGGCTTGTTGAAAGATAAGTTGAAGGTATTGGATAATTTGAAAAAACTACGGCTTAATACAGGTATAATAGATGTTGTAATACCGGAATTGACGCAAGGAGATATAAATGAGGTTACGGAATTCAGCCTAAATAACAGGTTTGTACGTGAATTGAGCATCAGGGGTTATTCTCACATGGGAAGAGCAGGGCTTTCAAGAGAAGACGAGCTTACAATGGATGAGCTGGTAGAGATCTTTGCCAAGCAGACTAAGAATCTTATAACTCTTGATGAATTCTATATGTTTCAGAAAATTATATACATTTTGCGTTATATTTTCGGTAGCAAGCCACAATGCTATGTTACCCAGCATATCTTTATCCCAAGAAGCGGAAAGAAGATACGCGATATTTTCCCGCTTGATAGGATGAATAGACACATATCTATGTTTGAAGATATGGTGAAGGACAATCCGCTTAAGGCCAAGAGGTATTTTTTGAGCAAGTTTATACCGAGAATGGTTCTGGCCGGCCAAGGCTTGTCTGCGCAGAGTATATTAGGCGTGAAGATGCCTTTCTTTTTAAGCCGTTATTATGTGCCGTTGAAATTCTCTATGTTCTACACTCCTTATACCCTAGATCTAAATAAAATAAGCAGTCGATGTTATAGCGCGTGGTGGCACAGCTTTGCAAAAGGAGGCTCAGATGGTTACTGTAAAATATTAGCGTCTACCAGTATAGATAACGGTTGTTAAAAAGACCAAGTTTTAACGCGTGGATATATTGTCCGCATATAATGAAAAATTTTGAATAAATTTAAATTTTTTTCTGTAATCCCAATATGATAATGTCACATTATACCAATTTAGAAATGTCACTTTCTTGATATGTTATAATACCTCTTTGAAGGGAGGTTATTATGACAGGAAAGGACATTATCATAATGAGTATGAAGGAATTAAAACGAATACCGGTAATATCCAGTGTAATAAACAAGCAAATTACTCAAAAAGAAGCAGCAGGCATATTAGGTATCTCTTGTAGGCAGATCATAAGGATTGCAATTAAGGTTAAACAACACGGAGATATATCCTTAATACATAAGACAAGAGGTAAGCCTTCTAACAGGCGTAAGCCTGTTAAGATCAAGAGTAAAGCTTTAAGTTTATGCAATACAACATATAAAGGATTTAGTCCTACTTTTGCAAGTGAGAAGCTCTTTGAAAAAGATAATATACAAGTTAACCCTGAGACATTAAGACTCTGGTTTAAAGAAGCCGGCATCTATTATAAAAAACGAAAGTCTAAAAAACACCGTAGTTGGAGGCCCAGGAAAACCCACTATGGCGAGATGATCCAGATGGATGGCTCCCATCATCCCTGGCTTGAGCAGAGGGGTCCCAAATGTGTACTCATGGGGTACATAGATGACGCGACAGGCAGGATATATGGCAGATTCTATGAATATGAAGGTACCATGCCGGCCATGGACTCTTTCAAGCGTTATATCAAGCGATATGGTATTCCTCAGAGCATCTATCTCGATAAGCACTCTACTTATAAATCAACTAAGAACCCAACGCTAGAAGACGAACTTAATAATATAAAGAACCTAAGTCAATTTGAAAGAGCATTGAAAGAGCTTGGTGTAGATGTTATACATGCTAATTCACCACAAGCAAAGGGTAGGATAGAGCGTTCTTTTAAGACTCATCAGGATAGGCTGGTTAAAGAACTAAGATTAGCCAATATAAGCACAATAGAAGAAGCTAACGCATTATTAGGCTCATATATAGGTAAGCACAATGCCAGGTTTAGCGTAAAAGCTAAGAATAAAGCTAATCTACACAGGCTGGTACCAGGCAACCTTGACTTGGAAAGTGCATTCTCTATAAAGAACAAGGCAGCTCTAAGGAACGACTTTACAGTACAGTATAAGAACAGGTTTTATCAGATATTAGATACAATAAGAGCAAAAGAGATAACTATAGAAGAAAGATTAAATGGTAAGCTCTATATTTGCTATAAAGGCACCCAGCTTAAATATAGACTTACAGAGAAAAAGTCTAACAAGCCAAAGCAACTCTATAAATTAAGAAAGCCAAGATATGTTTCACCTCAAGATAGCATATATAGGAGATTCAAGATAAAATGTGCATAAATCTTTTAAAGCCAGAACAGGACATCTTTAAACAGCCAAGTATGTGACATTTCTATTTTGGTAAGAGTGTGACATTTCTAAATTGGCTTGACAAATTTAAATTTTTTTCTTGACAAACTTGCACAATTATAGTAAATTATGCAAGTAGCGAACAAAGGTGTAGATGACTTGGACTGCAAGGTAAAAGTAATTTCCCCTTGCAGTTTTTTGTTTCTACCATACAGTTACAATCTTATAAAGAAGGAGGTACACGAACAATGGCAAAAGGAACAGTAAAGTGGTTCAATAACAGCAAAGGTTATGGATTTATTACGCCTGAATCAGGTAATGATGTATTCGTACATCATAGCGCAATTCAGGGTGATGGTTATAAGTCTTTAGACGAAGGTCAATCAGTAGAGTTTGACATCGAGCAGGGCCCTAAAGGCGAACAGGCCGTAAATGTAGTAAAGCTCTAAATCTAGTCTAAGAAAAAGGCCCGGTATTATTACCGGGCCTTTTTTTTGTAATTTTGTTGAGGATTTATGTTAAAAGTTATATCAGAACAGTTTAACGCGCTTGAGATTTGCGAGAACCGTTCTCTTACCGACAAATATTGTGAGCTTGTTTTTTATAGTAGGGATATAGACCAATGGCATAAAATATGTACAGACATCTTTGATAAAGCGAAAAAACCGGCAGGAGTAAAGCCCACTAAAGAGGACCTATGCTTGGCGGAAAAACATGGCGGCATATTTACTGACCAGGTGTTATACAAGAAGGATTTTGCCGATTCGATGATAATAGCTATGTTTTGGCCCTGGCAGGATACAACCCATATTACATTAAAAATCGCTGTTCTAAATAAGTAATCTATATTATTTTATTTATTTTTCTTGTCTAAAGTTGTATAATCTACCCAACTATGAAACCCATAAAAGATCACAGAGATTATAAGCGTAGAGAATTCTGCAAAGATGTAAGCTGTGATATACAGCTGGATCTTGACGCACAGGAGCAGAGCTCTCAAGAGTATGAGCGGATAAGGCAGATATGTAAAGAGAAGTGCAAGTACACTACGTACCAATTTCACCATTGGTTAATTGAAAAAGGTTTTTTAATAATAAAGCCGGAAGCTTAATAATTATTCAAGCAAAATCAAGGAGGTATATTCTAATGGATTGGGGAATCAAAAATCGTTTAAGCCAGCTTATCCAGCCTGATGGGCACTGTTTCTTTATGCCTATAGACCATGGATATTTTCAAGGCCCCACTCGTTGCTTAGAAAAACCGGGTGAGACCATAAAGCCGTTACTCAGCTTCTGTGACGCGCTTTTTGTTACGCGCGGAGTGCTGCGCTCGTGCATTGACGCTGTAGGCAGTAAGCCTATAATATTACGCGTATCAGGCGGTACCAGTATGGCGGGCGGAGACCTATCAAATGAAGGCATCACCACCTCTATACAGGAGGTTATTCGTCTTAACGCTGCTGCTGTTGGCATCTCAATATTTGTAGGCAGTGATTATGAACGTCAAACCTTGCTTAATCTTTCAAGGGTTGTTAATGAGTGTGAAGATTATGGCATCCCTGTAATGGCTGTAACAGCTGTCGGAAAAGAGGTGGAGAAAAGAGAGGCACGTTACCTTGCCTTGAGCTGCCGTATAGCCGCTGAATTAGGGGCAAGGGTTGTAAAGACTTATTGGTGCGAAAAAGATTTTGATAAGGTTGTCCAGGGCTGTCCTGTTCCGGTTGTTATGGCAGGCGGGCCTAAGTGTAATTCAGAACTTGAGGTACTAGAGTTTGTCCATGATGGCATGCAGAAAGGGGCGATTGGCATCAACCTTGGAAGAAATGTTTGGCAGGGTAAGCATCCTATGGCCATGACTCAGGCACTGCATGCGGTTATCCATAAAAATATGACCGTTAAAGATGCCTATGGGTTATTCAACGATGTAAAGAATGATAAAGAGATATGCGTGTAGTAAAATATTATAATAATAGCGATTTACGGATAGAAGAGCTGCCTGTACCGAGCATTGAGCCGGGTGAAATATTAGTAGAGGTTTTCGCCAGTGGTATATGCGGGACAGATACCATGGAGTGGTATAGAGTTAAAAAAGCTCCTCGTATATTAGGGCATGAGATAGCAGGCGTAATCACTGAGTCCAAGACAGATAGATATAAAATTGGTCAGAGGGTCTTTGTAAGCCATCATGTACCATGTAACAAGTGTAGATATTGTTTGGCAGGGAACCATACAGCGTGTGATATACTGCATAATGGTAATTATATTCCTGGTGGATATAGCGAATTTATAAGGGTGCCAAAGATTAATGTTGATTTTGGTGTTTATCCGTTACCTGAAGAGGTCTCTTATCAGGAAGGCACGATGATTGAGCCTTTAGCGTGTGTAGTAAGGGCACAGCGAGTACTTAATATAACCAAGGACCAGGTTGTTCTGGTCTTAGGCAGCGGCGTATCCGGACTCTTAAATATACAGATGGCTAAGTTAAAGGGAGCCAATGTTATTGCTACGGATATAAATGAATACAGGCTATCAAAAGCAAAAGAATTTGGCGCGGATGAGGTTATTTCCGCGAGCAATGCTTTAGATATTAAGGCAGATAGAGTAATAATCTGTACAGGTGCTTATCTTGCGGTAGAACAGGCATTTAAGTCTGTGGATAAAAGCGGTAAAATACTTTTATTCGCTATCCCGGATAAAGATATTATGATTCCGACGGTTGATTTCTGGAGAAATGAGATAACAGTTACAGCTTCTTATGGAGCCGCACCTATTGATCTGGAAGAATCCTTGGATATTATTAAGAATAAAAAAATAGATGTTAAGAGCCTCATAACTCATGCACTTCCTTTGGAGGAGGCGAAAGAAGGTTTTAGGCTTGTTACGGATGCCAAAGAATCGCTAAAGGTTGTTTTGGAGCCAAGGCATAAAAAAGTTTCATAAAATAGATTCGCACATTTTTTCTAAAGAAAAAGTTGTCCCAATATAGTATTATCGGAGCAAAAGACATGTTGAGTCGACTGCTAATTTTTTCTGCAATTGCTATATTTTTGTTTATATCTACATCTTTTGCCGGTATGAACGTATTTGTTGGGGGTCTTGTTGCGGATATTATACCACAGCCTAGATTGTTAGAGCCTTGTGGGGAGACAGCGGATATTTCCGAAAAAAAAGAACTGATTTTTAAGTGGAGTCCCCATGAAGGGGATACTACAGAGCGCAAGTATTATGATTTCAGGCTTTATGAGGGGTATCAAGCTTTGGGCCCTTATCTGATCCTTAAAAAAGAAGTTTCGCCGAATAAACATGAGATTGGCGTTGAATCTTCCCTTTTTAAGGTAGGAGCTATATATACATGGACACTAAGGCAGAAGTATCGTTCAGGCAAGAGTAGGCGCAGTACGAATTCATTCAAGATAATCAATAAATAGATATTTGGCTAAGAGCAATTATTCAGCACTAATATCATAAGGATTTCAACAGATGCCAGAAGAGAAGATAGATACAGCTGCGTATATGGTCCCTGGTGATAAAGCAAAAATCATTAAGGTTTCAGGAGCATCCAATGTGCGTAAGAAGCTACTTGATATGGGCATAATGCCAGGGGTTGTTATAGAGATGATAAGGCCCGCTCCGCTTGGTGATCCCGTGCAGATAAAGATAAAGGGCTACCATCTGTCATTGAGAAAAGCAGAAGCATCACATATATTAATAAAAAAGCAGAGATCCAAAGAATGAGACTTTCAGACGCAAGGCCGCATACGGGACTTATCTTATCCGAGATAGAAGGCGGTAATCACCTGGAGAAGAAATTAACAGATATGGGTCTTATTCCCGGTGAGGAGATCAGCAAGCTCGAGTCATCAGGTAAAGGGCCTGTTATGCTTCTTGTAAAGGGAGCTAAGATAGCGATAGGCCGCGGGATGGCTGACAAGATCATCGTAAAGGAGAAGATTATTAAAAAGAATATAACAATCGCTTTGGTTGGAAATCCTAATTCAGGCAAGACCTCCATTTTTAACAACCTTACAGGAACAAGACAGCATGTAGGTAATTATCCGGGGGTTACTGTGGAGAAGAAGGAAGGCTCTCTGCAGTACGGTGATTACACAATGCGGATTATAGATCTGCCCGGAGTCTATAGTCTTACAGCATACTCCC
>Ga0222697_1000460_pt1 | contig 17596 bp, 19 predicted proteins | sample AntAcemetage1402_FD_179835 | JGI IMG/M metagenome (GOLD analysis project Ga0222697, IMG submission 179835) | Saline water microbial communities from Ace Lake, Antarctica - #1402 | ecosystem: Environmental > Aquatic > Non-marine Saline and Alkaline > Saline | place: Antarctica: Ace Lake... | reverse complement strand
ATTGAGATTTTAACAAGAGTAATAGCATACAATATAGATAGACTAATAAGAATAACAAAAAATTATATATTATTAATCATAAAAATCACAAGGGTTTCACAATAGCCTATGATTTATCTATTGTGGAGTGAGGAAATGTTTTTAAATGTATATCTAGAGTATTTTAAGTTTTAGATACAATAAGCTACAAAGGAAAGAAGTAAACTTTCGTTAATTTAATAAATAATCAAAATTTATTATAGTTATGCAAAAAGAAGAGCTTAAAAAATTTGAAAATTTAATGAAAAAATCTTTGAATTTTAAAATACCCCCTAAAAAAAGATCAAATTATTTTAACAAACTTTTTGAGGGATACACTAAAATAAATAAAAGGGGAGCTAAATGGAATGAGGTTAGGATAAAACTAAGAAAAAACTTTGCAAACAAATTAACAGAAAATCAAAAAAAGAAATATGCCCTTACAAAGGATCAATTAAAAAAATCTTATTTTAAAATTCAAAAGAATACCCCTAAATCACAAAAAAGTTTTTTTCCAGTAGAATTATTCTATGAAATAAGCTATTCAATAATTCAAAAACTCTCAAAAAAGGGGGATAAAATATTAGATATAGGTTATGGGGATTTCCCGATTTTAGTCAATTTATTGAATCAAAATAGATATAATGCTTATGGGCTAGAACCTTTTGCAAAAAAATTTGATAAGAAAAAAACTTTCAAATGCAAAATCAAAAATATTCCAAAAAAATTAGAGAAGTTGAAATTTAATCTTATTTTAGCAAATATGGTTTATAGTGTGAATTATACTTCTTACTTCTCAAAAAATTTTAAATGGGAATTAAAGCATAAAAAAGAAATTCTAAAGAAATTTTCTGGCCTATTAGAAAAGAAAGGATTCTTGATTTTAATAGATGATGTAGGGACTATTTTCTCTAAAAATAACTTAGACAAGTATTTTCAAATTTTACTTTTTGAAAAAGATATAGAAGTAATAAATTTTGATACAAATAAGGTTGAAGATTTTGGAAAAATAACTATTTTAAGGAAAAGGTAAAATCTTTTGGTAGATAAATAAAAAAAAATTAATAATATCTTTCTGGATATCTATTTCCTTCAGAGTTCTCTAATTTAACTGCATTCAACTCTTCTAAATCACCTAAGTCATTAAGTTTTATCTTATTATTGGATATTGTATATAAAATATCATCAATAAATAATGATCTTCTTACATGATCATTGTAGTCTCCTAATCTATAGCCAGATTTTGCATAAGTTGAATTATCCTCAATATGAGAAACTCTCCCTCTTAAATCAAAACCATCTTCAAGGTTTAAATTATAAACATATGCTCCTTGAAAAGTGTATTCTCCTTGAGAACTTTTTGATTGACCTGATTTTAATTCTGCAACAGTTATTGGAATAACTAAGAGTTCTCTTGCTTTATCAAATAAGAATGCTTTATGGTTTTGTGCTGCTTCAGATTCTGTTCCTCTGTCACCAATAACTTCTTTATACATTTCTATTGGATTGCTTACATCAGAAACATCAAAAACAGCTAGTTTAACCCCTTGAATTGCAGTGTAATAAACAGCTCCTTCTGTGTGGATCTTATCTGCATCAATACTTGCATCAACTTCTTTTCCTATACCTATTAAATGAGTTTCATCATAAGGATGCAAGTAATCAGAGTATCCGGGAATTTTTAATTTTCCAAGTATTTTTGGATTTTCAGGATCACTTAAATCAATAACAAATAAAGGATCAACATGTTTAAAAGTTACCATATAAGCTCTTTTTCCCATAAATCTAACTGAATAGATTGATTCACCAGGAGCAATATCTTCAACTTCACCAATAATCTCAAGATCTTCATCTAAAACATACATATTATTATATGAAGTATCCACATTATTAGAATAACCACTAACAGTTGTTGCAATCCTAAAATTATTATCATATTCATCCATAGAGAATTGATTAAGAATTGCTCCAGGAACAACACCAGATGCCTTATATTCTATTTCTCCAGCATTTAATTCTAATTTATAGATATTTGTTTCTTGCTTATTGTCGTTTCCACTACCATACCAACCATATCTTGATTGCACAATAAACATGTTATCAAGAGAAACAAACATATTGCTTGCAGAGCCAACAATAACTTCTTTATTTATATTTTGAGTTTCATCAACTGACAGAGCAATAATAGATATAAATGACTCTGCAAGTATTGGTTGGAAATAACCAATTTCATTTGGCTCTGCAATATCTGTTATTTTAATATTACTATCCTCATTAACACTTTCTCTCATAAGAGGAATAAAATGATCACCATAAGGATGAGTAGAAACTGCATAATAAACATAGTCATCAATCATTCTTGAAGAAACATAACTTCCTTCAACATCAACTGTTTTAACTAATTCAGGATCTTCCCTATCAGAAACATCATAAATTCTTGCTTCAAGAAAATTAGTGTTTCTATAATATTCTGAATCAACAATTGTTTCATCATTTTCAACAATAATTGGTTCAGGCCTTAGGTTTGCAGAGCCAAAAATAATTAATCTATCCCCATTAATAAAGAATTCAGTAGGATAAAAGTTATCAAATTCTAAACTTGACAATAACTCTACTTCATCAGCAGGATAAGCTTCAACAATATTCAATGTAGTGCCACTTAGAGTGTAAATGTATTTACCATCTGTTTTAACAATATCTGCTTCATCAACACCTTGCACCTGAACATTTGTTTCAGAATAATCCGGTGCTCCCCCTGCAGAAGCATCATTAACTGTCCCAGTTTGGGGGGCTGCAGTAGTTGCATCCAAGGATTTTGCCATTGTAGCAGATTCAGCAAACATACCAATTCTATCAATCATGCTTGGTTGATTTGAGCTTCTTGCTTCCTCAAATGCATCTTCAATCTCAGATAAAGAATTAAATCTTTTCAAATCTAAAACTTCTCCTTTTTTTACTTCAGGAAGAATAGGGTACCTGCTACATGCACTTACTAAAAGCATAGATGCTAATAATAAACTAATCATAATAATTGACAATAATTTTTTCATTTTACCACCTTTTGAGTTTTAATAACAATAGAAAGCTCTTCCTTAATAAATATTTTCTTAAAACTTCCATTTGAGTTGAAGTTATAGTAAAAGTATATAAAAATATTAAAAGTATTTATAATCTATATTACATGTTAATTACTTAGGAATCTGAAATGCAAATTTAACTTTTATTGTATCTACAGATTCTTTCCAAGACCAAGTCATCCAATCAAAAACCTGTTCTGTCATATTAGTATCAAGGCAAGTAAAGTATTTATATTTTTCCTGGCAGGTTGGGTAAGATGAAACATCTATTTCTTGATTTAAAATATCATAAAATTTTGCTGAACCAACAAGATCTATTTTTTTATATATAAATTGATCATAAGGATTGGTAGAATTCTTTAAAATATATAATTCTTTAAACTTTGGAGTTATAGAAGAATGATGTAATGTATAGATTAAATCCTTCTCTGTTTTTTGTTCTAAATAAAGTTCAAAGGGAATTGCAGGTAAATTAAAATTAGATAATAAATATTTTTTTTCAACATTATTTATAACATCAGAAAGAAAAGAATTAGGATTAGAATAACCATAAGTTATAATAGTAGAATTACCCACATTTAATTTTGGATCTTGAGAAGCAATTAGGTATTTGCAATTATCTTTTTGTGTTTCATAAGCATTAACTAATCTATCATAAATAGAATTAATAATATTTATTTCTGGTTCTTCACAAAAATCAATAAAGGACATATTCTTATGAATATCAATAAATTTTTGCTGTTGATCTTTAACACAACTTTCAGTTGGATCATCTTTACACTCCTTCATTGTATCAGTAACAAAATCTCTAACATCATCATAAACATTAATTAACACAGGAGCCTTAATGCTGAATGCAGGTGTGAATTTTAATATACCATAAGCAGTAAAATCATTTGTTTTAAAAGCTTCAAATAATTGAGAATATTTTTCTATAAAATAAAGATGAATATCATTATTTATACAACCAGTTCCAACATATTCTCTTACAACACCCTCCCAATCAGTATAAGTTGCTTGAGACCTTAAAGAAAAACATTGAGAATCTTGTTTAGGAAAAACTACCGAAACACCTGCATTCATTTCATTTATTTGATTCATAATATATGCAGCACAACAAATAGAATTTTCAAAACTAGAATAATCTCTTTTTACAGCTTCTCTTTTATTCTCAACAGATAAATCATCAGAAACAATTGAAGCCATACATTTTGATTTTAAACATTGATCATAATAATAACTTTGACCATTATCCATAAAAGGTATTAAGCCCATAACCCCAATCTTACCGTTAGAATCATACTCATTAACATTTGAAATTCCTTGCTCTGTAAAAACACCAAAAACAGATTTCAAAACATTTTCTGGAATGTTAAATTCTTTTGCAAAAGATTTTATACTTAATTCATAATTATTAGTTTGAGCAACAATGTTTATTAATTCATCAGAATCATAACTATTAAAACCAGATGCTTTGCTAAAAGTTGAGCTAATTAATAAAAATAAAAATAAAAAAATAAAAAGCCCTACTTTTGAATATTTTTTTATTAAAGTTTTTTTCATTTTATATCAATACGGATTTAACTTGTTTATATTTTGGTCTTATAATAATTCTTACTCCATCTCCACCTGTAGAAGGATTATTAACAAAAGTTTGTAAACTTTCATCAACACTTTTTTTATTAAAAAGATTTGCAATTATACGCTTACCATTTTGTTCACCCAAATACATAAATATATGCGTAACTATAGGATAATTTTCATATTCAATATCTGATGAATATCCGTTTGGTTTATCTTGATACAAGCAATATTGAGGATATTGAGAATTAGGATTTGGTATAGAATCTTTTTCACAATAATAAGTCACGCTATCACCTAAAGAAGAATATTCATTATACCCTGTGTACTTCCCCCATGCAATAGAAGTTGTGAATAACAAATCACCCGGCTTTAATAAATCTTCTACAGAAATTAATTCATCATATTTTAATCCTTCCCCTGCATATACAACTCTTGAACTATCTGGATTTTGTTTTGCTTTATATAAATAACAAGCAGCAACATCCCAGGCATTATTTGGTAAACATTCCACACTATGTGAGCCAATATCTGTTTTAGATTTAGAATAAGCATAGTCTAACATTCTACTAATGAAAGCAGAACAATCTCCTGGGCCTAAATTTGCAATATAAGGCATACTCATATCTGCATTTATTATATTATTAACAACCCCAATCGTATGAGTATCTTGTTTTATTAAATTAATAGATGACCCGGGTAAAAAATAATATTTTTTTATTATGTCTGTTGTGATAAGTAATCTTATTTCAGGCATTTCAGCATGACCAACTATATAACCTTGTTTTATACTTGTATCAATAAACTTTTTATTATATAGATAAGAATCTTGAGATGTGAACTCTAAAAATTTACTTTTAAAAAGTTTAAGATATTCTTTTTCATAATCAAAATTAGCCAAATTCCCCTGTTCATTAGAGATCATAGGGTAAATATGAAAGCCAAATCCAGTAACATCAGCATCTTGTGAAGAACTATCTACCCTCTCAAAATATCCTGCATTTTCTGCAAGTTCTAATTGATAAGAACTTCTTAAAGATAAAAGAGCTGCATTATCTAAGTAAGACAAGATAGAATCTTTTTTATTAAGTGTGGATATCATCCCTTTTTGAGATTCACCAAAAAGTTTGGAAGAAATATTATCTAATCCTGAAAGAGAAATTAATAAAACAACAAGCGCGATGACAAAAAGAATCACTGCTAACATAACAAATATCTTAGCTTTTTTTCTCTTTTTAAATAAAATTTTATTGATTATATCCATAAAACATACCAACATTAAGTGCGCCCTTTACAGAAGGAACTTGAAAACTAAATTGATGTATTAAAGCTGATGAATCTAATTCAACCCTAACATCCAGATAATTTAGATCAGCAAAAATAACATAATCTGAAACTCCTAAATCTTCAATATCAAAATCTTTTAGTGATGAAATAAAAGCTTTTTTACAAGCAGTATAATCATCAGGCAAAATCTCTTTTAATAAAACTCCAAATAGGCCTGCCTTTTCATAAAAGGTTGAACCTGCATTATCCTTCATTAGATCCATGTAAGCAAACCATTGTAGTAATTCTATTCTAGTCATTTCCTTGTCTAATGAACACTTTTGATTGTAAGTTGTAAGATTAATATATTCACTTTGGAAAGCATTTAAAATAAAATGAGGAAAATTAACCCCGATTATGTTTTCATTAATTTCTTCAGTCTTTTTATCCTGATATAAATTAATATAAACCAAAAAGATTATGACTACAAGAACAAATGCAACAATAGACCAAAAATCTAGCATCATAAAAATAGCCGCTTTCTTATTTCCATGTTTTTTTAATTGGTTCAATTTCATTTTAGGAGTTAGGTACTAATAAGCTTAATGTTGCTGTGCAAGGAACAATATTTGAGTTTACTAAACAAGAAGTGGGATAGATTCTTAATGCAGAAGTTACTGCACCACTTCCATCGAATCCACTTTTAGGATATAATAATTTATATGCGGTCTCATTTGAAAAAAAAGGACCATAATAATCATTATTAGATATTAAAATTTTTTCATCATAATCTAAATCTAATTTAAATACAATAAGATCAGAGCGTGAAGGATGATAAAATTCTTCTCTTAAAAAAAGTTCTAATTTATCCTCTTGCTGAAATTTTACTAATTTATCAATATCTAATATATTGTTATGAACTCTTTCATCTAGAGGATTATTATAATGAATTGCTTTGGAATATAATAATCTTGAAAAAGTAATCTCTGTTTTTGCTTTATTTAGATCAGGAAAAGGATTAAGCAGTAAATTCAAAAACATAACAAACACAAAAACAACCACTGCAAGAAATATAATTCTATAAACAAGCATTAATGCATCTTCAAGCCCCATACCCTTTTTTTGTCTTTTTAATATTTTACACATTTTATTATTATGGACAACTTATTTCTTTTGGAGTGAAATCTAATCTATTACTTACTGCATTAAACATTGAATCTGCAAATAGATTAATGAATTCTGGATTATAATTATTTTTTGGAATTCTAAACTCAATTGAAATCATTCCTGTATCATCATCACCTTCAAATTGTAAATCTGTGCTTGTTTTATGTTCAATATATATATTAATATCTTTAAAAATATCTTTTTTGTTAATATTTTTTTGCAAATCATTGAAAAGTTCACAGGCCAATGTTAAAGAAAGTTTTATGTTCCCTTTATTAGGATATTTAATATGAATAATATTATCATCTGATTCAACATATTTTAAACTAAATAAAATATTTGGATTTAAATCTTTATTTTCAATATTTTTATTATATAAACAAAGAGCTAAATTATCTACAAACCCATCAGAGACATAAATTCTTGAATATTGTTCAAGAATACGATCTTCAAATTCTTTTTTTATTTCAATGGGAAGAGTTGAAATGTCTGTTTTAGTATATACCACTGTTTCAGTAAAATCTTTTTTAGGAAGATTATAGCTTATGCAACTAGAAGGCGCAGTTATATCTAAATTCGAATCAAAATTTTCAATCAATAGGGCTTCTATAGGAGAATCTATTCTTAATTTTGAATCTTTTACAGTAACAAATTTTTCAATAGTTTCATGATTTTCATTATCTTCGCTTGAAATAATAACATAACCAGGGCTTATGTCTGCATTTAAAGAAACAGATCTACCGAATATAGTGCCTTTATGTTGTTTTACATAAGTTAAAGTGAAATCCTCCGGAACACCTTCAAGAACAGTAAATAAAGTGCTTAAGTCATCTGCATAAAACTGTCTCCAATAATACATTCCAGAATCAACTGTTCTAATAATTCCAAAAAATGCTATGAATAAAATTATAAAGAAAGCAATATCATATACAAATCCGGACATTAATTGCAATTGCGATTTTTTATTTTTAATTATCTTCTTCATAAAACCCACATAAAACCTTTATTTTTTATTTGCATTTATTATTTACCCATTTACAATCACCACTAATTTCACAAATATTATTAATACAAGTAAACTGACTCTTATAATCATTACATTTTTCAGGTGCAATTCTTTCTAAACAAGTAAATTCATTCAAAAAAGAGTTAGAAATAACAGGCCCCTTAGCTACCTGATTATTATGATTTATAATTTTATCATAACAAGACCCAGAAGATACAGCCCTATTACCACAAACACAAAGATTTTCTATTTTACCTTTTGGGCAAGCAGAAATTTCTTGTTCTGATTTTTCTAGACCACGAGAAGTTTTAATACAATATGAATAATTACCACTTGCAACTTTAATAGGTTGGTGTAAAAACTTATCTTTGCACTCACCAAGACCTTCTTCTTTTATAAAATAATATTTCCTATTTCTTATTGTATCAGAATAAGGATGAAATAGTAATAATTTTATCTGTTGATTATTATTATCGATTTTAAATAATTCAACATAAAACCCGAGTGACACAAAATCAGGGGGTTTAACATAAGCCTTCCCATCAAACCCCATTGCTTGTGTTCCCTTAAAATCAGGAGCGATAAATAAATCATACAATATTTCTTTTTCAAATCCTAATAAATAAGTTTGAGTATCAGCATCTTTATCTAAAATATTTTTATTTTTAAAATATTTGTAAACCTCTAAAGTATTCTGAGAAGCTTGACCCCGAGAATAAAAATTGATAATACCATTTAAAACTCTATTTTTTGTATGTTCACTAGAACAATCTATCCCGCCTATTTTTGTATTCATCTTATAATCAGTTAAGTCATTATATAAAAAACTAGTAAAAATATAATCTGCGTTTATTTTAACACAATAAAATGGCTTCTTCATTTTTTGATAATTGTATAAACATAAACATGATCCTGTTCCACAAGAAGAAGGTTTTTTATAGACATCACCAAGATTAGTTTCAACAGTATTATCTGAATCAAATCCTAATAAAATATAACCTGGTTTTATATTTAAAAAAATAGGCATCCCAGAATAATCCTCATTAGAATATGATAAAGCACCTATTTGTGCTGCAAATACATTAAGTTGAGACTTCAACATTTCATTATTAGGATTGTCAGTTAAAGTTAAATAAATTTTTACTGCAATAGCTAATAAAATAGCTAAAAATAGAAGAAACAAAATAACCTTTGCAATATTTATTAACATAAACTTGACATTTGCTTTTTTTGAATATCTCACCATAATCTCCTTTATTACTTAATAGTTATATATTATAAAATGTTATTTAAAAAGATTATGACAATATGGGTATCCAAAATGGAACGAATTTGTATATTGCCTTTTGTTGAATCTACATGATTTTAATTGTGCTGTCTTCCCTTATGGAGCAACTCCAGACAACGCACCTAATTATTTATTCTAATCAGCTCACTTTAAGGCAACTCACACAAATTATTTTGGGACACACCCGGCAATATTAATAATATTATTTAGAAATTTTAGTCCATGCACAATTATTAGTATTATCACAATCACACTTATAAGAAACAGGGGTTTCACCTAATCCTTCAAAAAGAGTTAGATTTCTATTATAAGGATTTTTAGCATACTTAGCAAGTGTAGAATTACAATAAAACCAAACTTTAGGACCTGGCTTTTGTTTACCACAAAGCCAAACACTACTAGGTTTGATAGTCTGGGTATTATAAGTATAAGTCATAAATTCCCTAATAACTGATAATGCAGATTTGCTACAAGTATCTTTACGACCTAAAGAAACACAATTTTTATACATAATATGGTTTGAGTCTTTAGGATCCAGGTCATAATTTGAAAGCTCCTCAGATAATAATTCTTTAATAATATTATTTGCACAATCATCTCCATCTTTAAAATCCCAAGCAGGATCTCTCTCTATAGCAAAAATCCAACATCCTTTATTATTAAGATAATCTGGAAACTCTTCTCCAATATCGCAACTACTTTTAAAGGCATGATTAAAATCTTTATAACTTTTAGTTTTAAAATCATTAAAAAATCCGCCACTAAAACAAGCATCTCCACTAAGACCTTTACTTGGACAATCTGCTTCTACATACAAAAAACTATAAACAGACTCATTTAACCAATCCTCTACATATTCTTGAGGATTTGCAACAATTTCATTGTTTGTTTTTGATGCTAATAATCCAAGAATTCCTTTTGTTTTAGTATTACCTTGATTTGAAACAAAAGAGATTATTACAATTGCAGTTATTACACCCAAGCTTAACAAAAGCAATATCATAAAACCCTTTGATTGTCCGCTTTTTTCTTGTTTTGTCATTTTTTTCAAATAATGCAGAGTATATTAAAAAGGGGATAAGCTCGGTGTTGAACTAAATAATCCCCCAGATAAAGCACTAATTATAAGAGCTCCAATAATTAAACCTGCAACAGCTAGTAAGAGCCATACAATAAATTGACTTATTGCTTTTTTGTTATAAAAAATCATTTTAGTTGCCTTCTTAATTTAATAATAACTAAATAATATTTACATTATAAAAAGTTTGTGTTTAATCTTCAAATTCAATAGGCATGTACTCGCATTTATTGAGTTTTAAATATCTGCTAGTATAAGGAACAGCATAAACTGCTGAAACAAATAAATGAGAACTATACATATGAAACTGTTGAAACACAATAGCAATAGGAATATCAAGTGGTAATGGATGAAGATTAAAACTAGAAGGCGGTAATTCTGCTACAACTGTCTTAAAATCATCAATTGTGATATCTAACTCATCTTTGAATATTGTTTTAAAAACCCCCCAATTATCCAGTTTAAACTTAGAACTATGAAAACCTGAACTACTTGGATAATTCATAACAATGTGCCAAGTATTAAAACCATTATCATCATCAAAACTTAATGTTTGGAATTCATCATTAAAATAAAAATATTCCAAAACAGTCATATCCTCTTGTGAATGGGGAAATAATTGTTTTAAATATGTTCTTTGAGAAGCATTTGTTATATTAATATTTAAAGATTTATCTTTAAAATCAATAACAGATTTTACAAAACAAAAATTTATATTATCTAAACCTAAATCTTTATCAAGATGAGGAAATAAAGGTGAATTTCCTTTATCAAAAATTTCCCAAGTTTTTACAAACTCTTTAAGAATTAATTCTTCTGCTTCAGCAGAATTATCAATGTTTGATTCTATTAGTTCTGTATTACATTTTATCTCAGGTATGTTTGCAGTAAAAGGTGCTAATTGTGTTAATAGGGTTTTGTCTATTTGTTCTTCAGTAAAAAGCATTTTTTTTGTAGTAAATATGTGTGATTGTATAGATGCAGCACAAATTGATTCTTCAGAATTTTTTGCAATATTATTTTTTAAACTTATTAAAAAAAGAATTATAACAATTACTCCCATAACTGATAAAATCAAAATTATTAAAGGGTTGAAAGTTGTTGCTTTTTTATATTTTTTAAACATTTTATTAAATTAAATATAATATTTCTTCATTCATAAAATCATCAAATCCATCAATTTCTCCTGTTATTGTTTTTGGTGCAGCATTTAATTCACAATTGCACACATCAAATACATAATCTTGATTCATTAATGCTACATGTGATGACTTAACAAAATAATGTTCAGGAGCCATAAAATATTTTAGTTCATCTATTAATAATTTTCCATCTTCAGCTCTTTGCGTGATTTTTTCTACTTCTTCAGGCAAGGACTCATATATATGTCTTATACTATAAATTTGATCAGTTGTAATATAAGCATCTTTTTGCATTAAAGGATTATCCACATCAGCTAAAAATTTATAATTAGTAAAAAAGTATTCTAAATAAGATAATGAATCTTTAATGGGGGTTACAGATAAAAAAGAATTAAGTTTAACAACAGAAAGTTTTGAATTTTCAGCAAGATTAAAATCATCTGAAAACATAACCATAGAACAAGGCTGACACATTGTACTGCTCTTTTTATTATCTCCTATAGCCATAGTCATTCGAGTAAAAGTTTTCATTTTATCAACAGAGTATGTGTCAAAACAAAATTTTATTTCTTCAGCTAAAATAGAATACACAACTTCTTCAGGAATTAATTTGTCTTTAATCTCAACATTTTTATCTAAAATATTTTTTTCTTTAAGCTTCTTTAATACAGAATCATAATTATATTCATGAAATGGTTTGCTATTAATTTTTTCAGATAAAACATATTTTTTTGCTGATTCAGAACCAAAATCTAATCTAAAACTATAACAATCAGAAAACCCCACTGGTTGACCTTGTGAAGCAAGAGCTAATTGGGATTTGCATTGTATTATCGGCAAATCTTTATTCTGTTTTTTTGAATAACTTGATGCAAACATAACCAGCACAAATAAAGCCCCCACTATAAGTATAATTACTACAGCTTGGTTTATATTAAATTGTGCTTTTTTTTGTATTTTCATTTTAAGATATTTGAGTAAATAAAACTTTCCCCCCTAAAAGGAGACCTATGACAATTATAATAACTGTTATCAAAAGTGAAATCCAAGCAGTTTGAGTCATTGCTTTTATTTTTAATTTAGACAAATATTTTATCATATTTAAATAAAGAAAGTTTTAATTTATAAACTTTTAACTTTTAATAAACAAAATTTAAGAAGGTGCCTTACTGTTAACAACACTTAAATCAAAATTTGTATCAAAAACAACTTCTTCAGCACTCTCAGAACTATGAACCCCAACAAAGTTAAGTGTGCACCCCCCAATATCAAACTTAAAAGGACTTGATGATTCTACTGCAGTATCTCCACATATAAAAGAAGAAAACTTTCCCTTAGAATCATCTTCAACAAGTTTACATTCAACTGTTTTCTCTTGCGCTAAACAAGGAGTGCCAACATGTTTATATGGCATAATTGTTAAAAGAACTTTATCACAATTAAGATAATCTGCATATACCCCTTCTATATAAATAAAAATCCCCACATTCTTTTTTTCTACATCACCAGTATAAATAGTTTTAACTTTTTTATTACCTAATATATACTTAGATTTATCTTCTGCATATTCTGCTATAAAATAGATTTTATTAATAGGATTTTCGTTTAACATACAACATTTAAGCTCTTCTGTTTCTTTAGGATTATCCTTATCAAAACAAGCAGATTCATAACCAATTTTATTACTCCAATCATCTAGACCATATTCAGCACAACTTTCATATGCAGGAATACATTTTCCATCCCATTCACCAGTAAGATGCACACAATTCATAATAGTGACAGTTTTTGCAGTTTCAGCCCCCCTTAATATATATGGAACAGCTATAACAAAAATAATTAAAGCAATTGCAGTTGCAACTAGTATAAAATTAACATCTGCGTTTTTAAATTTAAACAATTTCATAATATCAATCCCATGCTTTAATACAACAAACATAACCCTCATGGCAATTATTTGATTCTATTAAATGTTCAGATGCAGGATTCCATTCGCCTGTGCATTCTTTTCTGCATTCTGTTTCAGCAACCATTATAGCACCACAAGCTCCTGTTTCTTTAATTTTTTGTGAAACTTCAGATATGTATCTAGGAATAAAAAGCAGAACAAGAAAAACTACAACTGCTAAAAGTATCATTAAAACTGTTTTTATACCAATACCCGCATTTCTCTTTTTATTAATGATTAATTTTTTCATTTTATATTATTTTTATAATTTATATTTTAATTATACTCCTAGTTTACACGTTTCGTCAATCCAGTCACAACCACTTGCACATTTACTATCTTGCTTATTACAATCTTTCTCTGTTATTGCTGAACAACAAGAATTACATGCTCCACCAGCATGGAATATTAGGAAATAATTTTCTTCCCAAAAACATTCATCTTCAATACCACAAATATTCTCCTTTTTATCACACATCGTTTTAGATTCAAAAACATTACAATTCTTAACACAAGCTGAACATTTTTCTTTTTCTTCATCCCAAAAACATCCATCATCACCTACCCATTCACAAGGATCTTTTTCACAAGTATTTCTTGAAGCATAACCTTTACAACTAAAAGGGGGGGTCTCACAGCTAAAACATTGTTTTTTCCAAGTATCATAATAACAATCTGTTATTTGATTAATACAATAAGAAGAGCGATAATAATTTAATACTCCTTCTCCATTGTAATTACTAAAAATGTTTATACCATTATCACAAACAAAACTATTTTGAATATTCTCACATTCATAGATTCCTGTATCACAAGAATTTTGGTAATTAGTTACAAAAGGAAATGAGCTATCTGGTAAAATATGATATATTTTAGCACAATTGGATTTTACTTTTTTAGTTTGATAACCAAGGTTATCATCGAGAGAATAAGCAATACAATAATATCTCAAAGTTTTAGGGCCTGTAAAAAATTTCAATTCATCACTATACTCTAAATCAAACTGTAAGTCTGGATTTTCATAATCCAAGCTTTCACAATCAACATCATTATTAAAAGAATATATTATTCTTACTTTATTGCAAGGATTATTAGCTTTATCAACACAATAAACCTCACAAACATCAGCATCTGATCCAGAATAAATGTTATTATTAAAACTTTCAAAGTTATTAGCATTTAAAGATAAAGAACCAATATTTTTTCTTGTTAAAAACTTAAAATTAACATTTGTATATTCAATTTCAGGACCAATTGGAAGATTTAATCCTCCCCCTGTTGTAGGGGTTCCGGTTTCTTCTTCTGCAGGATAGAAAATATTCTCTGCATCTAACTCTTTTATATCAATTAAAGAACTAATACTCCCAACAATTAAATTAAAATTAATTATTTCATTATCTTCTCCTTCAATCCTTTCGCAAGAAGTTTCTTTGCCAGTATATAAAACATCTATCTTGAACATTGCTTTTTGTCTTTCTGAATTATCTAAAGAACTATTTGAATCTTTCCAAAAATCAAAATTAAAATATTTATCATTAAGATTAGCAAAATCAAATTTGGTTTCTAAAACACATTTCCCACCATCTGTAATATTACTAAATAATCTTATAAAACCTTCATTATCTTTAGGAAGTTTACCTTCAAAATAAGTATGAGTATCAGAATTTATGCCTCCTATTTGCATAATACAACAACCCTTGTTTTCTAAAATTGATGAAAAAGTAATTTCTTTAGCAGGCAAAATCATACCATTAGCTGGGGTTTCATTTCGTGGATTAGGATTTAAATAAAAAGGGTCTCCATATTTATATTGTGGCAAAGGAGTGTGTGGCATTACGACATCAAGAACGTCAAACTTATAACAAATTTCACCCACACAATTTTCTTCTTTAGTTAAAGAAGTTGAAGGTAGTGTAACATCATTATCTTTATCATCCTTAGAACCCTTATTATCTTCATCAACAGGTTTGCCAAAACAACAGATTTGAGTTTTGCTATCATGTTTTCCTGTAACCCCTTCTAATTTGGTTTGTCTTATACCGATCTTATCTGTAGGACATTTTGTGCCTGTATACCAATAAGCCCCCATTGATTCACAATCTGATTGGGCTTTCAATCTAGGAATAACCCAATTTAACATAGCATAAATAACTATCCCTAAAACAAGTAAAGAAATAAGAACTGAGAATACTAATTTTATAGGATCAATAGATGCCCTCTTATCTTTAACATACATTATAATAAACCTCAAAAAATATTATTAAATAGGACTTCCGGGGACACAGCAAACCTGTCCATCAGAGCATAGTTTAGAATCTACTAGTCGTTTTGTATAAATTGAATCTGGACAATCACCCTCATAGCAGATTCCTCCTTTACCAACACACTTTGTTGCATCATCTGCATTCTTCACATTTCCTGTTAAGAGATAAATAAGAACCACCAAAACTACAACTGCAAGAACTGCAATTATAACTGTGTTCATAGATAAACTAACTGCTTTTTTGTTTTTCATTATACTCCCTAAAAATTATTATAGAGGAATGCAACAAATATATCCTTCATCACAAGTTGATTGACCTTTGGGGATATATGTGCCATCACCCATATTATTGCAATTTTCTGGATTACACTTACCGCCAATTCCTTCACAAGAAGTTCCTTCATTTACATCTCCACCAGATCTTAACAAGAATGTTGCTAAAATCACTAGAACCAACAAAGCAATTGCTGCAATTATTATTGTGCTCATACTGAGCCCTTGTGCTTTCTTATTCATAATAAACACCTCGAATATTATATTATTATTTATAAACTTTGGAAGTTATTATATATAAATCTATCGTAAATTTTAATATAAATTGCCCTCACTGAATATATAACCCATTTGATTATGCTGCAGTCCCATAGGGAGTTTCCCCCTGCAACGCACTGAATTTATTTTTATAATCAGTTCGCCTTAAGGCAATTTTAATATTAAGATGCGCAAACATTATAAAAGGCAGGAAATTGTTTGCTTTTATGAAGCTTAAATTTTCAAAAAAAGAAATAAAAGATTTGTTTATTGCAAACATTATGTTAAGTATTGCATTTTCTATTTTATTCTTTCGTTTAAGCATTAATGCTCTACTTATATTTCCTTTAATGTTTCTTGTTATGATATTCAGTTTTATTATTCATGAAATGGCTCATAAGTATATGGCTCAAAAGTATGGTTATCATGCAGAATTTAGAGCCAATAAAGGAATGTTGTGGATAACAATTGCACTCAGTGTTTTTGGCTTTATAATAGCTGCACCAGGTGCAGTTCACTTTTTTGGGCAAGAACATGATATTAAGAAAATAGGAATAATCGCTTATGCTGGGCCATTTGCAAATATAATTGCTGCAATCATATTTTTTGGTCTAACTTTTGTAACAAATTTTGGAATGATATATTATCTTTATTTTATTAATGCAGCATTAGGTGTTTTTAATTTAATTCCCTTTAGGCAATTTGATGGTTGGAAAGTTATGCAATGGAACAAAGCAATTTACATTGCAACAGCTGTTTTTGCATTATTCTTATGGTCTGTTCCAATGATGATTGCTGGATAAGAAATTATAATGTATTCAAATTAATTCTAGAAAAATCATAAAGTTTTTTTTCTTTTAAATCATAATAACAATTTTCAAATTTATTTTTTTTATTATTAAAACCAAATATATTATTTTGAATTAGATAAATTTGTGATTTTAAAGGTTTGCCAGGATAACACCACAAAACCCATTTTTCGTGGTTTTGAATATAATCATTTCTCAAAATTACCTTGCCTTTTGCTATTAAATAGAATAATAAGCACTCTTCTAAAAAGAAATTCAATTGGTTTACAGTAAGTTTTTTTAGATCTTTTCTACCAAATAATTTTAAGTCATCTTTAATATGTTTCTGAAATTTCTTATCTTTATAATGACATACTCCCCAACCTAAAGGTTGGGGTATCTTGTTAGATGCTTCAAACTTGAGCATGATGTTGTTCTTGGGT
>Ga0222697_1000459_pt1 | contig 17638 bp, 19 predicted proteins | sample AntAcemetage1402_FD_179835 | JGI IMG/M metagenome (GOLD analysis project Ga0222697, IMG submission 179835) | Saline water microbial communities from Ace Lake, Antarctica - #1402 | ecosystem: Environmental > Aquatic > Non-marine Saline and Alkaline > Saline | place: Antarctica: Ace Lake... | reverse complement strand
ACAGAATTGGAGACTTTGCAAATAGCAACTCACCCTTATTTAACAAGTGCACCTACGATGTATCCAATAATATTAGCGGCACAGGACGCGTCTGATAGAGTGTGACACGGAATAATAAATGAAACAGATCGTTATAATCAGTGGGAAAGGTGGTACCGGCAAGACCGTAATTACAGGATCATTTGCAGCTTTAGCAAAGAATAAAGTAATGGCAGATTGCGATGTAGATGCTGCGGATCTCCATCTATTGTTACAGCCTGATGTAAAAGAGAGACATGAATTCAGAAGTGGCAAGACCGCGATTATTAAAAAAGAACTTTGTAAAAAATGTGGTAAGTGTTTGAGTATTTGTCGTTTTGAAGCGATAAGCAGCGATTTTACCATAGACCCTGTATCTTGTGAAGGTTGTGGTTTTTGCAGCTTCGTTTGCCCTGAAGGCGCTATTGAAATGAAGGAGAACATTTCAGGGGAGTGGTTTATATCTGATACGCGTTTTGGGCCTATGGTACACGCCAAGCTCGGAGTAGCGCAGGAGAATTCCGGAAAACTTGTTTCACTGGTAAGAAACCAGGCAAAACAGCTTGCGGAAAAAGAAGGCCGCGATTGGGTTATTATTGACGGAGCGCCGGGTATAGGGTGTCCTGTAATCGCATCGCTTTCAGGCATAGATTGCGCGATAGTAGTTACTGAGCCTACTTTGTCGGGCCTGCATGATGCTAGCAGGGTAATTGATGTAGCAAAGCATTTTAATGTCAAGACAGCGCTTGTTATAAACAAGTATGACCTAAATCTTGACATGACCAGAAAAATAGAGCAATATTGTGAAAAAGAAGGCGTCAAGATTATTGGTAAAGTCAGTTTCGATAAGTCAGTAGTAGAGGCTATGGTTTCTTCCAAAACAGTGATTGAATACAGCGACTCGAAAGCCAAGGATGAGATTATCTCTATCTGGGAGCGCTTGCAAAAAGAGCTTTAGTGTGGGCTGGTAATATAAAAAAGGCAGGCTTATTAGATGAGGACCTATCTGGATTGCATACCATGTTTTTTTAAGCAGGCGCTTGAAGCCGGAAAAATAGCGGGAGCAAGCAAGGTTACACAAAAAAGAATACTGGATAAACTTGCTAAGGACTTCCCAAAATTTTCTTTAAGTGCTTCTCCGCCCGAGATAGGCAGGGATATTTACGCGATAGTCAGAAAGATTACCAAAAAGAAGGATCCTTTCGCAAAAATAAAAGCAAAGAGCAACACCCTCGCGCTTAATATTTATAAAAAGCTGAAAAATAAAGTTGCTCATTCAAGCGATAGATTGTTAATGGCAACAGAGCTTGCTATTGCCGGGAACATAATCGACTACGGTGTTAAAAATTCTCTTAACGTAGATACAGAATTGGCAAGGATACTAGCCGAGGAGAATAGATCCATAAAACAAGAGAGTAAGGTAACATTTGATTACAATAGTTTTAAACGCGCTTTAAAAAAGTCACATACGATACTTTATCTTGGTGACAATGCAGGGGAGACGGTATTTGATCGCGTATTGATAGAGGAAATTAAAAGAGATGATAAGAATAATAATATTACCTATGCTGTAAAGAAGAGCCCTGTCATAAATGACGCGCTTATAAAGGATGCTATAGATTGCGGCATAGACAAGTCAGCAAAGATAATATCCTCAGGCTCTGATGCACCAGGAACGGTTCTGTCCTTATGTAAAAAAAGTTTTTTGAATTTGTTTAATAAAGCTGACATGGTCATAAGTAAGGGCCAGGGCAACTTTGAGGCATTGTCAGGATCTAAAAGGCCGGTATTTTTTCTTTTTATGGCAAAATGTCCTGTTGTTGCCCAGCATGTTGGATGCAAGATAGGGGATATTATATTATCTTATCACCCAGGTAAAAGGAAAATATAAGTAGATGCGATATATTCCAAAAGTGTCCCATGAAAGTGTTGAGGAAAACCACCGGCATTTTATGGAGCGTGTTTCAATCTTTAAAAAAAGAGGGTTTGATTTTTCAAGAAGTTTGCGGTTTGTGTTAAAGAAAGCAGAGCCGTTACATGGCAGCATTTTGGAGATAGGTACCGGTACAGGGCATACTATGCTTGCCCTGGCAAAAGCAGGGTATAAGTTTACATCAATAGATAAGGACAAAGATACCCTAAAGATAGCGGCATTGAATCTTGCCTACGCGAAACTACTTCCCTTAGTTGAATTTCACGCGATGGATGGCAAGAAGCTAAAATTCAAAAATAGTAGTTTCAATAACATAATTGCTGTGAGCGTGTTTCATCATATAAGTAGTGTTGAAAAGATGCTTATAGAGATAGACAGGGTCTTAAGTAAAAATGGGAAAATTGTCTTTGCTGATTTTAATAGCAAGGGGATGGCGATAGTAAACAGCGTGCATAAGCATGAAGGTAGGGTGCATGAATGCACAGATGCCTCAAAAGAGAAGATATTTTCTTATTTTCATGGATTAGGTTACGATATGGATCGTTACAATTCTAAGAGTCACTGGGTTATTATTGGTAAAAAAATAATCAGAAAATAAACATGAAGATAGATATTCTTTTTAACGACCAGGCTATGAATAGCAGATTTTTAGAAGGACATGGATTTTCCTGCCTGCTTGACAGGCATCTTCTTTTTGATACCGGTTTAAGTCCTGAAGTATTGTTAAAAAATATGAAAACTATAGGTGCCGATACTGGTGATATCGGTTCTGTTGTTATCTCTCATGATCATCAGGACCATACAGGAGGCTTATGGGAAATATTAAGGATTAGAAAAGGGCTTAAAGTGCATGCATGCCCTAATTTTAGCCAGGAATTCAAAGATAAGGTAAAGGCTTTTTGCGGAATCCTTATAGAACATGAGAAACCATTTGAGATATCAAAGAATATATTTCTCACAGGAGAGATACCGGGAATTTACAAGGGTAAGTCCATGCCTGAGCAGTCACTTGCTGTAAAAACAGAGCTGGGTATAAGTGTGATTACAGGTTGTGCCCACCCCGGTATTATCAATATTCTGCGTAGGGCTCGATCACTTTTCCCTTCGGAAGATTTTTATTCTGTTTTCGGTGGTTTTCACCTTCACGATAAGAATAAAATGGAGATAAACGATATAGTAGCTAAATTCCAAGCTATGAATGTTAAGAAAGCAGGCCCTACCCATTGTAGTGGTAATGCAGCCGAAAAGATATTCACAGAGAAGTATATGGATAATTTTATAGAGGTAAGAGCGGGCCAGGTTTTTAACATTTGAATATATGACTAGTGAGAATAGCAGAGTTATAAAAAAAGGAGAGTGATCAGATGGCTTTAAACGTAACGGATGCAAGTTTTAAGAAAGAGGTATTAGAATCAGAGATGCCTGTTCTAGTGGATTTTTGGGCAGAATGGTGCGGGCCATGTCAGTCGGTTGCGCCTGTGGTAGAGGCAATTTCCAATAAGTATCAGGATAGGTTGAAGGTGTGCAAATTAAACATTGATGAAGCTGGTGATACAGCTTCAAAGTATGATGTTATGAGCATACCTACATTAGCGGTTTTTAAAAGTGGCCAGATTATTGACAAGGTTGTGGGTGCGGTGTCTGAAGCAGCGCTGGAAGCAACTATAAGTAAACACATATAAAAGGTGTAACATGTTTGATTTCAAACAGATAGATCAAGCAAGAAAATTGCTTGGCCTGGATGAATATGCAACCTTAGCGGAGATAAAAAGTGTTTATAAAAAGCTTGTTCTGAAATATCATCCGGATAGATGTCCAGAGGTTAAGAAAAAAGAATGTGAGAAGGTGTTTAAGAAAATAAGTCATGCAAATGACATATTGATGAATTATTGCGCTAGCTATAAGTATTCTTTTGCGGAAAAAGACGTCAAGAGAAATGTGATGAAAAAAGAAGAGTATCAACATCTGAAAAGATTTTATGATGGCTGGTTGGGCGATCTGGATTTATGAGTAGTATATTTGAAAAGCATTATAGAGAGTACGATGCTTGGTATGATAAGAATAGGTTTGCTTTTTTGTCAGAGCTAGAAGCCATTAAAAGAGTTTTACCAGAAAAAGGTAGCGGCTTGGAAATCGGTGTAGGCACAGGAAGATTTGCCCACGCGCTAGGCATCGGAACCGGTATTGATCCATCAGAGAACATGATCCAAGTTGCCAAGAAAAGAGATATCGACGTGTGCCAAGCTTGTGGGGAATCACTGCCATTTAAAGATTCCACCTTTGATTATGCGGCAATTATTATCGCGTTATGCTTTGCTCAATACCCGCTTAAACTCCTTAAGGAGACAAACCGGGCTTTAAAGAAGAATGGGCAGATTATTATCGGCATAGTTGATAAGAATAGCTTCTTGGGTAACTTTTACAAGAAAAAGAAGAGCCCGTTTTATAAAAAGGCGCATTTTTTTACTGTAAAAAACATTATAGACATGCTTAGGGCTGCGGGCTTTAAAGGGTTTTCTTGCTATCAGACTGTATTTGATCTTCCGGATAAGATAAGTTCAGTAGAAAAACCACAGGAGAGTTTCGGCAAAGGCGGTTTTGTAGTTATCAGTGCAAAGTCTTACTTAATACCTCGATAAAAATCAGCGATATTACACGCTTATATTTTACCGCGCGCCTTATATATTTATTAGAGGGCATTTATCTTTCACACCATTTAACCGGTTACCTAGTTGACTTTTTTGCATACTTATGATATACTTTTATTAAACTATCAAAAAGTTATAATATAACAGTCGGGCTATGATAATGACCTGTATCATAAAAAAGCGTATACATAAATTCACGTGTGCAATACTTTGTATAGTACTTATTAATGCGATTCCTCGGTCTCATGCATTTGCTCTCCGTCCAGTCGCTTACAAGCTTTCTACAGTAAAAAGTTCATCTAGTGGTGATCTTGCCGGTATTCCTAAGAATCTACTAGCTAACTCCCCTTCTGTTTTCAGAGCAAAAAAACCAAAATGGGCAATACGTATTGCCAAGGCTCTTTATGGAAATAGAAGGCTTGATTTAGGCGAGACTTATTTGGAACATGCGAACAAAGTAGCGAATGTGCTTATAGATTTAAATCCTGAAATCGATGAATTGACAATAGCAGCGGCTTTGCTGCATACAATAGACATAAGGACCATCGAAAAAGATATAGAAGACCTTGAGAATAAGCTTAAAGAGTTTGCAAAAAAGCCTGCAGCAAAATACACAGAAAAGGACATGCGTAGAATTATAGATTTAGTGAAGAATGTGAATGAAGTAAGCCGTCTTCCGTATCAACCTCCTATCAAAGAAGGGGGGCGCACAATACAAAACCAGATGAACATGATAGTGCAGATCACAGATAATCCAGAGGCTATGCTTTTGGTTTTTGCAGATAAACTAGAGTCTTTTATGGCTTATCCTGAGCTGAAAAAGACACAGCAGGATTATATCTATCGCGAGATAACACATATTTACGCTCCTCTAGCAGAGAGACTTGGTGCGGATGATTGGGCAGCACATTTTAGGGACATGGCATTAAAGGTTAGTAAACCAGAGCTGTATGATGAAGTCGTTGACGCGATAGAAAAAAGGCTTGGCTTGAGCTATCAGGATGCGTTGGTTCATCTGAAGGAGGTAGCGGAAAAGATCAAAAAGGGTAAAAATGGTTTAGAGCAATTAGGTATCTCAGCAGATATTAAAATAAGGTTAAAAGGTGTATATTCTGTTTATGAAAAGATGCAATCTATCAAAGGTAAAAAATATGGAAAGGTTGATGGAATGCTTATAGAGGAGATAGATGAATACATAAATAAAATAGATGATTTGCTTGGCATAACAATGGTTTTTGACAATGAGGATGATTTATGGATAGCTTCCCATATACCTTTTTTGGACAGAGACAGTATGAATGCGCGGGGAGATATTAAAGGAGATGAAGGAAGCAAAGAGTTTAATGTTGTTGCATTTCATGCTAACGTAAAAGATAAAGAAAGTGGCAGGCTCTATGAGTTCCAGCTTGTTACTAAAGACAACTATTATAATCTGAAATACGGTTCAAAGGCACATTGGGCGTATAAGTTAAATAGAGAGACAGGCCAGAAATTTGATGTGGATAGTATTAAAAAAACAGGAGATTTTTATAAGGATTTTTACGAGCTTAAAAAGAGCCTGGATGAGTGGGTCTTTGTTTTCAATAGGATAGATGATATTGGCGGCACAACTACGCTTAAGCCTCTTAGGTTTCTTAAGGGGAGTATTTCCGCTGATTTTGCAGCTGGGAGCATAGACATGTTTAACAAAAGCTATCACAAGGCCGTGTGTATTATCTTATGCTATGATCTTATGCGAGACAAAATCATTACATTGCAAAAAAAGGAGCTTAATCAAACTGCTAAACTTGATTCAGGGACAGCGATCATTATTCTTGAGAAGGATAATTTTTTAAAGAGAGGTTCCAATGCGGAACAAATAATAAAGAGGCATGCAAAAATGCCACGCACGCACTTTTTGCTTGATACCCTGGCCTTAAATTCGGTACAGATGCGTAAATTAGCAGAAAAAGGCAAGAAGATTTTAGAAAAAGAAAATTTGATTTCTATTGATAATTTGAATGTTAAACAAAAAGGCAGAAAAAGAGGATATAAGAATGAGAAGGATGTTAAAGATGATTTTCTATATGAAGTAGCAGAAGCTCTTGGGTTTAAAAATAGGACAGAATTATATACTTTTCTAACAGGAACAAATAAGGATATTATCCAACAAGTAAAAAAGCGGATAAAAGACTATTCTTTAGCAGAAAAAAGAAATGCGCTAAAAAAGGGTAGGCAGTTACTTGAGGCAGGTGATAACGGTCTAAAATTGGATAATAGGAGAGTTCTAGAGCGGTTAGGATTAATGTTAAATGACCCATCTATTAGGTCAGCGTCATTTAATAAATCTGTTAAAATAACGACATTACAGGCATTTTTTATCGCAATAGGTGATGGCAAGATTGATGCAGAGCTTGTAAAGGTAAAGTCATCAGCAGCAGGCAAGCGCTTTAGTATACAAAAGCCCAATATTTGCGCTTCAGCAGCCTGATATCGTAAGCTTTAGGTATAGACCGGCTATAATTTCTTGACAAAAAACGAGTGATGTTATACACTCATATCTTATCGTGAGTTGGTTATATTTTGCTGAGAATAAGATGCGGGGCCTTATCTTTATTATAATCCCAAGGAAGAAACATGAGAAAAATAGTAAATTTTATTCTAATCTTGTTAATAATAGCGTGTGCTGTAACATTGTTTTTCTATGATATACAGTTTAACACAGAAAAATGCGATATCTTATTCAATAGTAGAAGCAAAAATAACAGCAGCTATGGAATTAATTGCGAAAATGGCCTTAAGATACTGCGTTTTGTTAATGGCGCAAATGGGTTATCATCAGAACAGGTATATTCCTTAAGTAAAAAATCCCAATCCGAAATAGAGGCGGATCTCCCTTTTAAAAAAGGAGAGAAATTAGTATATAATGTTTATTCTGCTGGGCTAAAGACTGGTAAGTCAGTTCTTACTTTTCACGGAGAAGAGGAGCTTAACGGAGAACAGGTCTATCACATAAGCTTTTCAACAGAAACGCCATTTTTTAAGGATTACGAAGAGATATACGCGCAAAAAGGGACTTTTTTACCGATAAAGATAAATAGGCGTATTAAAAAAATAGCCGGTTTATCAGAAACAATAGAGGAAAATTATAATCAATCTGATTTTAGCGTCGATATTACTAAGAAGGGTAGGTCATCTTCCAAAACTACTACTATAAAAAAGGATTCACCTATATATAATGCTATTCTACTAACATATTATTGCCGTGCAAACCCTTATAACGAGGATATGGCCAAATTAAAGATTGTATTACCGACATTGGACTTTTATATCAATATGTCAGGAGAAGAGACAATAAAGACCCCTGCCGGCATGTATAGCGTCGATGTTTTTTCAAGTGAACCGCCAAAGTTTACTTTCTATTTAAGCAAGGACGAGGATAGGGTGCCTGTTAAGATAAAAAGTCACACAGCCCTGAGTTACTCTATGGTTTTAAATTCAAAAAAGAGCGCTGACAAAGAACCACTTTAGTAACATGCAAAACATCTCCCTAAACAATCTCCTATCAGCTATATCCACACATAAAAATTTTGTGTTTCTCGAGACGAACAGACGCGATAAGCGCAATAAAATCAGCTACTTATTTAAAAACCCCTTAAAAATTATATCATGTGATTCTCCTGGCCAAATAAGACCCTCAATAGAGAAAATAGAATCTTTTTTAAAGAAAGGTTATTTTGCCGCGGGCTTTCTCTCTTACGAGGCGGGCTTTGGATTAGAAGACGCGCTTAAAGGTAAGAAGGCGCAGGGTTTTCCGCTTCTCTGGTTTGGGATCTTTAAAGACGTAGAAACCTTTGACCATTCAGATATTCTGTTTAATGATGACGTCTCTAAAGGCATGTATAATATAAATGATGTAGAGACAGAGATATCCAAGAAGGAGTATATAAACTCGATAAAAAGGATAAAGGTTTATATTGAAAAAGGGGATACATATCAGGTAAACCACACCTTTAAGCTCGATTTCTCCTTTACCGGGTTTATACCCGATCTTTATCTCTGCCTTAGGAAGAAACAGAGCGTATCGTATTCAGCTCTTATTAAGATTGACGAAAAATATATACTCTCCTTCTCTCCGGAGCTATTCTTTAAAAAAGAGAAGGGCATTATACAGGTAAAACCGATGAAAGGGACTATCGGTAGGGGCCGTTTGTTAAATGAGGATAAGCAAAACGCGAAAACATTACACTTTTGCCCCAAGAATAGAAGCGAGAACATCATGATTGTAGACCTCTTGCGCAATGATTTAAGCAGAATATCCAGGAAAGACTCGGTAGAGACCAGGAAATTTTTCTCGATAGAAAAATATGAATCGCTCTTTCAGATGACCTCCACTGTAGAGGGCAAGGTGCGTAAGGGCGTCTCTCTGTATGCACTTTTTAAAGCGACATTCCCCTCAGGATCAGTAACAGGCGCACCAAAGATAAGTTCAATGAAGATAATAGATAAGCTTGAGAAAAGCCCCAGAAAAATATACACAGGAAGTATAGGCCTCTTGGCCCCTAACGGAGAAAGTACTTTTAATGTCGCAATACGCACATTACTCATAGATAAGAGTAAGAAAAAAGGTGAGATGGGCATAGGCAGTGGTATAGTATATGATTCTGACCCAAAGAGCGAATACGACGAATGCATATTAAAGGCAAAATTTTTAACAGAAAAAATAAAAGATTTCTCACTTATTGAAACTCTGTTATGGGAACCAGGTAAAGGTTGCCCCCTTCTTAAGTTTCATTTAGAGAGGCTCAGTGCGTCAGCAGAGTATTTTGACTACAAGTTCAGCAAGAAGGCAGTCACAGCCTTTCTTGACAAGCTTTTTAAGGATTTTGACAATAAGTGCTACCGCGTAAGGTTCCTGCTTAATAAGAATGGCGAGATGAGCGTCTCGCATAAGATTGCAGAAAAAAGCAATAGCAATAAGATTATTGCCTTTTCAGCAAGAAAGACAGATCCTACAGACAAATTCTTATTTCACAAGACTACAAATAGAAATATTTATGATAGAGAGCATAAAAAATATAAAGATAAGGGTTTTTTTGATGTAATATTTCGTAACAAGCATAACCAGGTTACGGAAGGCGCGATATCTAATATCATTATTAAAAAGGATGGCAAGTATTATACGCCGCCTATAGAATGCGGGCTTCTAGATGGTGTATACAAGCGGTATCTTATTTCGGAAAAGATTTTAAATATCCAAGAGAGAATATTGACCCCTGATGATATAAAAACAGCGCAGAGAATTTTTCTTACAAACGCTGTACGGGGAATGGTTCCCGTAAGGTTCTTAAAATAGTATAACATGTTAAAAAAAATCATATTACTTATTGTTTGCATCTTGATTTGCGCTCAAGCTCTTTACGCGGGGCAAAACTTTACTTTTTCTAATAGGAAAGCCGCGAATAAGGTTAAGGAAGAGATTGTCATTGAACCTCCTCAAATGCAATTGCCGGAGAATGAGTATCTTAAATATACAGTGCGATGGTTAGGTGTACCTGTTGGATATATTACAGCTTCTATTAAAGGAATAAAGATAATAAACAGCAGAAGGGCATATCTGCTTGAGGTGGTCGTAAGAACAAACGCGTTTTGCTCGGCCATATATAAGATAGACGACCGTTTTGTATCTTACATGGATGTCGAGGGCAAGTATACGTTACGTCATGAAGTCTATCGCAGAGAAGGCAGGTATAAAAAGGATGCAATTACGGATTTTGATCAGATAGCGCACAAAGCGCATTTTAAGAATTTCTTAGATGGATCAGAAAAGGATTTTGACATACCCCCTAATGTGCAGGACACCTTAAGTGCCTGTTATTATTTTAGATTGTTACCGATAGATATAGGCAAAAAAATAGAATACGCGGTGTGTAACAATGAGGCGATTTATAAGCTTTTCGGCCTTGTTGAGTCAAAGGATATTATAAAAGTGCCAAGGCTGGGCAAAAGAAAGGCATTTTTTATGCAGCCATATGCCAAGCTCAAGGATAAGAAGGTAAAGAAGGGAAACGTGAGTGGTTACTTTGGCACAGACTCAAAGAGGTTGCCTTTATTGGCTGTTGTACAGGCGCCTATGTTTACTGAGGTTACAGCAGCATTGAGTGAAATAGCCCATGGACAAGATATAGAATAAGTGGTATATTATATAAAATCCGTCGTAAAAGGAGAGGTCGCATAGCCCGGTTGAGTGCGCACGCTTGGAAAGCGTGTATACAGCAATGTATCCAGGGTTCGAATCCCTGCCTCTCCGCCATAGTTTTTTTAATTATCGTAACTTTAATGTTGACAAGGAGATAAAATAGTGATAAAGTAATAAAAAAGGCAACTTGCCCAAACGTTGCCCAGAAAAGAAGATGTGATGATAATGTGGCGAAATAACAATTTGTTTATATGAAATTATAGTCTCACGCAATTATGCGTGGGATTTTTTTTTAAGGAGGTACAAAATGAACATTATAAGTAAAATTGCAAAGACAATAAAAGAAATCTTTATGGGAACGCCAGAGCAAATAGGACAACAAAAAAAAGAAGCAGAGTCTATATCTGTTAAAAAAAGAGCCTCATTGCTTAAAAAGAGAGCGCTTGAAATGAGTATTCCCAGCTTGCTTTATTCTATATATAGTAAAATATCATATGGAGCAAAAGATGTTTTAAGAGAGTACGGTATTGAGAACATATCTAAGCTTGAGGAGATTGAAATTGATGCGCAGAATTGTAAAAGAGAAAAATTTGCATACAATAACAACACTTATGTTTTAGCTTATTGCGATTACACTTTTTATGTAGGGTTTGGGGAGGGTATAGATCATAGATATGTGCACCTATTTTTTAATGACAAAAAGGTTGTTTCATTAGACTTTAACAGATTTAACAGTGCCGATAAGAATATTTATGATTTAGGGAGAGACTATAAATGTGAAAATGAGGATGATATAAGAGGGTTCATCGAAGGGGCGTGGATTAATGAGCTAAGACTATTAGAAAAAGATATCCAGGTAATAGATCAGCGAAGAAGCCAGGAATGCAAAAAAGTTTTTTTCAAGAAAGAGACAAAAGATCTCAAAGAAAATTTTGGAATGGAGTAATTAGAAAACAAAATGGCAACATTACGACAGCACTTAAGCGGAACATATTTTATAGACTATCGTTTAAATGGTAAGCGGTTGCGCAAGACCCTGCCTACCAAGTCTAAGAAAATGGCAGATCTTGCTTTAATGGAGTTTGAAGTTAACCTTGCAAAGGGAGAGTTAGGTTTTGCTGTAAAAGATGAGGTCCTTGAGAAATTGTTTGCTGACTATCTAAAATACTCCAAAACCCACCATTCGCAAGGTACTCAAAATAGGTATAGGGCTATATTAGATAATTTTAAACGTTTCCTTAAGAGTCATCCCCATATTTCAAAGATATCTCAAATGGATGCAAGGCTATTTGAGGATTACAAGACCTTTCGATTTGAAGAAGAAACCAGTAATAAGACTATTAACATAGAATTGCGAACAATCCGTGCTATGTTTGCGCTTGCAAAGCAATGGGGCTATATTAAAGAAAATCCTACAGATGGTGTGAAATTCTTAAAGGTTAGAAAAGATGATAAGCCACGCTTTCTTTCCAAAGAAGAGTGCAAAAAGCTATTAGCTGCATGTAGTAAATGGGAATACCCGGTTTTCTATACTTTTCTCTATACAGGTATGCGAAAGAGCGAATTACTCTTTCTCACGTGGAATGATGTGGATTTCACAAGAGGTAAAATAAAGATCAAAGCCAAAGAGGGTTGGGTTCCTAAAACATCGGAGAGGGAAATACCCATTAATAACGGCCTTAAAGAGCTTCTACAGGGTTGTAGGGCCACAAGGAAGAGCGAATGGGTATTCTGTGATGAACGGGGCCAGCAAATTGAAAATAACCGCCTTAGAAAGCGCCTCATGAGCATAACAAAACGTTGTGGTTTTGGTGATGTGACAAAATTACACACGCTTCGTCACACTTTTGCAAGCCATCTTGTCATGAGTAGCGTAGATTTACCAACCGTTAAAAAGCTTATGGGTCATTCAGACATACAGACAACAATGATATATTCTCATCTTGCAGATGAGCATGTAGACAAGGCAGTGGAGAAATTGGAGTTTTAATAACGTATGTTACTTTATGAGTATACCAAGAGTTGCGGCAAGGACATTATTTTAAATTCCCGGCTAAAAGTTAGTGAGCATAGACATTTTAACGATCCCTTTGAGATGTCTTTACAGTTAAAAAAAATTAGAGGCACTGATATCAAAAAATACATTTTTAAAAATAAGAATAAATTGCGCGACATTTATAATAAAGGCCAATTTAACCAAACCTGGAAAGAATTTCGTAGAGAGAATTCTAATCCTATTAAGCGAGATGAAAGAGCTAAGATTATAGCCTCTGAGGCTAATAATGATTGGAAACAAATATTTAATCCGCAACGTGGAAGCACAGCAGATTATTTTCTAATCTGCTGTTTCTGTGCAGCTCCAACTAAAACTATTGATGAGATTTTGATGTGGTCACATTATACAGATGGCCATGAAGGATTACGATATTGGCTTGAATCAGAACTTTTACCTAAGAATATAGGAGTGCTTGATAAAATTGAGTATGAAGATCAGATAGTTTCTTTAGATCCTATAGGGTTCCTTACTGGTAAAACCGACCTTACTCAAAAAGCGATAATTAAGAGCCTAAGGGTTAAAAGTAAGGCTTGGGAATATGAACGAGAATATAGATGGTTTGTTAGTAAGGAATTTTGCAAAATAGATCTTGAGAAAAATGAATATTTTGTTTATATAGATCTAAATGCAATAAAAAGAATAGATTTCGGTGTTAAAATTTCCACAAACACGATAAAGGAGGTTACTAAAAAAGTAAAAGATTTAGGCTTAAAGACTGAATTTAAAAAAACAGTTATGGACGAGCGTGAATTTAAATTCAATTATGTTGATATATAGATTAATATGCCAAATTAAGGCAAAAGACATATTTTTGACTCAAAGCTACGAATGATAATATCTGATTACAGATATTGCAATAAATAATATAATATTAGCGCAGAACAAGGTGCTCTTGATTGATAATTTAATTGCAAGATAAACAATATTGAATACTAATATGCAAAGAAGAAAATTAATTATTGGAAGAGAAGTTACAGACGAAGAAAATGATCTTTTGAATGATTGCAAGGAAATTTTAGATCTTTCTGGAAATGCTTTTGCAGATACTGAACTTTTTGAAGATTTAAAAGGTAATAATTTTATATTTTTTTATATTATACAAGCTTGTTGGGGGTTTTTGAGATCCATATTTAATTGTTATGTTGATTTAGGATATCATTCAGCATATGTTTTAGGTAGAGCAATAGTAGAATATTATATCGATTTTTGTTTTCTTTTAAAGGAAGATACAAAACAGAGAACGGAAGAATATGTTATTGCTTGGCGCGAAGGTAGAGATGCTTTTAAAAAAGTAAAAAAATTTAAGGATTTTCAGTCTATTGATAAAAGAGCTGACAATGTCGGACTTTCAAAAATATATAAAAAAAGTTATAAGTCTTTATGTAGTTTTTCGCATGTAAATCTAAAAGGAAGCCTTCTTGCGCGGGGAACTAATAAAGCCATTAAAGATAGGCCTAAGTTTTTATTGCATATGATGTTATTTTATTTAGAAATATTAGATATTGCCTCAAGAAAATTGAACATTACTTATCCGCAAAGATTAGCTATCCTTATCAAGGATAAAATTAAAAAATTTGAAAGTAAAATTAATGGCGAGCGGGTAGATCCTAATTTATGATAAGAAGGTTAATAATAAATACTTGAGTATCTGGAGTGAAGAACAAATACTTCTAAAGCAAATAAAATTTGTAATACAACAATGGAGTGATATAATAAAATATATAGTTTTTACATAGGAACGTAGCTTTTCCTGTAAATAAATCAACTACCAAGAGGAAGAGGACTATGTCCCAAGCACGCAAGTGCTTTGGGGCAAGCGGTCTTTGCTTTTACTTGGTAGTTGGGCTTAGACTTAAAAATGCTTGCCCTTTTTTGCTTTGGGTAGGCAGAAAGGGGCAAGTAATGAGAAAAATAATATTGTTAACTTTATGTTTTCTATTAATAACTTCAATTGCCGTGAGTTCTGAAAAGCAACAAACCATAATCGTAGGTAACTATGGGGCGAATCTTTATCCCGACCCTGATTCTACTAAACCAATTTTGAAAGTACCTGTCGGGAAGGAATTAACAATTATAAGATCCGAAGAAGTGCGTCAAGGCATTATAATAAATCCTTGGTATTGCGTGCAATATAAAGGGAAAACAGGTTGGATAAGTGGACATTCTTTAACAAAAACACCAGAGCTAAAATTTGCGGACAACAAAGATGACTCAAGCAACCCTAAGGTTGTTGATAAATTTAAGAAGTGGTGTGCGAATTTTGATGTTACTTATGTAGAAATCGACCCGCAGTTTCCTTGCAGCGTAAATATAACATTGAAGCCACATCACTACACATCAAAGAAAGACGTTATATTCGCGGGAGAGCTTATAGGGAAAGCATATCAAAACCAAGTTTGCGGGACAGACAAAATAGTTTCTGTTGCGATCTGGACACCCGATAGAAGCAGAATTTATACAAAGGTTCGCACTTTAAGACGCGGATAATGTAAGAATAAATATAACATCCCCTGCATTGTAAGAAGAAAAAACCTTTTTTCTTCAAGCCTATTTATATATTCAATTTAGTACAAAAGTTTGCTATAATAAGTAAAATGTGAGGGAGAAGTGGTGAAAAAGAGGATAAAATTAACACGGAGAGAAAAAGTATCACATTTCCGCTGGGAATTTTTGCGTAGGAACAAAAACTATGTTAGTGATTTTGTACAAAAAATACCAAACTATTCAGAGACAGTATTTGCAACAGAGGGTTTAAGAAAAAAAGAATATGAGTATTTCCTAAAAAAGTACGGAATATACTTCCCAATAAATCCTGCTTACTCCTTCCATGAGCTAAAGAAAATTTCAGAAAATGAAATGACAAGTATGGATAATATTAAAAATGGCAAGGCTATTAATTTTTTGGGTGCTTTCTTGCAACTTGAGGCAATCAGAATGCAAAGCGAATTATGGATTAATCCTATGCAAAAAGCAGGCTTATTTAATTCGGTTATAGATTCGCATCTATTGGGCAACGAAAATATATTTGCCTTAAAATTAGCGGAAAAAGTTTTTCTTCTTACACATAAAACAGGTAAAAAAGATAAAGGCCCTGTGATTTTAAAAAAATTTCAAGGAGATGTGTCAAAAATAACAATAAATCTTGATTTATCGTTGCCTAAAAATGAGATTATGAAGCATCTTGAGCACGAAATTTCAAAATGGAAAGAAGTTTATAATAAGAATTATAAAGCAAGAATACGTATAGAAAATTATGATAATTACTTAAAAGTTTATACCTATGTAGATAAATATGGTTTTAATAAAGCAGCAAAAAGATTCTATAAAAGTGATATTGATAGAGGGGAAAAGCATTATGCTATAAGAAAAATAAAAAGAGATTATGCAAGATGTCAAAAGCTTATTAATGGTGGATATAGACAAATAAGATAGCCCCCCTTATATGTCTTAGATGTTTTAATAATTTTGCTATATAATTACCCGCGTAATATAAAACGCGGGTTTTTTCTTTAATACACGCAATTTAGTGATAAGAAAGTGAGGTTATGTATGGCAAAAAAATTAATAACAAAAGTTGAGATCATTCCAATCATACCTAAGTCGGGCCATATTGCATTTGCAAATGTTGTATTTGAAGATAAATTGGCCCTTAATGGAATAGGCATTCATACATGTTTATCAAGGCAAGGATTCAGGCTCGTTTACCCTAATAAGCAATTACTTAATGGTAAAACAGTTCAATTATACTACCCTTTAAATAAAGAAATAGCAAATAAGATACAGGATACCATTATAGGCCAGTACGAAGAGTTGTTAGAAAACATAGCAAGAGATTAGTAATGATTTTGTTGATGTGGGAGGTAATGTGAGATGAGTAGGAAAAAGATTAAAGCACCGCCTTTTGTGATGCTCAGAAAAGATCTTTTAAGTGATCCTGTCTGGCGTAAACTATCAAGCTCATCAAAAGTTCTTTATATCTATTTAAGGGCAAAATTTAACTATAAGACTTTCAGTGAAGTGAGCTTATCTTATTCAGAGGTCTCAGATATTATGTGCTCTAAAACAACAAGTAAGGCTTTTAAAGAGTTACAAAAATTTGGCTTTATAGAAAAGACCAAAGAAGGAGGACTGTTTGGAGGTGTTTGTGTTTATAAATTTGTCGGGCAGTATAAGGATTTCTATTATAAGGGATTCACCGTTTAGATGCATACAGACTGGATAATATATATATCTGTAGAAAAGAAAGAACTCTTAAAACAAGGTTTAAGCACAAAGATATGGAAAAAGTAAAGAACAAAAGGTTGAAATAGGACTGAAAACACGAAAGATATGGAAAAAGTACAGCGAAGATATGGAGAAAGTAAAGTTGGGCTTAGGAATGAGGTATTCAATGAAAAGCATAACACCATTAAAGGCTATAAGAGCTAAATGCCTTGATTGCTCTAACAGGCAACCATCAGAGGTTAGAAAATGCCCTATTGATGATTGCCCCTTATTTATCTACAGGTTTGGCCATAATCCTAAAAGAAAGGGTATAAGGAGGTAGGGCAGGCAATGAAGCTGTAGAATCACCAGCCTGAGTAGCGGTTTTTTAGCATTTAAGGGCATTACAGGAGCTGTTGCCACATGATGTGAACCCCTTTTATGTATTGTGCATGGATTAATAACGATTGAGTGGTCAATAGCATGAAAGCAGGAGAATAACAGGAGTATTTAAAAAGTAGAGATATTGTCAAATGTTGTGGAATAAAGATTTTGCAACGTATCCTCATTCCGCGTATTCTACCTAAGCAGCATCCTCTTTC
>Ga0222697_1000456_pt1 | contig 17699 bp, 17 predicted proteins | sample AntAcemetage1402_FD_179835 | JGI IMG/M metagenome (GOLD analysis project Ga0222697, IMG submission 179835) | Saline water microbial communities from Ace Lake, Antarctica - #1402 | ecosystem: Environmental > Aquatic > Non-marine Saline and Alkaline > Saline | place: Antarctica: Ace Lake... | reverse complement strand
GATATCCGCCTCTATGGAGGCTATCTCTTCTATGACAGAATCCACGCTCCTTTCCGCGTATGGCCTTTTTTGGCCAAGAGGATTCAAGGTAAAGGTGCAGAATTTGCAATTAAATGGGCAGCCTCTCGCGCTTAAGATAGTATCATATGTCAGGTTCGTAATATTGTTTCCCTGCACTGTTAATCGGTATTGATTGCGCCTCAAGCTGCGGTCAGGTGAACTGATTATATCAATCCCCGGAAGCGGCCTATTATCACTATGTAATACCTTATCACCTTGCCTATAAGAGATGCCCAGTATATCCTTAAGCGGAAGGCCTTGCATGATATCTCTTATCGTCTCTTCACCCTCTCCTCTTACAATAATATCTATATTCGGACATAACTCAAGGAGATTATCTGCCTCTTCTGTAGCCTTATGTCCACCGATTATCAATGGTATATTAGCGGGCATAACGTTTAAAAGAGCGCAAACATCTTTAAACTCCCTATCCCATCCTATGCCAACACATATTACGTCTATGCCCTTATTATTTATAAACTCCAGCAAATTATCGATATCCGAGAGTTCTTCTTCATAGCGCAGGTCAAGGAGGGTAAGTTTTTCAACATAATCCTTGGCGCTTGTAGCGACAAATTCAAGGCCTGTTGGCGGAAAAAGCCTTGTAATAGACGCGGACTTGGTCTTACGAATAGCATATGGGTTTAAAAATAAGGCGTGTTTGTATTTCATTTGTGCATTGTATCACATCGGAATATTAAATACCAGTAAAATAGAGTTAATGCAGGGTGGATCTTCTAAAAACTAACGTTTACGGCTTTTATAGCGGGAATCATTGCGACTTTTATAAGTATGCGGCCCCTTAGATGCTGGTCGCCTACTTTGATAAGGTCTTGAATTCTGCTGAGATTTTACTTCTTTGACAAATTTTTCTTTTGGAAATCCGGGGTGCTCGATTATCGGCAATGCGGTCTTAATCAGTTTTTCGATGTTTTTCACATCATCACCCTGTTCAGGTGTAGCGAAAGATACAGCGCGGCCTTCATGTCCTGCACGTGCTGTACGACCGATACGATGCACATAATTTTCCGTATCATCCGGAAGATCATAATTTACAACAAGTTCTATGCCCGTAACATCAATGCCCCTGGCAGCAATATCAGTAGCAACAAGTATCTTATATTTTCCTGATTTAAAACCCTCAAGCGCCTCTTTCCTCTGGGGCAATGATCTGTCAGAATGAATCTCCGCGGCCTTATATCTTGTCCGTTGCAAATTACGCGTTATGTATTTAGCACCTATCTTTGTCCTGGAAAATATCAGAACAGGGCCGTGATACTGATCGAGCAATTTTGTCAAAAGCCGAGGTTTTGAGCTTTTCCTAATTATAAAGACTTCCTGTACAATACGTTCCGCGGTAGTTCCTGATGGAGCAACTTCAACATGTATAGGCAGTTTCATATGCGCTGCTGCCATTTTTACTATCTCTGTTGGAATAGTAGCTGAAAAAAACATCGCCTGCTTATTTGGTGGGATAAATTTGATAATTTTCTCTATCTGCGGCAGGAAACCCATGTCAAGCATGCGATCTGCTTCATCCAGAACCAGTACACTTATATCAGCCAGAAGCACTGTGCGCCGCTCCATGTGATCAACAAGGCGACCGGGAGTAGCTACCAAAATACGCGGATTTGCCCTCAATGCTTTTAGTTGTAGCTGCATAGACGCACCGCCTATAATAACAGCTGTTTTTATGCCGAAGGATGGCGCTATCTTCTGGAACGTTTCATCAACCTGTATAGCAAGCTCCCTAGTAGGGACAAGGATGAGCGCACGTCCTCTTCTCAAGGAAAGGCGCTGCATAATAGGGATAGCAAAGGCAAGTGTCTTACCGGTGCCTGTTTGCGCGACACCGATTACATCTTTACCTTCAATAGCTATGGGTATAGTCTTGTGCTGAATAGGCGTAGGGATAGTAAACTTCATTCGGTCCAGGATATCGAGTATTCTTGGCGCTATCCCAAGGCCATAAAAGGAAGTATTTGTCTGTTGTGGCGTCTGTGTCATTATGGCTCATATTACCACTATTACGTGATATTGTATACAACTATTATTCTTGTATAGGCATGTCGGTAAATATTGTGTTATTCAAGATGATATATCCGCTTGGCATTATCGCATGCTACCTTGCGTTTTACATCCAATGGCAGTTCTTCTATAACGCCATAAGTCCCTTCCATACATACGCTTACCCCTTGCCAATCTCATTACAACCTATTAAGAATATTAATGCAACCATATCCTTAATCTGTAAAGACCTTCGAAAAATATTATTTTTCGTGCTAGCTACCTTATTCACGATATTCAATTGGCTTGATTGCGCTACTAGGACCTTTGTATCTTCTATATTTATTATCATCAATGCTCTTATCACTGATCAAGACCGCGTTAACAGGACAAAGGTTATAACATTTTGCGCAGAGGATGCATTTCTTTCCAAAAATTGTATCGCCATTTTCGGTTTTAGAGATATTTCCAACTGGGCAAACACGATAACATAAGCCGCATTTAACACAACGTTCTTTATCTACTGAAAATCGAGATTTATACCAATCTGCTGTCCAATAGAAGGTTCTCTGCATAAACCCGCCAAATCTGGAGATAAGCCCTCTTCCTTCAACCTTTTTATCGCCTCTTAGGATAGAATCACATACCGCTTTTATTTTTTCCTCAGCCTTTAGGAGTATATTCTTAAACTCTTCACCTACAGGGACTTTCTTCCAAACATTTTCAGGTAAGTATGGAATATTAAGATTTGTAGGCATAATGATATGGTCCATATAAAAAACATCGTAGCCTTTTTTCTCTAGTATCTTTTTCCACCTAAGGCCCGTATCTCCTGTAAAGGCACAGCAATTTCCTACAAAAAAAATCTTTTCTCCACCGCCTTCCGGCATACTCAATAAATAGTCCACCATAACATCAGGGGGGTTAGACCCCCATACGGGATATAGAAAACCTGTCATTTCACAATCTGCCTGGGAAAACGCGGCGCTATCCTTTATTATTTCATACAACTCTACCGCGTGGCCCTGTTCTTCCATGATTTTCTTAGCTTTCAAGCCAAGCCATAGAGTATTTCCCGTGGATGTAAAATATCCGATATTTATACGCATATAATATCCCTTCCTTTTGTATTCCTGATACAACCCGTACTTTTAAGAGTATTCGCTTAGAATCTCTGAAATCCTCTCTCCTTCTGCTGGATGCTTAGTTGCAAACTCATTCAGCGCATCCATAAATCTATTCACAACACTCATAGACGCGTTCATAGATTCCGCTACCTTCGAATCTGACATAGCCTTTTCCGCTTCTGCAATCGCGGATTCTAAGTCCTTGCCACTCATATTCTCATATTTTTGCGTATTATTACGCGTCATCTCTCTTCCTGCTTCAGTAGCTTTGTGTAATGTTTTAATATTACTTTTGATATAACTCTCTGCCTGTGACTCACAGGCTTTCGGGCTATCCATATTTTTATTTATAATCTCTGTTAGTCCGCTATAAAAATCAAGCATGGGATTATCGCTTGCCCAGGATGATAGCGATAAAGTATTAACAAGCAATATAATAGCTATCAGTACCCTTAATAATACACGCATAGTTATATCTCCTTTTTAGTTAACTCGAATACAACAATTATTTTAACGCTGCGAAATTGCTGACATGTAACTTTATCTTATCTCTTGCCGCTCTAAATGCCTTAAAAGAGCCTCTGCCATCTGGCTCCTGCAAGAGTTACCTGTACATAAGAATAATGCGCTCTCCACCAGTATTTTTACTCCTGTTTGGTTTATTTTACGCCTATGAATAGCGAGGACAAGAAAAAAAGATTGCGTAGTATTCTTAGCCGAATTTTAGGCATAAAAAAAAGAGTCTCTTACCCTATATGATAAGAGACTCTTGTATCTAGTAAATTCAATTCTGGTTACCTTGACTATTAACGTCTATTTGCGCAACAGTTCCCTGGCCTTTATCGCCTCTTACTTTTCCACCACCGGCAAAGGCAGAGCTAGTTGCTACACAAAAAACTATTAAACAAAATGCTACTGCTAAAAGCTTCTTCATCATTAACTCCTTTTTTATACTTTGAAACCAATGCTCATGTAATTTTTCGCTATAAACTAACGGGAACCGACCAAAGTACTACTATACCAACTATATTTACTTCTTGCTTGTCTTGTAAATCCCATATCCTGCCGCAACAAGGCCCGCTATTGTGGTTAGCCCACTTAATGTAGTACACCCACTTAAAAAAAGAGTTGATATTAACACTGCCGTAATAAGTAATTTCTGCATTATACGCCTTTCCTGAAAATGTCTCTTAAGAATATATATGATTCTACGACATTTACGGCCTGCTGTCAATCAGCATATATAAGAGCGTGGATTATGTCTTAGAAAGGATTTTTTCATACAGACTAACGTAGTTTTCAGCCATCTTTTCTCTGGAATAATTTTCCTTTATATGCCTACGGCAATCTTCAGGTTTTATTTTATCTATACCCTTTATAGCTTGGATCATTTCATCTTCATTATCAACTACAAAGCCGGTTTTTCCATCCACTATTACCTCTGGCACCGCCCCACGCCTCAAGCCAATTACGGGTGTCCCACATGCCATAGATTCTATCATAACAAGTCCAAACGGTTCTTCCCATTGACTAGTGAATAGGGTGCATTTAGCGCGCTCATAAAGATCTAATATCATTTCCCTGGGTAAATCCTCATGAAGTTTAAGAAGCAGGCCTTTCGGGTATTGGTCTATCAGGGGTTTTATTTCAGCCCTATAAAATTCCTTTTCGAACTCCTCGCTCATTTTAACAGCCATCACTAGGTTAATATTTGCTTTGCTCGCTGCCCTTATGGCCATCTCAAGCCCTTTTTCCCAATTTACGCGCCCTACAAAAAGAAAAAAATCTTCTTTTTTAGCGTTCCACTTAATTGATTTTACATCAATAGAATTATGCACAGTACCGATAAAATTAATCCTGCTGCTTATTGTGGCGTAATTTTTCTTTTGCTTATTTGATATAGTTACAAAGTGGTGATTGGAAAACTTTGATAATTCAACGCATTTTTTTATTGTTGCTTCGTTTGCAGGACCATGCAGTGTATGAACAATCGGTATATCAATATTTACCGGAGATTGCGACAACATGTGGTTATGAATTATATCGGCTTTTTGATATGCTGCCATTGAGTATGCATATTTACTTGCCAACTCCCCTATAAATACCTTCTCTCTGAGAGGGGAATCCAATCCACAATAAAATTCGCTCTGCTCTAAATAAGGGAAAACCCGGCAGGAAACACTTGAATCCTTTGGGGCAAAAAGAAAAACTTCATGGCCTAAAGCCGCTAAGCCTTCAGTGAGATTATGAACAACAAGTTCTGTTCCTCCATACCGCGGAGGTGGCACTGGAATCCATGGAGGTGCGATAATCGCTATTTTCATAACTTTCCTATTTAAGTTTCATAAGATTAACAGAGAGGCAAGGAGTCAATTAAGCACAAAGCTGTAACTCTCTTATTTATAACATATTACGTCGTAAATTCTTAAATGTCAAGAAATTAGATATTCCGATCATTTGCAATGATTAACTATGTTTGAGGCATTGCGTGGACACCTTTTGGGCACCATAAAAAAGGGGACGTTAAAAACATCCCCTTTTTTATCACTGCATTGTGAAAATTATCAGTTACATTCACATGGCGAGCATGCGCATGGTGAGCACTTACAACCATCTATTCCAGATGCGCTAACCGCATACGTGCCAAGCAATGCTGCAACCACTACAACTAAACTTATAGCAAAATATTTCATGACATTTCCTCCTTTTCTTACATTTTTTTGAGCAACTGAAAAATCTCATTCAGTTTTTTGTCTTTTTCAATCGCTGATTTTCCCTTAACCGCGTTAACAACACAATTTTCGATGTGCTTTTGCAAAATATGCCTTTCTACCCTTTTAAGCGCTGCTCCTACTGACTGAATCTGTGTTAGGATATCAACGCAATACTTATTTTCCGCTACCATTTTTTGGATACCTCTAATCTGTCCTTCGACGCGCCTTAATGAGACTATATTATCTTTATGCTCTGGATATTTTTTCATCTTTTCCTCCTTTTGTATTAAGTATACCATACCCCCCTATGGTATGTCAAGAGGAAAGCAAAAAATGACCTTTCTTTTTGCTCTGGGTACTGCTTTCTCTGATTTATAGGGCGCTTAATAGGTCGGGGCAAAAAAGCCTCTGGCAAGTAAAATAGGTCAGGATGGTATCATCACATTAGATATGTCTTCCGGACTCTTTTGTGCAGAATAATTATCTTAGGTTTTGTGTTTATTGCTAATTTATTTCACTGAACTTTGTGCCTGGGACACTGCAAATAGGACATTTAACTGGAGCTGCCTCTAACACAGTATTGCCACAGACAGGACATACGAATATCTTAGTAGGCTCTAGGTCTTCCCCGGAGTTAAGTGCCTCTGCTGCTTTACTATATAAGTCATAATGTATCTTCTCTACTGCTATCGCGAATTCAAATGACTTTAACGCTGCCTGATTATTCTCCTTCTTCGCTTCCGCTATAAAATCTGGATACATTACATTAAACTCATGTCCTTCACCTTCAATAGCAGCTTTCACATTGTCTTGTGTAGTTGCAACAGCCCCCATTGCGCGAAGGTGAGCATGAGCGTGAACAGTCTCTGCTTCTGCTGCTGCGCGAAAGAGTTTTGCTACCTGTGGCTTGCTATCGGCTTCTGCCTGTTTTGCGAACGCTAAATACTTACGATTAGCTTGGCTCTCTCCTGCAAAAGCCTCTTGAAGATTATCAGCTGTTGACATATTATAATTCCTCTCTTTTTAATAGTCAGATATTTAAAAAACGATTATACCACAGATTGTGCAAACTTTTAAAAATAAAAATTTACTAGTATGCGGGACAAACTAAATGGTGAGGTCGCATTAAACACTATTTTATAGCTGCCTTATTAGCAACGTATCATAACACAACTTGCTTCCATCTCAAAAACTTACGATTCTACCTGCTTTCCTGCGCTTTCCTCTATCGATACACATTATCTCTTTTTTATGTCCCAAATATGCCACAATCTGGCTCCCTTTCTTGGACGCTTTTAGCAACCGATTATTGTTGCTCTAAAAAGACAGATAAGAATAATTTATATGGTAAGGCATGAATCGTGAAAAGTTAATCTCCCTATGATGATTGATAGTATTCCCGCCCCAAAATTCGCCAAGCACAACCCCGTAAACAACCCGGCTAACCCTCCCAGCCAACTACCGATTATTGCCATCGGAATATACAGTATAAACATCCGCATCAAATTCAATCCGATAGCCAACATGGGCCTATTCATAGCGTTGAACACTGAGGCTACCAAAAATGTGCAGCCACGCGGGCCATAACTTACAGGGGTAATTAATAAATATAAAGTAATATACCGCGCAACCTCGGCGTCTTTTCCAAACAAGTGGCCTAAAGGTACTGCAAGTATTAAAAACATGATAAAACTACCGGCACCCCACCATAGAGAAAATAGACCTGATTTTTCTACCGCTTCTTTTACACGGCTGAACTTTTTTGCGCCCCAGTTCTGGCCCACGAAAGGAATCAAAGCTGTACTTAAAGCCATGATAACTAGGAACACGAACATTTCAATCTTTATGGTAACGCCAAAGGCGGCTACAGCAGAAGAACCATACCCTGCGACTAAGCGCATAATCACTGCTACAGTGATTGGCATAAGTACTCGGGACGCCACCGAAGGAATACCAATATAAAAAATTTGTTTCATTGAATTTATGAGTTCCCGAATAGGCGGCAAAGAAAAATCAAGTAATTTTTCTTTGAAATGTAAAATTAGCAGGGAAAATACCATGGCTACAGCACGAGCAATCACTGTGGCAATTGCTGCACCTTCTAACTCCAAGCGTGGAAAACCCCAAAGCCCAAAAATTAGTATAGGGTCTAAAATGATATTCACAATAGTTGCGATAATCATAATCAGGCTGGGGATGAGCGTATCGCCACAGGCCCTAATAGCATTGTTACCTACCATGGGAATAGCAATAAAAGCAACTCCCAGGTACCAGATGTGCATATATTGCTTGACCAGGGGCAAGATCTTGCCGTCAGCACCGAGTAGGCGAAATAGCCAATCTATGGAAAGCAGTCCCAACACCGCAAAAATAACAACAAGAAAAAGAGAAATAACAAGACTGTCGGTGGTCAACCGCTGAACCTGATGATGGTCTCCTCTACCGATAGCGCGTGAAACCACTGACGAAGTCGCAACACCTAAACCTAAAGCGATACTGCTAATGAATAGAACCGCAGGAAAAGTAAACCCCATTGCTGCTAATTCCGTTGTGCCAAGCCGCGAAATAAAAAAGGTATCAACGAGGTTGAACGCTACCATTGAAAGCATGCCAAATACCATGGGGATAGCTAGCAAGGTAAGCTTTTTTGTAACAGGGCCTTCTGTAAGATGGTTCTTTTGATTCATAACAATGCGTTTTATTATACCACGGTAAACAATAATAACAAACGATAGCAAAGGGGACGGTTCTGTTTTTCAAAAAAAGTGGGAGCACTATTTTTAATGCTCCCACCGCGAACAATTTGGCTCCCTTCACCTGAAGAAAACCCAAAACGCTAATTTTTATAGAACGAAATTTTCATTATTAGAATACTACATAAGAAAATAAAAAACAAGAGAAATTCTACACACCTCGGCCTACCCAAATTTCTTTGAGGTTAACCGTTCAACATGGCTCCGCGTATCGGACGCGAACTAATTTTTAGTATATCTTCTAAAAATTCAAACCTCTTTTTGAGGCACGAAATGAGCACCAGAGAATTTTAATTTTTCACTATGTCTATAACCTATTGATATGAGATAAGTTGTGATGCGTGAGAATTACTGGCGTTGAGGCAGGGAGTCGTCTAAGCAAAAAGTTGTAACTCTCGTTATTGCAAGATATTATGACATAAGCTGTTTTATTTCAAAGGCTTGCGATTCTACCTGTTTTCGTCTACCTTCCTCTGTTTTCCTGTGTTTTCACCTTTGATGGGCACCTTTTGGACACCAAAAATTATTTAATCTACTCTTTTTTCTTCGCTTCTTTTTTACTATTTAATCAGCTATCTTCTATTTCTATAAAACTGATTTTTCCACCAAGAACACACCCTTTTTGGCCTGCCTTGCATTTCTTATTTAGCCTATTACGATAGTCCTCTTCTTTATAAGGGCAAATCCACGACATTTGAATTATCCCTTTCTGTCCTCCAGCAAAGGAACAAGGAAAGAACTTACATAAAGATTCCCTTCGGTATTAAGCGAGTGCATTGTTCCTGCGGGAACAATAAATGCTTTTCCTCCGCTTAACTCTACTTGTCCATCTTCTAAAACTCCAAAGCCAGAGCCTTTCATGCAATAAAATATCTCATCTTGCTTATCGTGCTTATGCAAAGGAACTTTTGTGTCTGAGTTGATATGATATACCTTTACCACAACAGATTCTTTAATAGCGTTTAGTTCCATATTTTTCTCCTTTTCTGCCTACTATTATTTCTTTATGCCGAAAGCAAGTAACTATGTGGTCATTTACCATTCCTGCTGCTTGCATAAAGGCGTAGCAAATAGTTGAACCTACGAATTTAAATCCTTTTTTTTTCATATCTTTGCTCATAGCATCAGATTCTTTGGTTTTGGCTGGCAATTCCTTTAAGGTTTTAAATTTGTTTTGAATCGTCTTGTAATCAGTAAATTGCCAAATGTATTTACTGAAACTTTTGAACTCTTTTTTATCTTCAGAAATTCCCGAGCATTAGTGATAGTTGCATTAATCTTTAACCGATTTCTGACAATACCTTCATTAGACAAGAGTTTTTTGACATCCGTTTGAACATATTTAGCAATTCTCTCGGGATTAAAATTATTAAAAGCCTTACGAAAATTTTCTCGTTTTTTTAAAATAATTGACCAACTAAGTCCGGCCTGGAAAGCATCAAGAACAAAAAATTCAAATAACTTACAATCATCATAAACCGGAACACCCCATTCTGAATCATGATATTTAATCATTAATGGGTTATCACTCAGCCATGGACATCTTATCTTTTCTTTCATTTTTTCTCCAGTGTTTTTATTCTACTATAAATAAAAACCCCTTGCAACTTATTTAGTTACAAGGGGTTTCAAAAACGACTCCTCGTATCTGACACGTTTCTACGCCCAGATGCCTAATTTAGGCTAATAGTATCATCTTTAGGCAAAATTATAAAGCCAATTTTTGCTTTGGCTTTCTTATTCTAAGCTCGCGCAAAAAAGAACCAATCAGTAAATGATTCATCGTTAATTGGATACACTCATATTATTGTCCTAAAGTATTTTCTTCATTATCAAATTTTAGCTTCTCGGTATCGTATGCCTGCATTGCTATGTCGAGCTCGGCGCAACAGGAATCAATCTTATCTGAGAGCTCTCCAAGTTTTTCCGAAAGCTCGCTTCTTCGAATCGCGCCAAGACCTCCCCCTTTAGCATCCCTCATTAATTCTTTATTCTTCTCCTTTGCCCTGGCCTCGGAAGAGATTATCTCATCCTCCAAGCTCTTGATTCTTGCCTTTAGTGGCTTTAAGCAATTCAATCTCCTCACGATAAACTCTGCGCGGGCCTTTCTTTTCATTTTCTTATTTTGCCCCTTTTCTACGCGTCCGATGCTGGGTTTTAGCTGCGGGGAAAGAGTTGGTTTGGGCGTAGCGGCTGGCGGGCTGTACAGATTGGATGATTCAACATCCAAAGCTATTTGCGCATCCCCTTGAGGTATATTTTCGTCATCTTCCCATCCGATCCTCTCCAGGAACTTCTGGTAATTGCCTGGGTAAAAAAAGACCCTATTATTCTTAAACACTATAAGCTTTGTCGCCACTTCGTTCAGAAAATGTTCGTCGTGAGCTACCACAAGCGCCGCACCCTTGAAATCTCTTACGGCATCCATTATCGCCTGACAGGATTCAATGTCAAGATGGTGCGTGGGCTCATCCAAAAAGAGGACATTGGAAGGCGCCACAAGGAGCTTTCCGATAAGCACCCGGCTTCGCTCGCCTCCGGAAAGGACATTGATCTTCTTTTCGGCGTCGTTTCCTGAAAACATCATAGCGCCGCATATCCCGCGCACGCGTGATTTATCGATGGAGGCATTACCTCGAGATATTTCTTCTTCTACAGTAAGATCATCGTTAAGATTAGCTGTATTCGCCTGCTCATAATATGCCGGAATCGCCGCCGCGTGAGTCTTAACACTGCCACCCACGGGCTTAAGCAAGCCTGCAAGTAATTTTGAGAGCGTGGTCTTTCCCTTACCATTCTTACCGATAATACATATCTTATCATGTCTGTTTAAAGTAAAATTCAATCCGTTTATCAAATATGGCTCCTTACCATTATATGAAAACTTAAGGTCTTTAACTTCCATGATCTGCTGGGGGCGGAATGGCGTATGATTAAATGAAAAAGAGAGCGAGCGAACATCCTCAAGCTTCTCCTGTTTCTCCATCTTCTCGAGCTTCTTAAGGGCGGACTGAACACCCTTTGCGTGGCTTGCCTTTGATTTAAACCTGGTCGCGTACTTCATGACATGCTTGCGCTTATTCTCATCCTCTATGCGTCTCTTCTCGTATGTCACTTCGTCGCTATATAACTGAGCATAATACTTCTTGGTAGGCCCCTTGATCTTCCGCACCGAGCCTCGATTTATCCCTACAATGTGTGTTGTCACGCTGTCGACAAAATCCCTATCATGGCTTATCACGATCAACTCATTCTTCCACGACCGCAGAAACTTTTCGAGCCATCGTATCGTGACGATATCTAGGAAGTTTGTAGGCTCGTCCAGGAGAAGCATATTGGGCTCAGAGACCAAAACCTTCGTCAGAGCGATACGCATCTGGAATCCCCCGGAAAATTCCGAAGGCTTCTGATAAAGGTCTTCTTCGCGAAAACCAAGCCCGAAAAGGATCTTCTCAACCTTCCATTCGCTTCCGATATCTTCCGGCCTCAAACCAACACAACCCTCCTCCAGCACCGTAGGCTTTGTAAAATTCAAGTGTTGCCCGAGATGTCCTATGACGTAATTTTTTGGCCGGAAAACCTTGCCTTCTTCGGGCTCTTCTTCGCCAACGATAATTCTAAATAGAGTGGTCTTCCCGTGGCCGTTACGACCCACGAGCCCGATCTTTTCACCGGCGCAAACATCAACACTCACACCCGAGAAGAGCGTTCGCATGCCGTAGCGTATGGATATATTTCTTATTGATATCATATAATATCTATATTCCTTTATAGTGCAGGTTCTCTACTTTTTTTCTGGCCCACGGGGTTCGCCTCAAAAAAACCAGGCTGGACTTGATACTAGGGTCCTTTGCAAAGCAGTTTATCCTGATTCTTCTAGACATCTCTTCCCACCCGTACTTTTCAACCAGATGTGTGAGGATCATCTTAAGGGTGACGCCATGAAGCGGGTCTTTATGTTTATTGCCAATCATTGCAGTCCTTTCCAGGTACTCTAGTATTTAAACTTTCACAGTGCTTTGGCTCCAGCTGTCTGAGGCATTCACACAACCAGATACCGGATTTGAGCTAATAATACCGTCTTTAGGTGAGATTGTAAAGCCAGTTCTTGCTTTAGCTTCATAGATGCAAAGATAGGCTGGGATTTCACTATCTATTCCATTAACGCCGCATTTCCATTGTAAGATATAGCATGGCTAGTGAAATCATCCTTAACCTTCCGTACAACCTTTTCTGATTTCTTCTTTTTGAGGCACGGAATGAGCACCAGAGAATTTTAGTTTTTCACTATGATTATAACTTATTGATATGAAATGAGTTGTAATGCGTGAAAATAATGGCGGAGAGGCAGGGAGTCCTCTAAGCGTGTTTTGTAACTTCTTTAAAGATAATGAGTTATGGCTTTAACCTATTTTGCTACTTGAAGTTACGTCTTACAATATCTTACTAAATTTTACAACTTTACACTGCATATTCACCTAAGATGGGCAAGATTTGGGCCACAAAAACGTTTAAAACTTTAACGATAGACAGTCCTTTTTAAGAACTAATCATGCCACAGCATTTTTTGAACTTAATTCGCTTCCCAGATGAATCTGTTTTTCCACAAGGACATGGATCGTTTCGGCCAACCCCTATAAACTTCATTCTCGTAGCGATATTAACATAATCTATTGTTTCAATAGAAGGTATCCTATAAGTCATCCATGTTTCCCCTGAAGCATTTGTAATCGACATGTCTCCTTGGCAAATTATATCCATGCCTATTATTGCACCTGCATTATTGGCTATGCTTGGGCATTCGCTCACCAATACGCCTGCTATGCAAACTTTGTTGGGTAGAAAAAAATTAACCATGTAAGTATTCGCTTGGCTCGTTCCTCCCGCATGATTAACCATAACATTGCCTACAGGTACTAAACCTAAGGCATCGACCGTAACCTTAGTAACTACGCTCCTTGTAGCACCAGTATCCCATAATGCCGTGGTCTCATGTTGTTCTGGATGAGGCGAAGGCGGTTTTGCGGGGTCAAATGCAGGTGTAACATGTAGCTGCGTTATTATACGATCCGCTCGCCCATTATGCTTAATAGTGAATGCGTGGAAATTAGGGATTTGTTTCATAACTTAAAATTGCACCAGATTGGCTGTTGCTATTGTAATGGTATAAGCGGCTGTGCCTGGTTCACACGGTTGAATCATACATGAGCCAATTTCTCGAGATTCTTGTATAGCAATATATGCTTCCAATGCAGAGGAATAACTACCAACAACACTCTGACCTTTGATAACTAAAAATTTCCCACGATATTTAGCTACAAGATCACTTTGGTTAGCGATAAAATAGTCGAACTCTTGTTTAAACATTTCGTCCTCCAGCCTACATTTTCATACTCATTGTTCAAAAACTATTTCAGGATCTTATCAAACTCCTCTTTAAATTCCTGCTTTTTTAAGGTTTCATTATAAAATGGCAACCCGACAAGGCGATATTTGTCAGATTCAAACAAATCGACTATCGCAAAATGGCTTTCCATGTCTTTGAGAAAATCTTCTTTCCATTGATCGGTTTTTAATAAATGTTGGCCTTTAGGCTCAACGAATAGCTGTAATGACATAACTTCCTTTGTGCCTTTTAGGGTGAGGAATAGCACAAAATCAGGCTCAAACGCTCTGCCGTCAGAAAAACGATAAATCTTAAATATTCGCTCGTTTCTCAAAAGATAAATATCTGAGTATTTCTTTTTAAGCTCATCCATAGCATGCCGGACAAACTGAACAAAATATTTTTCCTCTGACGTACCGTAATTCTCATCATACATATACCAGTCATGATCTTTTAAGTGCAGACGCAAGTCATCCCTTATTGTCTCGCTCATGGCAACACCAAACTCTTTGTCGTCCCCGCCAATTAACACCTCGCCAGTCTTTGAAGAATCAACAACTTTACAAATGCTGTACCCCTTAAACTCTTTCGTACCGATATATTCCGTTGTGCTTGCTTCGATTTTTCCGGCTAAATTCTTAAACGTATCAAGAGCGACATTATATTTGTCGTGATTGCTCAACGCATCCAACCTCTCTTTTGTGCCGGACACTTCAATATCCACTTCTCCCAGATAATCATCAGAAATCAAAAACTCATCTACAGACTTTAAGGAGTGAAAATACTGCTTCAAATTAGAGAACCTATAAAACTCTACCTTATCGAGAGCCTTTCGGTTTATATGTTTTTCAATACGGTTAAACTTAATCGTCTTTTTATCTAACGCCTGATCCTGTCCACTGCCTGGTGACGCTTCATCAAAAACACTTGTCTCGGTCGTCTTACCGACCCTTAATTTATACTGAAAGATCGTTTCAGAAACAAGATCTCGCATTTTCTTAACGTTATCCCGGCTGTTTTTCTTCTGCTCATTGATAAAAAGAAGCCCGTTTTTCCAAAACCTTGTTTTCTTTATCTCGTCCTTAATAGAGATTGTAACCTGCTTGCGTTTATCATCCGGCGGGGCAATGCCGCTTTTGACAAGCTCGGCTTTGATCTCTGAGATATAGCGAGAATCATTAAGGCTGTGGTAATGAAGCTCCTCTAACACCCTTAACTCGCTGTTAATATCTTCGTCATATTTGCGTTGAAACTTATCCTCGCCCTCATCAAGCGTGAAAGGGTAATACCTCGCGCCACGGCCGATAAGCTGTGCCTCTGAAACGGTCGTTTTCCCGGATTTACAGTGCCTTGTGTCTCGCGTTTCATAAAGACGCACAATATCAAAGAGGTTAAGCACGTCCCACCCTTCATTGAGCATATTCACTGTAAAAATAACACGTGTTTCGTTATGCTCCGCTTCAAGCGTGTTGACTTTGATCTGCTTTACTTCGCTGTCCGCTTTTGAATTGACTGCAATACACTTTTCCTCTGAAAAATCCTCTTTAATCTCACGTACTAAGTTTTGATAAGTGACTCTGTTTTCTTTAAAAAAGCCGAATGCCTTTGCAACAATTCCCTCTGAATTGCTGCGCTCAATTTTCTTAATATCGCCTACTTTGAGCTTTTTGATCATATCCTTAAACGCAATCTCGGCTTCTTCTGACTGGGCAATAGTTTTTTGTGCCTTGACCAAGATGACCGGTTTTAGCTGTATCTTGTATTTTTCGGCAACTTTACGTCGATACTGGCTCAAGATAACCGCTTGCAAAGCCCTCTCCATAAGATCGAGGTCGGACTGAATAATCTGTACGTCCTTTGAAAACTTGTCCTCCCGAAATTGTTTAAGCGTGTATTGATATATAATCTTATCTTCATACTTGTTGCGGAGCGCCCGATCCTCAAGGTCAATCGTTGCCGTGTATTCAAGCATTATATTACGATTGTCGCTCTGGAAGGTCTTATTAACCGTATTTTCCCAACTTGTGCTTTCTTCAATTTCTTCTTTACTCATCTTCGCGTGATTTTTAGTTAATGCGTTTATGTGATGAGCTTCATCAGATAAAAAAACTATTTTTTTATGCTTAAAATCTTCCAGCGTAATAGCGTTCTCCTGCGGAGTCCATATACGAGAATGCAAACCCTGAATAGTCGTAAACAAGATATTGATACTATCTTCGTTCCCGCCTTCAAAGTTATCGACCTCTTGAACAACAACTTCCTTGTCATTAAACCTTATCTGCTCTGCAAAAAGATATTTCGGTGAGGACTTATCAAGAAAATTCGCTTTTGTCTTTTTAATAATTGTTGTGCTGTTCACAAAGAAAATGAAATTTCGATATCCAAGCTTATATAGGTAGAGAATATTCGACGCCATCAAGAAAGTTTTACCACTTCCGGTCGCCATATTGAAAAGCAAGTGGATAGGAAGTTTTTTATCTGTATTATCACCTGAAAAGTAATAAACAAGCCTTGCTAATGCTTCTGTTTGATATTTTCTTATTACAAATTTTGGGTTGAGATTTTGTAAAACGAAACCTGGGAGTGTTTTATATTGACTTAAAAATCCTCTCCGAGATATTGAATTTAATTCTTCAACTAATATCTGACTGTTTACCATAATTAAATACTCTGTCTGTAAAACTCTTTATTAAGCTTCTTATCATCAGCACTGACTTTATATGTGACATCATCGATCTCGCTCAAATTAACGTAAAGATGATTTTTATCAAGACACTCACACAAAACTTGCTTCTGATCTTCAAGCGACAATTTCTCAAACTTTTTTTCATCAAACCTGGACAGGTCTATGTCATAACGAAAGAAAGCTTCTTTTTTCATTTTCTCGTAAACATTCAAGAGATTGCGTAAGGTATTAGCGTCTTTGATGCCCTGCATATATCTCTCGTTCCAATCCATTAGCTCTGCGTAGATGAATGATCCACCTCCTTGCCAAACAATCTCTTTCGATATCCCGCTTTGCTCCCCTTGAAAAACTTTTTTCATACGTTCTAACGTTGCAGTCGATATGTAATTCATTTGTTCTATTCCGATATATTGTCTCTTCATTTTTTGTGCGACCGCAAGCGTTGTTCCTGTTCCGCAAAAGAAATCTAAAACTATATCATTTTCATTTGTAGACACTTCAATTATTCTCTTTAGCAATTTTTCAGATTTTTGCCCCTTAAACTCGTCACAACCTAACATTTTAGAAACTTTCTCTCCCGAATAAGAAACTATGGCAATACTGTTCAATTTATCGTAAATGCTCGCATTCCACGTATCCTCTAAGGGATATTTCTCTGGTAAGCCCAAAAATTGTATAAAGTCAAAAAAGTTTTCCTTATCTTTTTTCTTAACACCGAATTTATTTAAATACTCAAATATTTCCTTCTTGCTGTTGTTATTAAAACGCTCCATATAATCAGGGGGTTTGTTATAAACTTTATTGAATAAAAACTGATCCGGATTATTCGAGTAAAACAAGAGATATAATAGAAAGTTGTGGATTGAGGGTTTGACAGTTTAAAGAAAATGACGTATCCTTTTGGTAGATTTAAAACCAAAAAAGGCTCAAAGTAAAGAGCCAGAAAGGATACGTCATGGATAAGTA
>Ga0222697_1000454_pt1 | contig 17734 bp, 1 predicted proteins | sample AntAcemetage1402_FD_179835 | JGI IMG/M metagenome (GOLD analysis project Ga0222697, IMG submission 179835) | Saline water microbial communities from Ace Lake, Antarctica - #1402 | ecosystem: Environmental > Aquatic > Non-marine Saline and Alkaline > Saline | place: Antarctica: Ace Lake... | reverse complement strand
GGTTTCTACTGCAGACTCCCCAACCAGCGAATCTTTATCAGCAAAAAACTTTATGAGATTATCTAATGCCTCTGTTTTTTTGGTTTCATTTTTTATGGTCATCGCGATATTGCCATAGGATTCTACTGCAGACTGTCTTACATTCCATGCTCTGCTACGAAAAAGCTTTATGAGGGTATCTAATGCTTCTGTTTTTTTAGTCTCATTTTTTAAAGTTTTTGCTATGTTGCCGAAGGCTTTTGCTGCATAGCTCCTTACAGACTGGTTGCTATCAACAAAAAGCTTTATGAGGGTATCTAATGCTTCTGTTTTTTTAGTCTCATCCTTAAAGGTCATTACGACTTTGACATAGGTTTCTACTGCAGACTCCCCAACCAGCGAATCTTTATCAGCAAAAAACTTTATGAGATTATCTAATGCCTCTGTTTTTTTGGTTTCATTTTTTATGGTCATCGCGATATTGCCATAGGATTCTACTATGCACGTCCTTACGCGCGGATTGCTATAACCAAAAAACTTTATGAGATTATTTAATATTTCTATTTTTTTGGTTTCATTTTTTATAGTCCCTGCTATATTGCTATAGGCTTTTGCTGCAGGTATCCTTACGAGCCGATCGTCATCATCGAAAAACTTTATGAGATTATCCAATGCCTCTGTTTTTTTGGTTTCATTTTTTATGGTCATCGCTATATCACCATAGGCCTCTACTACATACTGCCTTACGTGTCCTTCGCTTTCGCTATCGCCAAAAAACTCTTCTAGCTTATTGAGCACTATTATCTTTTTGGCTTCATCTTTTAAGCCTGCAGCTATGTTGCCATAGGCTTCTATGGATTCGGATGTTTTGATGTCTATCATATCTATCATATTAAGTATATCAAAGGCAAGTTCATGCGGAAGTGCTGGCAATAGCAGTATGGCTGCTTCCTGGGATGTTTCATCAGCCTTACTTAGTAATTCCGCTATATTGGTTATTAAGGTCTTTATCTGTGGTGGAAGTTTTCCTTTTGTGTGGTACATAAGATATGCACCTGGATAACCGTATTGCGATATAAAATCTTCAAGCTCATCAGATGGCTCTTCGAAGATGGGTTCTAAGTTGATATCTTTTAAGGCGCTTATCTGATATATAATCTCCTTTACCCTGTTTTTATCATTATCTGATTGGAGGCGCCTGAAATAGACCTCTCTTATTGCCCATGCAAGGGCAAAGTCTGGGCTTAAGTGATTGTTTTTTATTATAAAATCAGCTATTCTTATTATCTCTCTTAAAGATACCCTGTATCCTTCAGGTGTGTCCTGCCCTATTATGTTTTCAGAGACGAGGCCTTGGAAACTGTTATGAAAGCTGATGATTTCAGCAACATCGAGCTTAATTTCACTAAAAGCATTTCTTATTTCCCTATTTACAGAATTGCCAGCTGCTGAAGCCTTTGGCCTTAATTGCGAATTATCTTGCATTACATCTATTATGCTTGCAATATTAAGCTGTGCTGTTTCATCAGCATCATGGTCCTGAATAAGCGCCATAAGACCTTCTTCCCTACCCTTATAATGTTGAATTAAATTACCAAGCTCTACTGGTACTGTAAACCTTAAATATTCGAAGGCTTTTTCTTTCCCAGATGCTTCATCTTCAAGTAAGCGCTGAGCATATGACTTATTCCCAAATAAGGTAGAGGCATAGCTATAGTTATTAGTAAGAACTATAGCTACACTTAGTAACACTGATATAGATTTTATAATTATTCTATTCATAATAAAAACTACCCCTCTATATAAATTAACACTTATAGTGCTTAATCATTCCTATATACTCATCTTATTAAAAGTATTTAGTAAGTATATATTAAAATGCACTTTGTCATAAGTGTGTATAATAAATATACCTTATATTAGGGTAAAGTCAAGATTTGGGGATGATTATTTAGAAATAAATATCGGAGCGGAATTTTACAACTCAATAAAAAAAGGTTGCATCAAAAACCATTAAACGTTATAATTTGCCTGAAACACGATATCAAAGAAGTTAATATACTTGTGCCAAATTTGTGCCAACTCACCAATCAAAATTCCAGTTTTTCTATAGCGCCCTTCATATGCTCATGTGCCAAATGCGCGTAAATCATTGTTTAAACATTTGTTAGGTATTATTTTATGCTGCCTGAAGTATAAATTCCAGTGTCTTTTTGTATTGAATTATTGCATTTAAGATCTCTTGGGGAAGTACCATTGGTGGAAGTATAATATCTATGATGTATTTGCTATCTTTCACATCAAATGCGCTAACAAGTGCTTGCAAAGCTCGAGGCAGGGACAAAAACTTAGAGTTATCTAAATTTGTTTTAGTGACCCTTACACCATATTTTTTCAATATATCTTCTGGATGATACGCAGTATTAAATTCCGCTTCTGTTTTCGAAGTAATTGGGTTTGCGACAACACCAATATTTACATCACGTGACCCAAGCCCCAGCTTACTAAACCTAGTCTTCTCAATAAGTGCTCTTATGTGCGTTGCTCTGCTTTCTTTTGTAGTGGGGGGTGTATATTTTACACCTAAAATTTCTTCACACGATTTAATGTGCTCGCATGCTTCTAAATCATAAGCTTTAAGTAACGCCGTAATTTCATTTTTGCTGATATCTAATATAAGATAGGTTTTAATCTCTTTTGGTAATGCAACAAAAAACTCCAATAGCCCTTTTGGTATAACCTGTGCTGTTTTGCCAAAAATATTGCCTCTTTCTATTATATATGCAGATGGCCTTCCTGAGCGCATATTCTTCACTAGCCTACCCAACATCTTAACATACATATATTCTTGTGTAATGAGCGGATTTAGAATTTTTGCTGCTGTAGTGCTTAAAAATACTGTGCTTTCTACTTTTTCTGGCTGCGAAGAATCAGGTTGTTTAGTACCGCTAGAACTGGTCCTTCCAATAACGCCTGCGGATGAGGTCGCAATGGCATTTTGGATAGTTACAGTTTCACTAATATTGCTACCTTCTAGTACATTACCGCTTGAAGATGGTTTTGACAGGCCTTGTTTCATTTTTTGCATCATAGCGGCATATATGAAACTTATATCATCATTTGGGAAATTATATTTATTGATACTTTGTTCAAGATGCGGACGGATATAGTTTTTTACTTCCTGCCAATCTCCCCATTTATCTTTGCTACCTAAGTATTCAAATAGATATTTAAGTGTAGGGTTAGTTTCAGATGCTCTGCCTGTTCCTGTAATAGTAACTATAGCATTATCAGGATTCGCCTTAATAAGGCTATCGCTGTCATTAATAGAGCGGCAGTGGCTTACAAAGCGTAGCCCTCCAGGGATACCCGGATAATCTGTATTACCAGTATCACCTGCATGTCCCCGAGTTATGGTTATAGGATGAACGCTCTCTTTAATTGCATTCAAGCTTGAATAAAGATATATCTCCATTACCCTTTCTGTTTTCTCAAACTTCTTTACCAAGACTTTTTTTGCGCCATATTTATTAAGTTTTTCCTTATATTCATCCTTAATCTCAGAAGAAACATTTTTTGAAATCATAATGTCTATATACCCATAATCCTTAAAGGTATTTGGGAAATTTTCATAATGCGCTTTTTCGCTACCTGCTCTTGTTGACCAATAAAGCCCGGCAATTATAGCTCCTTCTTTAGATACCCAGTTCTGTTGAGGCCCTTTCCATGCAGGAGATATTTCAGGCAAAAATTCATCTTTTACTAAAACATTTAATCTACTGTCTTTGATAAACCCATAATGCAGCATAATTTTTATAAACACCATAAAATACAGATTTTCTTGAGCAAGCTTTGCCAACCTCTTTATAAAGGCATTTCTTAATTCCTGGTTTTTAAATGCCATGATATTAATTATAATTTTGGAGAACAACGCTGGGTTATCAATAAAAGATTTTATCTCTTTCCTAGATAATATAAGTTCTGCTATCTTTTTTGACGCATACCCACTATCTTTAAGGCATTCCTCAAGCTTTCCAAAGATAGCCATTGTGAATAAGAAGGGAATTAAGAAATTATTATCGTCTTGTTCAGAGATATATCTAAAAACATCAAATTGGCCATATTGCTGGATAAGGTTGGCTTTAAAATAATCAAAAACAATAGGAAAGCTATGGCTGGTTATCTCCTGGCTTAGAGAAAGAATGAGATAAAGGATATCTGGATTATTACGTAATCGTTTAAGATACGTTTCTAACTGCTTTTCACCGCTTTCTGTGTCTCTATCAACTTCTATGTTAAAACTCCGAAATCTACGATCTACGTGATGGGTTATTATTTTCATTAATATTTGCTTGCTCTTCTCTTTTTCATCAGAACCTGAATTCAATATCTGCTTTTGAACATTGCTTATAGCGCTATATCCTAAATCAAAAAATAACCGGCTTGCAATAGCTCTCCCAGTAGCTGTATCAATTTCTGTTTTAGACCATTCGAGAAGATAATTTATTGTTTCTTTTGTGCCTGCTTTTCCTAAAGCTAAGACAATATACTCCTTAATATATGTGTCATTTTCTGTTTTAGACCATTCGAGAAGATAATTTATTGCTTCTTTTGTGCCTGCTTCTCCTAAAGCTAAAACGATTTTCAGTTTAACATACGTGTCAGTTTCTGTTTTAGATAACTCAATAAGACGATTGACTGCTTCTTTCGTACCTGCTTCTCCTAAGGCAGAAGCAATTTTCTTCTTGACGCGCTCGTTAGTTTCTGTTTTGGACCATTTAATAAGTCGGGCTACCGCTTCTTTTGTACCTGTTTCTCCTAAGGCAGAACCGATTTTCTCCTTAGTATACATGTTAGTTTCTGTTTTTGACCACTTAACAAGATGATTTATTGTTTCTTTTGTGCCTGCTTTTTCTAAGGCGCGAGAAATCTCCCGTTTAATACCCTTATCAGTTTCTGTTTTAGACCATTCGATAAGATGATTTACAGCTTCTTTTGTGCCTACTTCGCCTAAGGCAGAGGTGATTCCTTTGAGTATAGGTAAATCGGGTATAGCATATATGTGCATTTTTAACTCACCCTTGCTTACCATTCCTAATTTTATCAGGGCTTTTATCGCTTCTGCTTTCATCCATAGAATATCTTCTTCTTTAAATACCTGCCTTAAAAAAGCTTCCGCTTTATCTCTTCCCATTCTTCCTACTTCAATTTCAGCATAGAATCCCTTTATATATTTGATTCCTTGTTTTTTGGATAAATTATATAAATGATTAAGGCTAACAGGATAGCTATCAAGCTCTTGCGTACTCTTTACGAATGCTATGACAGGTTTTGCTTGAGAAGCTATTATTGCCCCTGCTGTCAACGCACCTATTGTTTTTAGAAAATCCCTGCGGGTCACTCCTTTAATGCCACCGGAGCTGGTTCTTTCAATAGTATCGTTTGATGATTCAATTTGTTCCGTCTCTCTCTCCTCACTTCTCTCTACCATTAAGGGATCTGAATAAGCACTATGCGATTCAGTGATTAACAATTCATTACCATAATGATCGTATATAGGCAAAGTATATATTTTTGATAAATAGCCCAAGTAATCTTTCACTAAAATGTCTCTATCCAATATCTCCAATTGCTCTTCAAGCTGTTTTGCTAAAATACTAAACAATAGATCTGCTGCTTGACGCAATTTATCTCTTTCGATTAAATTAACAACTCTGTCCCTATGCTCTTCCGCAATGCTAATAGTCGCTACAGCATTTAGCAGCACATCAGCCATATGGATAAGCTTGAAATCTAAAGTATCTCCTAAATCCTTAATTTTCCTATTAGCCATTATGTCACTAACAATTAGCCCTTGAATCATCTCTGGTCGTATTGCCTGATTGGTATATGTTTCATCATAGAACCCTTTATCTGTTTTTGGATTATTTGCAGCTTGTATTCCATGAATTTCATCGCTAATAATTAGCCCAATTTTTTTATCATTAAACACAAAGTGCCTGGATGGCCAACGACTTGGATCTCGATCTTTTACATAGCGGACAGATAAATGGTAAGGATCATAAAAAGAAATTACACCAAGTTCTCCATTATGACTTGCATATGGTGAAGCTGCAAAACCAGATCCGGGGGGCAATAACCCCTCTTGTAATATTGATACAAGATTAAAAAATGGCGTCCCATGAAATTTTACTTTAGATTCAGGATTCAAAAAATGAGTTTTCGGAAAATGGCTATTCTGCTGGTACATGCCAGTGCCGCTAGAGCTGGTTCTTTCAATAGCGCCTGTGGATGAAGCCGCAACAGCATCTTGAATAGTTAAAGTTTCTCTAATATTGCTACTTTCCAGTACATTATCACCTGATGATGACGCTTTGGATGTATCGTCCAAAAACAAAGCTGCGCTTTCTTCTTGCGCCTTAGCTGTAGCGGGTGATTGAATGGGCAGTTCTGACACATGGCTTGCTAATGATATAGCAGCAACATATTTCATTGCCTCGGCAAAGGTACCCACAGTATCATGAGTAAAGTCAGCAAGATGGGCAACATAACCTTTCTTTAAAAGCTCAACTACATTATCTTGACGCATAAGTTCCTCTAATAAATGGGCTAACTCATGAATAATTGTATCAGTGGCCTCATCAATAGCGCCAGCTCCCTTTTCGCCAATACCGTTTGCAAGGGAACGGTTGAGAAACATAGTACTCTTACCTTGATATCTCTTAAATGCTCCTGCAAATTGAACATTGCCTACTAAAGAAACCTGTTCTATCCCAATATGCCTAACTAGAGAATTGGCCAGCACTACTAATTTCCGTTCTAAAGACGTATATTTATCTTGAGGAATAATATATCTTTCGGGCTCCATCATCTGCTGGCGTGCTGTTTCTATGCCTTGTGCCTGTATGAGTTTTTGTTGATAATGGGGAATCTTATTAGGGCGAGGAATAATGCCTACAGTTAAACCGGCATTTTTCAATGTCTCTGATTGAGCCTTGACTTTGGCTGCGTTTATCTCCTGCTGAATTGCTAAACGATGAAGTAAAAGGCTATCCCCCTGACCTGGTTGGGCAGCATCTTTTGCTATCTCTAAAAGTAACAATAATTTAAGAGCCTTCTTTTCCTTATCTAATCTTCCAGGATCAGTTAAAAGGTTTTTTAATTGCCAGCCTTCAATCTCTGCGTATTTATTTTTATTGATTCTATCTGCCAGTTCAACTAAGCCTTTATCATTTAGGTCAATAGCGTTCCAATAACTATCATTTGTCTCCCAATCCAAAGGAAAACCTTCAAAAACAAACTGGGGATCTGTTTGAGTAAGAGTTTTATAGGCAATGGCCTTATAAAACTCAATAGCTACATACTTTTGAATTATAGGCAAATACTCATCTTCATGTTCAAAAGCAGTGCGGTTACGGATCAAAGGCAAGGGGATCTGAATAACAATACCTAATTCCTTAATATGCTTGCGTAAAGAGGCCGGAACAAGCTCTAAATATTCTTCTTTGAGCGAACATACCCTTAGGCCGGCTTTATCAACAACCTGTAAAGGCATATCTTTGGCACTGATTATTTTAAATTTGCCAAAATTAACCGGCTTATCCTCAGCAGGCTCAACAGTTATAAAATCGGATTGAGCTAATAATTCTTTCTCAACGAGTAAAGGTTGCTTATTGCCTTCATAATCAATAAAGTAAATAGTAAAGTTTTCATTTTGGGCTAGACCAGCGAAAGTCTTCCATGCTCTTTGGGAAAGCATCGCATCAAGCTCAGGGATGGTATTGTCAATTGTTTTAATCCGGCATACAGTTACACCCTGTTTTACACTCTCATCATCCACCTTTCGTATTCCGGTAAGTTTAATAGCCTTTGCCTTGCCTGAAGCATCTTTGATTACAGTAAAACTAAACATATAAGCACGGTCTTGATTCTTAGTAATGAGCTCCAACCTATCTACTCCCTCAAATATGGTATATTTACCTGTACCAAAAAATCCGCTTAACTCTATCTGTCCTCCCTTTGCCTTAGTTGATTTCGGAATAAGCAGAGCTACCTCTTTAAGCGCTCCCGTACCATTGTCAACGGCTCTTTCTACGTACTCATCTTCTCCGCGTTCATTGCTCTGAAGATAGAAATCAATTACCAATTCCGAACTTTCTGCATCGCCTGAGTTCTGGGTAATCTCACGAGTATAACCGCCAGACTCAGATTGCACAGTTATATCTTTCAATAACTTGTCCTCTAAAGGGTATGAGCTCTCGGGAAGGCTATGAATATGCTCAAGGAGATACTCTATATCCATCACTATATCCTTTTCACTGGCCTTGGCCTTGAACCGTTGTCTCTCTAATTCAATAATTTGAGAAAGCCCAATCCCCCGCTTAGTAAGGGTAAAGTCTACACCCTTGGGAACAAAGCGCCTTCTTATTTTTATCTGCTCTACATCATTGGTAAGAAAGACTATAAATGCCCTCGCCTCACCAAGCTTATGAGGCTTATCCGGGTTTTCAATATAGGAAAGAATATCATCAAAATCAAGAGCCTTAAATACCTGATGCAATCTTTCTAAGAACTTTCTTTTTACTCCTTCTTTTGCACCGAGAATTTTAGAAAGCTGCCTTTTTATAATCCGGATATTTTTACCATTATCCAAACTTGCAGCATAAGAAAGAAATTGAACAATATTAGTAATCTCAGAGAGTTTAATCTGATTATGAGTGGCTACTTTTATATTCTGGATAAAGCGGGCAATAGAAGACATAGCATTAACTTTTTCCTGGGTATTTATATCCCAGCGATGGCCTAATACTTCAAAAATGCTCTTATCAATAACGCCTAATTTTATTTCAAGATTGCCACTTAACTCGAATGATTTCCTGAATAAGGCAAAATAAAACCCCTTTTGTGTTGAATATTCTTCCTGAGCAAGCAAACCGGCAATAGAATTAAGATACCCCGGAAGAATATCCATAATCTGGTGCATTCTTTCACTAAAAGTATCAAAAGGTAAAGACGCATCTAATTCCAATGGCTTACCCTTTAAGGCGTCTTTATACCTTTTCATAATCTCTTTCTCCTGTTCTTCATATAGTTTTGTAATATATAGCTTAGCTGTGCGCTCAATCTCTCCCTGATATTCCTCAGGAATTAACTCAAGAAACGGCTCGTAGGCAGTTCTGGCCTGAACAATAAACTCATCTCGCCTTGGTTGGATATCTTTATGCCATAGTTCAAGAGCTTCTTCTTGAACTTCAATCTGCTCGGTTTCGGATACAACCAAAGCTTCTTTCTGCTTACCATGATAAGCTTGCGCTACAGCCTGCACAATTGAGAATAATACTTCTCTTCTCTGAACGGAATCAGTAATTTCATTTCTTGCTATATCAAGGGCTTGGGTGATGTCGCCACTTTGCGCTACAGCCTGCGCAATAGAAGCTAACGCTTTTTCCCCTTTATAAGGGTCGATCATTTCATTTCTTGCTATATCAAGGGCTTGGGTGATATCTCCGCTTTGTGCCATAGCCTGCACAATAGCAGCTAATGCTTCTTCTTCCTGGGAAGAGTCGGTAATTTCATTTCTTGCTATATTAAGGGCTTGGGTAAATATTGTCTCAGCCTGGAGAGTGTCGCCGCTTTTTGCTATAACCTGCGCAACAGAAGTTAATGCTTCTGCTTTCCAATCGGAGTCAGTAATTTCATTTCTTGCTATATCGAGGGCTTGGGTGATATCTCCGCTTTGTGCCATAGCCTGCACAATAAAAACTAATGCTTTAGCTTTCCAAAAAAGATCTGTAATTTCATCTCTTGCTATATCAAGGGCTTGGGTGATATCTCCACTTTGTGCCACAACCTCCACAATAGAAACTAATGCTTTTATTTTTTGAGAGGATTCGATAATTTCATTTCTTGCTATATCAAGAGCTTGGGTGAATATTATCTCAGATTGGGAGGTGTCTCCGCTTTGCACTACAGCCTGTGCAATAAAAGCTAATTCTTCTGATTTCCAGAAAGGATCGGTAATTTCATCTCTTGCTACATTAAGAGCTTGGGTGAATATTGTCTCAGATTGGGAGGTGTCTCCGCTTTGCGCTACAGCTACAGCCTGTGCAATAAAAACCAACGCTCTTACTTTATGAGAAGGTTCAGTAATTTCATTTCTTACTATATTAAGGGCTTGGGTGAATATTGTCTCAGATTGGGAGGTGTCTCCGCTTTGCGCTGCAGTCAGCGCAATAGAAGCTAATACAAGTGCTTTCTGAGTGGGGGGGGCGGTAATTTCATTTCTTGCTATATTAAGGGCTTGGGTGAATATTGTTTCAGCCTGGGTAGTGTCACCGCTTTGCGCTATAGCCAACGAAATAGAACCTAATGCTTTTGCTTTCTCAAAGGAGCCGATAATTTCATTTGCAGCAAGCAAGGATTCACTAAATATTTCTTTTTCTCCTGCATTAATAGGCTCCTGTGCAGAGACAAAAATCGGATCTTCTGGTTTGGATGGATCAAGGTAAACTACATCACCGGTTTTAGGATTGAGAAAAACAAAATATTTACCATCAAAAGTAACAGAAGAATATACCTGGGGTGTTATTGATTTATAGAAATTATCATTGAAAACAGGTTTCGTACTTGAATCGGAAAAGTCACAAATAGTAAAATCACCAGATTTAATCCCGATTGCAAAATTAGCAGAAACACCAACAACAGAATCCAAAAGACTAAGATACCCGGAATGTTTAGTAGAATAAAGTCCAACAAGCCCTCCTTTTGCTACTCCCCAATCTACTTTAACGATTAACAGACTCTTCTTATTCTCTAAAGCATCTTTCGTTTCTGTATACCCGACTATTTCTCCTTGATAGGCAAACATCTCGCCTGTTTTGCTATCAATCGCCACTGGGTGATTCGGATCAGAGTTATCAATAAAAAGGTTAAAATAGGGGTGTTTGTAAACACCTTTTTTATCTAATCTCTGAAAGGCGTCTACTGAGGTAATCTCTGAATGTAATGTGGTATCGCTACCCCAAAGCATTTGCTTTCCTTCAAAGGAAAACGACTCGAAAGAATAGTCTGCAGAATATATATCAGATAGATCAATCTCTTTACCGTCTTCTGTAAAATATTCTCCATCCCAAGGGAACATTTCATCACTTACTCCAAAGATCTTATTTCCTTCTTTATCCCAACCTGTAAATACTGATTCCAATCTTCCAAACCTAGTGTGAGTAAGCATCATCTTTGCTTTATGAAGATAGATATCCATTTCCCCTTTTGAATCAACTATTACCGTATACGTTCCTGTAGAATCAGTATGCAAGTGCTTAATTTTATTATTTGCCCAGTTGTTTCCAAAGCATGATCCTATTTCCAGATCAACCAAGCTCACTAATGCGGAATCTTTGTCTCGCAAAAAAGCCACATTAGCGAAAGGATTGATGGCATATTCTATATTGCCTTTTCCTAGGTTAATACAGCCAATCTCTTCTCCCCCTTTAAAATCAAAACTTTTAAAGCTAAGTGGGTCATCAGGAACCATCCTTTTTGCTTCCGCTGTAGCTATTCTTATAACAACGAGCTCTTTGTTGGCCGTTTTCTCATCTTCTTTAATGTAAGTCAGATAGTTTCCACCTTTACTGAATTGAATGTCAGAATATGGGCTCTGCAAAGGGAGGATCATATTTATTGTAGAAAAATCTGATCCTAAATAATAGGTTCTCTGCATCTCTAAATCATAAATCTTCCCACCAACTGTACCATCCTTTTTTTGCGTATAAGCAAATTGTTTATCAGGAGAAAAAAGTATTTCACCTTCACTCCTCCAAACAGAAAAGATGTTTTCAAGGCAATCCCCTTCTATCTTGACTAACCTATAGCATGTAGGCACAGAATCTGCTCTGGTAGTTATTTTGTAGTAACCATTTGCCAATGGTTCTGCTTTTTCAATATGACCAGCCATGTCTAAAGCGCGCTTAAGATCAGAACTTCCTGTTTTTTCAAACAATACCTTTACCCCTGTTCCAACCTCTACTAAATCCCCGTTAACTACAACATGCCTCTGATTAGCGTCGATAGGAGGGCTATCAACTACTGTACCTGAGGCCTGAGCAGAAACAGGCAGAGTAACAAGAAACTTATTAACCGCCTCTGAATCAATTTTACCTTCGCTTTTTACAAGCTCAATTCGAGAAACTAATTTCAAGTTTTCTTTGGGCTTGGTAACCTCGTAAGAGGTAACCACCTGTTCAGCAGTAATAATATTGACTATCTGCAAAAGCGAGGCCAACTCTTTCTCTTCATCCTGCGTCAATCCTTTCACTCTTTTAACTGTTAATTCGCTAAGCCTCTGGCTGCCTGATAAGTTACTGGGAATGGCAATAAATCTGTCTGTGCGGATAATGGGCAACCGACCATCTTGCTGCCAGGTATGCCATCCAGGATGATATTTTAAAACACCTTTTAGGCTTTCTTCTGTAAAAGGGACAAGAACCAGCCGTAAATCTTTATCCCCATCTAAGCTAATACCCGGAACAATTACTGCACCGATTTCCTCAAGACTCAATGCTCCCTGCCAGTTAAACAGATTCTTACTCACAAACAGAGCTTCTTTACCTTCTGGAATAGTTAATTTTTTAAATGTTTTATCATGGGGTAAAATAACAAAGTTTTCTTTCCTTAAGCTGCTGATAGTGCCTACCAAAAGTTTCTGAGTATTTGCACAAATAGCTTTGATAGTATGAGCATAATTTTCATTACCTTGAGTTAACCCTTCAAGGCCAATAATAATGGTATTGATGTATCTTATTTTGTCAACATCGGAAAGAACAGGATGACCAATAATCTCGGTTACAGCATGTTCTATTGCCAATTGAAAATTGGGTTTCTCTCCAGGCTTAAGCTCAAGCGGAATTATGATATTATCCCGAGATTCGGGCACATCTAAAAGGGAGCTAAGCTCAATCATCAGCCCACCTTCAACAGTAGCGTCTTTGACAATATCTTCGGGAATATCAATAGCTTCAACCACTTCACCATTTCTGGAAAAAGACACTCTATGAGGGAGCGTAATGTCCTCTACTACCTTAACATTGCTAAGCTCTTTCTGGGCTGCCTCACCACTTAAAGATTCCACCTGGTACTTAGTTCCTCTCCCGGGAACAAACATTCGGGAAAGAATTCCTGCTGCCATACCTCTACCATTATCTATTATTTTTACTGTGTGACCACTCAATTGGATATCAATATTGCCCACAATTTCTTCCTGCGTATAAACTGTGGCCTTAGAAGGGACTATAACCCTTTTATTTTCAAAACCATTAACTTTTTGGGGTTTTTTATTCTCTATTTGAGTAGTTACCTCTACAGCAGTAACATAAGGAAAACGCTTATGAACAGCTTTTACAATACCTTCCTGGGAATTGCGGCGCTGTCCATCAAATTCTTCATCTGCTAATGGTATCTTATCCTTAGTGGTTACCTTCAGCACTGTTCCCTGCTCTGCTGCTTGACCACAGACCTTTTGAAATGCCTGAAGAGAAATCGTTTTAATCTGAATATAATTCTGTCCTTGCGTATCTTTAAATATAACAAGCTGATAAGATAGCCCCTGCTTTTCTTTTGTAAAAACATCTATCCTGTCTGCGCCCGTAGGCTCTAACCAATCGATAATCTGCTTAACCCCTTTGCCAAATTGACCAATCTCAAGCCCAAGCGCATCAAGGCCATTAGAAATTGCCTCTAATATTCCCTGGCTACGGGGGTTTTTGTTTTGTCCGATAATCTCAATCCTCAACCTGGGGTCTTGATAAGTCTCACTATTAATCAAATCAATAACCCGCTTGGTATATCCTATTTCAGTAGCCTTCTGATAGATTTTCTGATAGGCCGCTTTTTCGGATAACCTTTTTTTAATACCTAAAGCAGAGAGAACCTTTTTCAATACTGCTGCAGACAAATTTTGCTCTGCTAATCTATTTTGCGCCCAAACAAAATGCTCAAGACTCACTCCTAAAAAGTCTTGCTTAGGGTCAGAATATTCAAATGCTCCTTGACTTTCCTTAACTGTTTCGCTATTTTGCGGCTTAAAGGGCACCCAGGTTGATTCTGAAGAAACTCTTTTGCCTAATTTTTCATCAAGAGCCTTCTTTTTTCGAAATCTATTAAATAATTTCTCCAAAAATGTTTTTTCGGCTTCTCCATTCTCTTTGCTTGCTTCCACTCCCGATAAAAGCGCTTTTCCTTGCTTTTCTAGCCCCTCTTCTGTTTTTACCGATAACGACGATTCTTTTTCTTCTTTTATAATAGGTAAACTTAATAGTTTACCTGTATTTAAAGTGTCACCTGATGATGAAGCCTTGGGTAGATCTTGAATAGTTAAGGATTCACCAATATTACTATTTTCTAGTACGGTACCGCTGGAACTGGATTTTTCAAGACCAATTATTATAGGTTTAATTCCATTAACATATAATTCCTCTAAATAATCGATAAATTCGGGGCGTACGTTGGTCATGGATAGGTCAGAGAGAGTATACTTCTTTCCGGATATATTCTCCGTAAAAAGTATAATTTGTGATATACCTAAGTCTTGTAATTGTTTGGCATTTGGCAATAAAGAAATGGATATAACATCAGCAGGACTGTGTGGAGCCTCTAATAATACAGAATAATTATTGTAATGATTTTGAAGAGTATTATTTTTAAAATAAGGGTAGTAATCTTTAATAGCATTAAGAATTCGTTGATTAGCAGTCATTTGCCAATAAATAGGAATATTATGCTCTGCAATCGCGGCGCCAACAGGTGCCTGATGCCCTGTATAGTTTATCATTAAGGCATCTTTAAAAGAATCTCCCAATTCCGCAATTGATTGCTTAGCCATTTCATAGTAATTTTTGTCTCTTGTCTCAGCGTATCCTAACCTTCCTGTTAATTTAAGAGAAGGCGGGATATCCATAGGTAAACCAATAAAATGGGGAAATAGCCTATCTTTTGGCTCGATAATCTCAAGTAGCTCTGCCAAGGTCAAACGAGGTAAAGAATTTACTTTTCCAATCAATCCTTTATTTTTTTCTAGAAAATCAGAATCTATGTACCTATGTTCTTCCCACCACTTACTTGTCCTTTGGTTGCGCGCTGCTTTACTTTCTGCATGAATGCTTATTCGCTCTCTACTCATTTGTTCTCTTTCTTCGCGTAATTTCTGTTGCAGAGAACTCATTTCTTGCACAGCCTCTTCTCTTATTTCATTTGTAACTTCCGGTAATTCAAAAACATCTTTAATTATTTTTATGAGCGGGTGCTTAATCCCTTCTAATTCAACAGAAACAAACTTTGAAGGGATTCCATGTATCTTAAATATCTCTTCGACTTCTTGCTTAAGATTCCCATTCTTATCAGTTACTATGGTAAAGAATGGGCAATCAAAATATTTTGATGATACATAAACATAGATATCTTCCTCAGGAATTGTGTGGTAAGAAATGGAGATTTCTACCGCGTTCTCTTGGAAAATTACTTTACTCTGTTCGGGCTCTAAAGCACGTCTCCCTACCAATGTTTTAACTAATCTTTGCAAATCTTCGGAACGCGCATCATTTGATTTAATCGTTATTATTTTTTCAAAATCTGTCTTTGATCCTTTACTGTCTTCTTGCTGAAAAACTATGTTTTGAATCTCGGCAGCTGACTGCTGCACTTGGCCAAAAGGCGCAAATGCAATACCGCTTAAGATCAATAATGTTAAAACAAAAGAGTCGATTTTAATGTTAAGTAAATTCTTGATTTTTTTTCTAAAAGGAACGGGTTCTATCTTCTCTGTCTCATCTGTTTCTATTTGCTTTCTCTCTTCTGTTGTTAAGATAGTGGGTTGAAGCAACGTGACTGTAGATTTATCTAGAACTAGCTCATTATTTGACAATTCTAGTTGATCGTCAGTGCCTGATGAAGATGGTTTAACAGCTTGCTTGGCTTTATTAGATAAAACTTCCTTTACAAGTTTCATGCAAGGTAAAAAATGCTCTTCTACTCTAGGTGCAACTGTACCTGCCATCTCTTTACCTGTATAAAGCGTATGCGCTAGCATATTGCTCATAAAGTTAAGTATCGCGTCGGTGGAAGGCATCTGGTTGTTCATCTGCCGCTGATATATCTCTTCACAATCACCAGAACCTATCTTAGGACATACTACAATATAGGATATATCAAAACGTTTTAGAATATTTACAATACCTTGTGTATGAAAACCCCCCGCTACAAGCATGCTTGAATCTTTGCCTGAAACAGCCATTCTGCGCAAAGTATTACTTATAAGAGCAATATCCCTTTTTAAAGCTAATTCGTAGTAATCTAAGGCATTTTTAAATGCTTCATTGTCCGCAGGAGGGTTTGCTATATTAGAGTTTATGTTGTATCGCTTGCTCTGTTTATTGATAAAGGATACTACTTGTGACATATTTACTGCTTTTCGAATAACCCCTAACTCATCTACATTCTTCTCTGTAAGTTTTAAATCATATAATTCGCTGCTCAGTTCTATATATCTTAGATAATCATCAAAGAGTCTCTCTGTGTCATTTGTGTAATGCAGAGTCTTGATATTCTTTAAAGCAGAGTCTATCTCATCAAAAAGGACTATATTATCCACCTTATCTGAAAGCTTTATGTAATCTATATAAGCAAAGAGTTGCTTGTAAGATACCTTGTTAATCGAATCCTTGTTCTGATTAACAATATCTTCAATATATTCATAGTAAGCAGAGGCGCTTATCTTGTTCAGTTTAAAGTCTAAGCTATTTTTAAGAAGCGTGTTTAGCGCGTCATCTTTGAGCATACTAGATAATGCTTTTACAAGATCATCTCTCCGAGACTCTGCTTTTTCAAAGTCTATAATCTTTTCGATGGATACGGCTTGTGAGAATACTTCAAGATTAGGATACGCAGATAACTGGATATCTTTCCCAATAGCTTCTTTAGTGATATATGTTACAAACTCACCTAAGCTTATCTGTTTATCTTCATATGCTTGTTCTTTATTATCTATTAGCTTAAGAGGCTCTGAGAGGATATGTGGCTTTAATGTGTCTAGGCTTCTTGAGAGTGTTTGTAGATAAAAGCCCATCTCTTCTGTATTGGCACTATGTTTCTTATAAGCTGCGGCATGCTTAAAATATAGGTCCTTATCTTCTACACCATAGGCTGCAATCTCTTTGTCTTTATTTGATATCTTATAATATTCCGCTCCTGTAAATAGGCCTTCATGAACATAGAATCTAGAGGTTATCTCTTTTGCTTTAGTATCTGGGATATTGTCATAAAAAGATGTATCAAGCCTATCTGAGGCACCTTCAAGGCATAATAGTTCTATATTGTAATTATCTTCCATTGTATCTATTATGTTTGCTATATTAAGCTGTGCTATCTCATCAGCATGACGATCCTGAATAAGCACTATAAGGCCTTCTTCCCTACCCTTGTGATATTGAATTACACTACCAAACTCTGGAGGGACTGTAAGCCTTAAGCACTCAAATGCTTTTTCTTTACCAGAAGCTTCATCTTCAAGGAAACGCTGGGCATGTGACTTATTCCCAAATAGGGTAGAGGCATAGCTATAGTTATTAGTAAGAACTATAGCTACACTTAATAACACTGATATAGATTTTATAACAATTTTATTCATAATAAAAACTACCCCTCTATATAGATTAACACATAGAGTGCCTGATCGTTCCTATATACTCATCTTATTAAAAGTATTTAG
>Ga0222697_1000452_pt1 | contig 17807 bp, 6 predicted proteins | sample AntAcemetage1402_FD_179835 | JGI IMG/M metagenome (GOLD analysis project Ga0222697, IMG submission 179835) | Saline water microbial communities from Ace Lake, Antarctica - #1402 | ecosystem: Environmental > Aquatic > Non-marine Saline and Alkaline > Saline | place: Antarctica: Ace Lake... | reverse complement strand
GATGCCGGGCACTGATCACGCGGGTATCGCTACCCAGAACGTAGTAGAGAGAAAACTCTTAAAAGAAGGTAAAAGGCGCCATGATCTGGGGCGAGAAGGTTTTATAAAAGAGGTTTGGAAATGGCAGAAAGAATATGGCGGAACGATTATAAAGCAGCTCAAGTTTATCGGTGCGTCATGTGATTGGAGCAGAGAACGATTTACCATGGATGAAGGCTTATCAGATGCGGTGATCGAGGTTTTTATCCGTCTTTATAAAAAAGGACTTATTTACAGGGGTAATTATATAATTAATTGGTGTCCGAGGTGCCAAACAGCGCTTTCCGATGAAGAAGCTGAGCATAGAGATGTCGATGGCCATCTGTATTATATAAAATATCCTATTAAAGATTCCAATGACCATATTGTTGTTGCGACTACAAGGCCTGAAACCATGCTTGGGGATACAGCCATTGCCGTAAACCCTAAAGATAAAAGATATAAACATTTAATAGGCGGTATAGTAGTTTTGCCTATACTAAATCGTGAATTAGAAGTAATAGCGGATATCCTGGTTGATCCTGAGTTTGGAACTGGCGCTGTAAAAGTTACCCCTGCGCACGACCCAAATGATTTTCAGATGGGCAAAAAACACGCGCTTGAAGAGATTAACATAATGCATCCCGATGGTACGCTAAATGAAAATGCAGGTGAGTTTGAGGGGATGGATAGATTCGAGGCGCGTGAAGCGCTTCTTGGGGTTTTAGGTGAGAAGAATCTGATTAAAAAGATTAAACCGCATAAGCATGCCGTAGGACATTGTTATCGCTGTCATACTATTGTAGAGCCATATCTTTCAAAGCAATGGTTTGTTAAGATGAAACCTATGGCAGAGCCCGCGATTAAAGCGGTTGAGGAGAATAAGATAAATTTTTATCCGAAAAGATGGAGAAAGGTTTATCTTGATTGGATGTATAATATACGTGATTGGTGTATAAGCAGGCAGATATGGTGGGGGCACCGTTTGCCTGTCTACTATTGCCACTCCTGTAATGATAATGACGAATGCAAGGGAATAATTGTATCAAAAACAAAACCTGCTATGTGTCCGGATTGTGGTGCTACTGATATAGTCCAGGATCCGGATGTACTTGATACGTGGTTTTCATCCTGGCTTTGGCCATTTTCAACCTTTGGTTGGCCGTTTCAATTAACAGCAGATAGCATAGGTGAAGGTAGAGGTAAAGATGAAGATGAATATCTTAGTATGCAAGAAAAGGAGTTTAAATACTTTTATCCAACAGCATGCCTTGTTACCGCACAGGAGATCATATTTTTCTGGGTTGCGCGAATGATAATGGCGGGCCTTGAATTTTGTAAAGAGGTTCCGTTTAAGGATGTATATATACATGGAACGGTCCGTGATAAGACAGGCACTAAGATGTCAAAATCTCTCGGCAATACAATAGACCCGTTAGAGATAATAAAGGAGTATGGCACAGACGCACTTCGCTTTAGCATAGTCTCTATTACAGCTGCTGGACAGGATGTATTTCTATCAAAGGACAGATTCGAATCAGGCAGAAATTTTTCTAATAAGCTCTGGAATGTCTCAAGATTCCTAATGATGAATTTAGAGCCCGGCATAACAGGTACTTTAGATGATATTAAGACCAAAAGTCTTACGTTAGTGGATCGATGGCTGCTAACGTCATTTAACAGAGCGATTGAGGGTGTAACGAAGTCTCTTGAGTCCTACAGATTTAATGATGCAGCTAATACGGTTTATGATTTTATATGGCATAAATATTGCGACTGGTACGTAGAGATTTCCAAGGTTTCAATAAAGACTAAGCAGACGCAGGTCATTCTTTATGCCGTGCTAAAGGCTTCTTTGCAATTATTGCATCCTGTAATGCCTTTTATAACAGAGGAGCTTTGGCAGGGCCTTGGCTGTAAAGATTCTATCATGGTTTCATCATGGCCAAAAACAGATAAGCGCTTTATTGATACGCAGGCGAGTGATTGTATGGAGAAGATTATCGCTATCATTGCGGCCATAAGGAATATCCGTGCTGAGATGAATATACCTAATAAATTAAAGATAGATGTATTGGTTAGCAGCAGAGACAGCATTCTTAAGAGTTTTATAGAAGAGATCAAGGTTTATGCCGGTAGAGTCTCAGGCGTTGATAATATTTCAATAGATGAAGATATTAAGCAGCCAAAGGCATCGGCATCAAGCATACTCGATTTTTGTCAGATATACGTTCCTCTACAAGGGAAAGTGGATATCGTTGTAGAGAAGGCAAGGCTTAGTAAAAATCTTGCTGAATCAAAAAAATTCTTAAGTAGCCTGGCTAAGAAGCTTGGCAATGCCTCTTTTATCGATAAAGCGCCTAAAGATATTATAGAGAAAGAACGGCAGAAAGAATCCGTTCTAAAAGAAAAGATCGTTCGTATAAGAGAGACTATTGAAAACCTAGCCTGAATAGGCGACCCTGGTCAAGCAGATGTTTTTGCTATATCGGAATTTAAAATTATCATACCATAAATTATGTCACCAATTATTCGCATAAATAAATTATTATCTCAATTAGGCATCGCTTCACGACGTAAAGCAGATGATCTTATCAAGCAGGGCAAGGTTGCTATGAATGGTTCCTGCCTTTCGACTCCCGGGGTATCTGTTGATACTGAAAAAGATAAAATCAAAATAGATGGTGTGGCCATATCATTAAAAAGAGATAAGGCCCGCCTTTATCTCTTGCTTAATAAGCCATGTGGCTACATAACGACTCTAAGAGATACTCATAACAGAAGGACGGTTATGGACCTTGTGCCTCAGGATAAAGGACTTTTTCCTGTCGGTAGGCTAGACAAGGATACTACAGGCCTTTTAATGTTAACGAATGATGGGGAGCTTGCTCATCGCATGATGCACCCGCGTTATGAAATGGAAAAGCTCTATGAGGTAACAGTCGCAGGCGCCCTTAAAAGAGGGGATATCCCAAAGCTTGAAAGTGGTGTGGATATAGGCGATGAAAAACCGTCTATTTGTAAAGTTCGCGATCTAAAATCATTAACAAGTTCAACAAATATTACCATTGAATTGCATGAGGGCAGAAAAAGGCAGATAAGAAGAACGTTTGACGCTTTGGGATATAAGATTTTAAGTTTAAAGAGAACAGTTTATGCCGGCCTTACGCTGGATACCAAGGAAGGCTCTTACAGAGAGTTGACCCGTGATGAGGTATTGTTACTGAGTGCAAAAGTTGGCTTAAAATGATTATAGACTCTCAAATTGAAAAGCTAATACGCGCGGCACTAAAAGAGGATATCGGTTCAGGTGATATCACAACAGACGCTATGTTTAGCAAATCAGAAAAAGGTAGATTCGTTATCCTTGCTCGCAAAAGAGCTGTTATATCCGGTTTAGATATAGCTGAAGCTGTTTTTAAGGCGGTTGATCCTGAAGTCAGGTTTACATCTCTTACTGAAGATGGTACATATGTTGCTTCAGGTAAAGAGATAGCGCATGTGGATGGCAGGTTCCGGTCTGTATTGGCAGCAGAAAGGACAGCCCTAAATTTTTTAGGCTGGCTTTCAGGCGTATCATCATTGACGAGCCGCTTTGTCAAGGCCGTAGAAGGTACACAAGCGAAAATCATGGATACCAGAAAGACTATACCTATTTTTAGGCGCTTGCAAAAGTACGCAGTAAAAATGGGCGGTGGCATTAATCACAGAATGGGGCTTTATGACCAGTTTCTGATTAAAGATAACCATATAGCTATGACGATAAAGCCAACAGCCACCAGGAGCACAAAGGGCGCGTTCAAGAGTGTGCTGAAAAGATTTCAAAAAATATCAGGCAACCGTAAAAAAATAGAGATAGAGATCAGTGATTTAGCGATGTTTAAAGTGGTTCTTGAATATAATCCCGATATTATCATGCTTGATAATATGAGCATAGCTAGTATAAAAAAGGCGGTAAAGATTAGAGACACCTACAGGATGAAGGCAGGCACAGGAGATATTAAGGCGTTGCTTGAGGTTTCCGGAGGAGTGGGTATCGATAATGTAAGAAGCATTGCCGCTACTGGTGTCGATCGAATATCCATAGGCGCGCTTACTCATTCAGCTCCATCCGCTGATATTTCTCTCGAGGTAAGATAAGGGGGTGCTCTCTTTAGGGCCGTCCCCATGTGATATGCTATGAAATTCAAGATTAAGAGTGACTTTAAGCCATGTGGCGATCAGCCTCAGGCGATAGAGAAGATAACAAAAGGCCTGCTTGATGGTAAAAAATATCAGACTCTTTTAGGGGTAACTGGAAGCGGTAAGACCTTTACAATGGCTAATGTTATAGCTAACATGAATCAGCCAACATTGATTATTTCTCACAATAAGACGCTTGCTGCTCAGCTTTATAGCGAGTTTAAGGAATTTTTCCCGGAAAATGCCGTGGAATATTTTGTAAGCTACTATGACTATTATCAGCCCGAAGCTTACATCCCACATACGGATACATATATAGAAAAAGACGCGTCAATAAATGATGAGCTTGACCGCTTGCGTCTTTCCGCGACAACATCCCTCTCCTCTCGCAGTGATGTTATTATCGTTTCCAGCGTTTCATGCATATATAACCTGGGTTCTCCGCAGGATTATAACGAGCTTTTACTATTTCTGGAAACCGGTACAGAGGTTTCGCGTGAGGATATGCTTGAATCTCTGGTTAATATTCATTATGAGAGAAATGACATTGATTTTTCGCGTGGAAAATTTCGAGTTAGAGGCGACACTATAGAGATATTTCCTTCGTACAAACAAGATGCTATAAGGGTAGAGCTTTTTAATGACAATATCGAGAAGATAAGCGTTATCGATCCGCTTACGGGAAATACAAAGCAGGACTTGCCTAGGGTAGCCATATATCCCGGGAAGCATTTTGTAACCACTAAAGAGAAGATAGACAAGGGGCTTGTCACAATACAAAAAGAGCTTAGCGAGAGAATAAAAGTTCTTAGGGGGCAGAATAAGCTTCTTGAGGCAGAGAGACTTAAATCCAGAACAAACTACGATATGGAGATGCTTAAAGAGGTCGGCTTTTGTAATGGAGTTGAAAACTATTCGCGTCACTTATCAGGCAGGCCTGAAGGCTCGCGGCCATATACACTGATTGATTACTTTCAGAATAATTTTTTAGTCATTATCGATGAGTCTCATGTTACGGTTCCACAGATACGCGGTATGTATGAAGGTGACCACTCAAGGAAGAAGACCCTTGTAAATCATGGCTTCAGGCTTCCTTCATGCCTTGATAATAGGCCGTTAAGATTTAATGAATTTGAACCGCTTATAAAGCAGTCAGTTTTTGTCTCTGCTACCCCGGCAGACTACGAGAGGAGTAAAACAAAATATTTTGTTGAGCAGCTAGTCAGGCCAACAGGTCTCTTAGATCCGGAAATAATTGTTAAGTCTTCAAAGCATCAGATAGACGATATTATCAAGCTTATTAAAGAGCGCGCAATGCTCAAAGAACGCGTACTTGTTACGACACTTACTAAGCGTATGGCTGAAGACCTATCTTCTTATCTGAATGAGTTAGGTCTAAGCGTAGAATATATGCACTCAGACCTTGGTGCTATAGAGCGCGTTAAGATATTACAGGACTTGAGAAAACATAAGTTTGATTGTCTTGTAGGAATTAATCTTTTGAGGGAAGGCCTGGATTTGCCGGAGGTATCGCTAGTGTGCATACTGGATGCCGATAAGGAAGGTTTTTTAAGGAGCGCCACATCGCTTATACAGGTTGCGGGGCGTGCTGCGCGCAATGTAAACAGTCAGGTGGTAATGTATGCCGATACCATAACAGGTTCAATGAAAAAAGCAATAGATGAAACAGCGCGCAGGAGAAAGAACCAGGAAAAATTCAACAGAATAAACCATATAACGCCTAGAACTATCCGGAAAAGCATCAAAGATGGCATAGATACTCTGCATGAATCAGAGGCTATTGTAGCAGAGGCTGCCGGGGAAACAATTAGAGAACATGAAACGCGTCAGGTAGTAGCTGAGTTACAGCATGAGATGGAGATGTCCGCGCGGAATCTGCAGTTTGAGAAGGCCGCGTATCTTAGGGATGAGATTGAGAAGCTTGAAAGATCAGGTAAAGGTAGAGGCAAAGGTAAAGAGAGGGTATGGAAGAAAAAATTTTAAAGCTATTTAAAAAAAAGCCAGAACACTATCTTTCGGGTGAGCAGATAAGTAAATCGTTGAATATTACACGCTCTGCTTTTTGGAAGCATATCGAAAAACTGCGCTTGTATGGCTACGAGTTTGACGCTGTGCCACATTTGGGCTATCGGCTTAGAAAAGCGCCTGATAAACTTTATCCTTTTGAAATATCACCGATTCTCAAGACTCGGATTATTGGCAAGGATATCATATATCACGATACGGTAGGTTCCACAAACACGATCGCTTATAACCTGGCAAAAAGTGGTGCTAAAGAAGGAGTTGTAGTTGTAGCGGAGAGACAGACTAAAGGCAGGGGTAGGCTTTCACGTATATGGAGCTCACCAAAAGAAAAAGGTATATATCTCTCAATTATATTACGACCCAAAATGACACCTTTTAAAGCCCCTGTAATGACGCTCATGGCCGCGGTTAGCCTCGCGCAAGCGATAAGAGAAAGCGCTGATGTGCAGGCTTTCATTAAATGGCCCAATGACATTCTTATAAACGAGAAGAAAGTATCGGGCATACTTACAGAAATGGATGCGGAGGCTGATTTTGTGAAGTTTTTGATATTAGGTATTGGTATAAACGCGAATACAAAGATTTTAGACTTGCCAAAAGGAGCAACTTCTATCGCTCAAGAGTCCGGAGTCTTTGTCGTGAGACAACAACTTGTAAAGGCATTATTGGAGAGGCTGGAGCAGAATTATCTGTTAATTCAGAAAGAAGGTTTTGCACCCATTAGAACCCAGTGGCGGAACCTCTCTGTAACGCTTGGCCGCAGAGTAAAGGCTACGTGTATGCACAAGCAAATTGAAGGAGAGGCTGTTGATATTGAGCCGGATGGAGGTTTGAAGGTACGATTAGATAATGGTTTCTACGAAAAAGTTATGGCAGGAGATCTAGCACTATTGCGGTAATTTCTGTTTTGACATTGTTCATAAGGGGGTAGGAAGAAGTGCTTTTAGCAATCGATGTAGGAAATACGAGTATCCATGCAGGGATTTTTCAGAAAAGTCGCATTATCAGGACCATGCTTATGCAGGCTGACGCTAGCCAGTTAGGTATCTCTAAGGTTTTTAAAAAAAACATTAGCACCGATGCCAAAAAAATAAAGTCTGTAGTGATATCAAGCGTTGTTCCGGAGATGACTATTATTGTGCAGAATGCTATAAAAAGACTTTTGAATATACAATCTGTGGTATTAGGGGCAGACATGATAGTCCCTATTACCAATTTATATAAAAGACCTATACAGGTAGGCCAAGACAGGCTTGTAAATGCTTACGCTTGCAAAGAGTTTTATGGATGCCCTGCCATTGTTTTGGATTTTGGAACAGCGACAACTTTTGATTACATAAATAGGCGTGGTGAATATGAAGGGGGCATTATTACGCCGGGGGTAAATACTACGATAGACTCGCTATCAGAGAAGACTGCGCTTCTTCCAAGGATTAATCTTGGTAAGCCGGAAAGGCTCATAGGTAAGGATACGGTAGGAAGCATAAAAAGTGGAGTATTTTACGGAATAGCTAGTATGTGTGACGGTCTAATCTGCAAGATCAAGAAAAAGTATAAGAATAGCCCGATCGTCATTGCTACAGGTGGATTAGCAACCTCATTTTGCCCTTACTGCAAAGAAATAAACAAGATAGATAAATATTTGACACTTAAGGGCATAGCAAAAATATTGCAAATAAGTAAGGTTAGGCCTTGATTATGCATAAGTTATCAAGTATATTTATACTAGAGAGGAACAAAACCAAATGGAAGAACAAGAGTATTTTTTTGTGGTCTTATTAAACACTTTAAAAAAGAATTATTTAATGGGAATAAAACCCTTTCTAGGGTGTTATATATAGTGTGTATAGAAAGAATTCACAAAACATAAAAAAAGGATAAACCGATGAATGATATTTTACATGAAAAGAGACCTATACGGCCATCTTGCTATAGTATACTTCTACGTACTATATCATGGGTGGTGATCATTACATTCTCATGGCAGCAAGTCACCTACGGAGCTGACCTCACATCAAAGCGATGGGAAGCGCAGGAAAAGAAGGTCGGACGTACATACTCAGTTATCGAAGCGATCAAGCAACAGAAGAAGCAGCAGGATGATATAGACCGCAGAGCTATAGCTGAGCATCATCGCAATGTAGCGGTAGGCAGCATATTTCAGGATGTAAATCTAAATCAATATATGCAAAATATGGAACAGATGTTTGCCGCTATGCAGATGCAGGAGCAGCTTTGGAAGGCCCGTAATCTTATTAAGCATGCCGGCAATACATATCTTCCACTAAAAAATCCTGATGGGTCTACACGCTACATATGGTCCAAGGCTGGCATGACCATTGCGATTTTAAATGAGTATATCGATGATGGTTTTGGTAACGTATCATTTCGTGATACATATAATATGCAGTACAACGATAAGGGGCTTTTAACAAGCTATGAAGCTAAAGAGGTAGATCGTTTTGGAGGTACAACCTATATTAGCTGGGCTAATGCGGAGTATAGCCCTGATTCTGTATTTTATGGTGGTTATGATACTAACGCAAACAAGAATCTTACAGCCTATGTTCAGCAGACAGTTACTCATGAAGAAGGAGATGATGGACTGGTCTATGAGCATCATTCATTCAAGCATATATACAATGGCGTTTATGATGGCAAGGATATGACGAGTTGCAATGAAGATGGTTGGGATGAGGCAACAGGGGAGTACAATTTTGTTCGCAACGGTATGGGCTATGACGGTACACACAACCTGACGTCATATCACGAAGAAGGTTTTAGCCAGAATAAGGGGCAATATTGGACTGACTGGTCAGGTTCATATCATGCTAATCCGAATGTAGAGGATAGACACCTACTCGATAGTTATCAGATGAAGAGCTGGTCCGAAGCTACAAATGAGGTATCAACTATTGACTGGCAGGCTACTTATCAGGGCGTTCATATGACAAGCTTTACGCAGACTGAAACAACAGCAACCGGTGGAACAACGACCAGCAGAAGAGATGATATCGTATACAAAGGAAGTCTTGTATCAGGATACAAGGATACTTACACAGATAATAACGGCGAAAGTACAACATTAGAATTTACAGGTACGTATGATTCCAGGGAGAACCTGATTCATACTATCAAGAAGCTAACAGATGCACAGGGCAATATAACTACCATTGAAAATGATGCTACGTATAATTCCATAAGGCAACTTGTAGCCTACGAAGAGACATCAGTTGATGATTCAGGTCTTCGATATAACGTAAAATGGTCTGGTACCTATGATATTCTCGGACGGCTTACGTCATATCACCAGGAAGATGTAAACTCTGATAATCCTGATGTTAAAACTACAATAGATTATACAGATATAACATACGATACAACAAGTCAAATGGCTGATTTTCATGTAGTTAACCATATATTAGGTACAGATGCAAATGGAGATAGAGTTGATCTCACGGAGACTATATCAAGATCAGATATAGGATTTGATGATAGGGGAACACTTGTTTCTTACGTAGAGACTATAACGAAAACAGGCACAAATCTATATGGTTATATTGTAGATATAACTACAATAAGGAACTTAATCTATAATACGGGGATAGACTCCGCAGATAAGTCATATACTATCAGGTCTGTATCAGATGATACGACACATGTTCTTGGTAGCTCCGTTATAAGTCTTCCTGAAAACTGGGAGGATATGCCTACAGAGCAAAGGATAGCGTATTTGAAATTGGTAGATTTTAGCGTTAGCGGGATAGAAGTAGATTTTGCAAATTTAAGCAGTGATGAAGATGAAAATTCCGCTATGCAGATAGCCTTTGTTTTGGGCGAAGATATTACGCTTTCAGACGGTACTATAATAAGCCTAAATCTCGATACCCTATCTATAAATATCAGTACAGATAAAACAAGTCATAACATTTATACAGGTCATATGAATTCATCTGGCCAGACCGTAGGTTATGAGATTATATCAACCTCTGACGCTACGTCTGACGTCTTAACTACTACTATGCGAAGCTTAATCCAATATGGCGCAGCCGGCAATATGAGAGGCTATCAGGATTCTGCTACCTCTACTCTTAATAATATTACCACAGATCAGACAGTTAGCGATATTACTTATGATGCTGCAGGCAGGATGCATACGCAGTTAAGAACAGATCATGTATATGGTACAAGTTCAACAGACGCGTTAGTCGATGTTACTTATACATACTCGCAGTATGATATGGCATATGATGCCCAAGCAAACATTATCAGCTATACAGAAGAGGAGACAAGCCTTTCGCTTCAGACATTAAAAACTACCCATGTAAGTGCCGTTACATATAACGGTTTAGGTCAGATATACTCAAAGGTAATCCGCTCAGGAGAGGTATCAACATTTGAGGGCATTGATTACAATATCACCTCAGAGCAATTCGTCTATTCAAGCATATATAATGACAAAGAGCAGTTAATCGGTGGTGTTAATTATTCAATCCAGGATGGCATAGCTGAATTGAGTTTAGCGCAGGCCATATCATCACTTAGCGGTCTTTCCGGACAGGTTGCGTCTTTACTTTCAAATGCGCAAGCGAATCTTGACGCGGTTGTAGTTATTTTCAATGACACTACTATAACTATAACAGCACAGGAGAGAATCTTGCTCGAAGCGCGAAAGGCATATTATGAGAGCGAGATAGGTTATTTGGATACATTGCAGGGTGCTATATCATCAGCTGAGATTGCCATGACAGCATTAAAAGACGGTTTTGATAATAATCTATCAGATGAAGGAATAGAGCCTTTAGCATTTGATGCCAAGACAGCAGCTGGAGCTGTAATGGATGCTTTTGGTAATTATATATCATGCATAGATAATATATATGCTGATGCGCAGGATCACTCTGATATTTTAGATACACTCTTTGATGAGGCAGAAGAGCGCGCTGAGATAGCTTTGGATTATATAGATCTTATGGGAACCTACGAAGTTACAGAGGTTGTTGACGGTGTTAGCATAACACGTACTTATAGAAAAGACTACCAGAATCCAGAGACAGGAATTGAGATCAAGAGGGAAGAGACAACCGTAGACGGCCTTACATCAACTATTGTTGTTTATGAGTTGGATGAATCTGAAGATACAATGGTTCTGACAGCAACTGTAGAGGAGACAAGAGATGCCGATGGAGATTTGGCCTCGGCAACAAATATTACGTATGAATCCGGCAAGGAAGTAGACAAGACTGTCACTATATATGATTCAACAGGTACATTTGCCACACATATTGAATATTATACAATGCAGGATGTTGAGGTTGAGGGCAGTGATGAAACAGTAGCCGAGTACGTATTAGTTGCTAGTAATCATACAGAATCATCTACAGAAAATAGCATAGAGACCAGGAGCACATATCTGGTTGATCTTGCTGAGCCGGGAATAGAGACGCTTATAACAGAAGAAGTAATCGATTCCGCGAATGGTACAACCACGTATTACACAATCGATTCTATTGGTCAACGAATATTAGTTGCAGAGGTAGAGACTATAGGTGGAATAGAGACGACTACAATATATCAGTTCGAAAGTGATGGCAGCATATCTGGTAAAACCGTAGCGACAAAGACAAAAAACTCTTCAGGCAGGCTTGGATCCTGGGTAACAGAAGAATATGTGATGTTAGATGATTCGTATGTTTTTAAAGAAAAGACAGAAAGAAGTAACTTTATTTACGAGTCGGATACTGTTGGAGATGAAAGATTTAATACATTAGAAGAAATGATTGTTAAAAAGTTCTCATATGATGATGGGGTCCTTTTAAGTACAACAGAGGTAAATCTTAATCTTACCGGAACAGTCAATATGACAACTGTAGATTATGATAGCGATGGCATTGAATTATCTACTGAAGAAAAGACCCTAGGAAGAGAGGGTACGCTTGGCCTTATTAATGAATATAATTTATTAGATGATATCAAAACAGCTTTTGGTGTAGACGTTGTTAAGGCTTATAAGGAATTGTTGTATGGAGATAGCGATATCGAGACCGATTATGGGCTAATTGGTAAGGCTATATTATATGAACAAGATATATACATGAATATACCATTACGTATGGATATAAGGACAATATCAACATGGGATATGAGTTATGATGAATTTGGCCGCACAGCTTCTAATGAGAATATAACCCTTGTTTGTGGTAGAGGTATTGACCAGGCTTTTTATGCGTTAGATATAGCGCAGGATATCGCTTCCTGGGTAAGTTTTTATATTGATAAGCTTGAGAATATGATAATCTCGCTTACTGAGAATATGAATAGTCTCGAATCTGCAGGTAAAGGTGATGAAGCGCTTGTCCTTGCTAGCGAGTTATCTTCCATTGGTAATATGATAAACGCGCTAGAAGATATAAGTTCAAAGGCTAATGCCGCGGTAGGCTTGGCATCAGAGCTGCTTGATGCGATAAATGCGGATAGTAATGAAGATACTATTAATAATACTAGGGACGCTTTGCTCACAGCTATTGAGGATGTAGCTTATTCTTTAGCAGGCTTTATAAGCGGCATAGAGTCGCAGCTACCGGCTATCAGTATAGAGATCTCTAGCCTAGATATTTTATTGAGTGATCTGCGCTCTCAAATGGCTGCGACAGAGGAAGCTGATGTTCCCGAGAGTGATCTTCAGGATTTGCAGGAGATAATAGACGATAATAGTAGTTTAAAGGATGTCCACGAGGGCTTTTATCAGGACATAGAAGATATTCTCGGCCAGGCTTACGAGGTTATGGAGATGAATGATTCTCTTTCAGGGGGCATACCTTTTGGTGCCAATATTCAGACAGCCTCTAATGAATATAATATGGTTTATAATGATCTTAATCAGGTCGTTTCATATGATATAACATCTACTCAATATGGTAATGGCAAAAACGAGGCGTATAACGCTTTTTATAGTTGTTCACTGTTATTGATAAACATAACCAACTTTAATGATGTATTGACTAATGTCTTAACACGTATATACCAGAATTTAGAGGCATTATATGGTTCAGAATATAACTTTTCTATATTGGGTCAAGATTACAGGACAAATTTAAGCGAAATAGCAATACTATCAGCGGCCTCTAAAGCAAAAGCAGCAGCATTATTTGAAGCGATAAGACTAAATGAGAAAGAGAGCATTGTCCAAGCCGCAAAGCAAGAGTATCAGAAAAGCTTAGATGACCTTAGGGGAGAGATTCTTAGGTCTTATCTCGATGCGGTAAGTGATATAAGAGATTATCAGGACGTGCTTGATGACCTAAGCGTATCCATAGATGATGAGCAGGAAGAATATAATGATCAATATAGCCTATATGAGAGGGCACAAAGAGCCACTATCAGGGCATTTGAGGATAATAACCCCGATTATCAGGATTATCTTGCATATGAGAATCTCTTAAAAGGTATAGTCGATAACATTAGCGCAGAGATGGAGACCTTAAAAGCCAAACGTGATGTTGTAAGGTCTTTAACAGTAGAGCTGAGCTATATAAAAGATACCTTACTAAAAATAAAAGAGAAGGAGTCTGTTGTAGAGATAGCTCTTCCGTCAAGCCTAGATACTACATCAGTATCCCATAGATCTAATATAACTTACAATATTAATAACCAGATGACAGGTTATACGGAAAACGCGACAAGCGAGGAGGCAATAGCTGATTCTATATGGTATTCTTATGGACAGGCTAACAGTCTATACATACAGGTCGATCACATGATAAAGGCTCTTGGCGATAAAGCAGCGAAGCTGAGAGAAAAGGCCTCTGTTGCGGAGACCGAAGCAGAGCAGGAATATCTTGTATCAGAATACCAGCAGATAGAAGCCAGAGCCAATGACTTATCAGAGATACTATTAACATTAGAGGATGTATCTACATTAACAAACAATATGCTTGTAGCGATTCAGTCAGGAGAAGACATAACTGTAATGCAGGAAGAGGTTTTGAGTAAGCTAGAAACTGTAAATGCTCAGTTTTTTGCTGTTGAGCTTATCTATTCCAATGACTTGAATCAGGCGCAACAGGATTTAGAGCGTTTAAGAGAAGAGGCTACGCAGGCTCATACCGCTGCAGACAATCTTGAAAAGAGTTTAAGAGCTATCGGACAGTATATAGTTGAGAATCAGACAGATAATGGTTACGAGAGGCTAACATATCAAATAGGAACTAATGGTAAGACTGAATTGGTAAGTAAGTCAGTTTTTATAGAAGCATATGATGGTGATTTGCTTACAGGAGAGACAGTATACACTTATAGTGTTGGTAGTTTTGAAAATGATCTAGGCGAAATGATACCGCTTGAAACGCTAAAGCAGAAGCTTGTTATCACATATACATACGATGGATTAAATAGGCAGATAACCAAAGATGAGCAAAAATATACCTACGCTACTGATGGAACAGAGTCCTATAAGGGGAAAGAGCTTGAGCAGTATAGCTATGACAGTTTAGACCGTAAAGTAGAGGTTAGTGTTGAGGTCTATAATTCCGATGATGAGCATACCGGGAACCGTAATCTTACATATCAATATGAAGGTAACACAGAGAATATCACCAAAGAAGAGGTTGTGACTTTATGGAAGGTAGATGACGGGACTACTGTTGAGTTTAAAGAATCAACAAAAAAGGTAACCGAGTATTCATATGCAGATGGCAAGCAGATGAGTAAGCAGATAAGAGGTTACAGTTATCTATATTCAGAAGATACTACCACAGATACTCCTGTTGAAGTAGTTGAAGAGTATCTTACTTCGTGTCAGATTGAGGAGTATGAGTATACCGGTGATAACATAACTCAGAAGACAGTAATGATATATGCCATCTCAATCGGCAAGCCATATAGCATGGGGCAAATAGTTACTGTATATGATTCAGAGGGCGTTTCTATAACAGGACAGACAATTACGCAATATGGTCTAGATCCGGTTGAGGCAGTATTGCCGGATAATTTTACAAAGACAGATTTTGTGTGCACAGTTACATACGTTGAGACTAGGACTGATTTTACGCATGATCAGACGCACCCTGAATGCGTTACAGGATATATCATGAGCTCGTATTCAGTGGATGATGATGGTAATCAGATCCCCATTGATACAAGCAAACACGTAACATGGGAAGAGGTAAGTAGATTGCAGGAAGAGGCAGTTGCCGCTGACGAAGCTGTTAAAAACAAAGAGGATTCTATTAAGGAGCTCGAGATATTTCTTAATGATTTTGGACTAGTCAACTCGGATCATATCAGCATGATAGAGGACGCTGTTTTTGAGACCAAGACTCTTGATATGACACGTTCAAATATAACATATAACGAGATCGGTCAAATTGCATCATATCAGGATGTTTCAGGCCAGAATCTAGGGGTTTTAAGTTTAAAGGCATCATGGTTATCGATTATAGAGGCCTCTAATCTTTATCAGTATATAGAATACGTAATAGAAAACTCCGATAGCGAAAATCAGGAGAGTAAGATATTAGCCTTAACTGACTTATTGGCTATTGCAGATAATGCTATAGATAAGGCAAGAATACTTTATGAGGCGATAAGTAATAAATCTGAGGATATAGACGCCCTCCAGCAGGACCTTGTGTTGGCATTGGAGAGTGTTTATGAAGAGGCGTCATCTTACTATGCTGATGCTGAATTAATAACCCTAAGTGGCTTGGTATCAGACGCAACCGGAATAACAACTATGATAGAGGGATTCATTGATTCAGCAGAAGGCCTTTTGCAGATAATAGACCAGGATATAGCTGATCTTGAAAATATAAAGTTTATCATCTCGGATCCATCTGCCGAGGTTTATGAATCTGTGTATTCGCAGATATACGCGCTTAAAGAAGATAGGGAGCTCTTTGCAGGCGAAGACGGCATTATCGTTATAACAGGAAAACTTCAGCTTGCTTTTAATAATTTCAAAAACGCGGAATCTGATAATGATAAGAGGAAGTATTATACAGAGATTATCGGGCTTCTTGATGATTTGGAAGAAAAGGTTCTTACTTATTCCCAGTCAGTTTCGGCGCAAGTTGAGGAGAAGCAGTCTTTGATAGAATCTTTATCAGATCTAATGTCTGATAGCGAATACGCCTCTTACACAAGTGATATAGAGGCCGCGATAGAGAGTGCTTTAGATGAATTAATTATCGGCCTGGATGTTAAGAATTCGATTGATTCTATATTAAAGGATATTAACAGTATGCAGAATTCTTTTCAGCAAGAAGTTGGCCAGGCAAATACAATAATATCAAAAGCAGTAAAGGCTGCTTCTGTTGTGCCGTTTAGATCTAATGTGAAGACAACGACTACCAGATCTGATATCGCATATGACGCCAATGGTAATATATACGGATATACAGAGATCACAGCTCAGGCTGGAATAGAGCTTGAGTCGGTATGGCATATTATCAGCATTGTAAATATCCTTGAAGAGACAATTGAGGATCAATACGCTGTCTGTGAAGTGTCGGACAGGCAGCATATAACAGATATAAGATCCAAGGTGGAGTCAATCAAGAATGAGCTCAGCGCTCTCAAGGCCGCAGTTATTTCTGATGATAGCCAGGCCTTACAAGTTGCCCAGAATAATGTGTTTGATAGCCTGGTCTCACTAACTGAGGCGTCAGCAGAGTTTCTTATCATGAAAGAGCAGGATATATATGATATATGGGTAGAGTCTGATATCCTCAATATTATAAAGAATAATCTTTCAGATATGCTTTCAAGGGCAGAACGGGATGTTGATCCTGATGACCCTGCCTCAGTAGCTTATTTAGCGAGTTTGCAGCTTAGTATAGATAATATTGAAAATAGAGCAACTGGACAGGAAGAGATATTATCAGGTTACCAGAGAAGGTGTGATGGCGCACGTGATATATATGATGCTATCTCACAGTTAGCTGCGGAGATTCCATATAACCTGGATACGGAGACTGAAGTAATATGGTCTGATGGTAAGTATGATTCCTCCGGTATGCTCGTATCTTTTAAGCAGAAGACTGTATCAAGCGGAGTCTCGACATCAGGCGCTATAACAGCAGCTCTTGAAGTAACCTCATTTATCGAAAGTATTAATAATGCTCTGTCTAATCCAACTATTTTAGGGGATAAGTATCTAAGTAGTTATACAGAGCTAAAGAATGCTGCCCTAGAACTTCGTCAAAATATTATCAATTTAGCTAAGGTGCTTATTGATAGCGATGACTACTCTGAAATACTGCAGGAGGTTAATAGGCTTGAGTCTGAACTGCAATCACTGCTTACGAATATTAAGTCCGATGTAGAATTAGATTTTAATGCAGCCATAGAGAATGCAGCAGCAGATATCAGCAATATAAACGATTATGATATATTGCAGCTCTTAGAGAGTGGCGATTATGTTACTGCGTTTGCCAGCGTAAAATATATGTCAGATCAAGTCAGTTCTGCTGTTGATAGCAGAAATGAAACACGTAAGATGGTAAATTATCTCGCTGAGTTAGATGGAAGCGCCGGCGCGAAGGCTGCTTTGAAATATAAGT
>Ga0222697_1000449_pt1 | contig 17879 bp, 20 predicted proteins | sample AntAcemetage1402_FD_179835 | JGI IMG/M metagenome (GOLD analysis project Ga0222697, IMG submission 179835) | Saline water microbial communities from Ace Lake, Antarctica - #1402 | ecosystem: Environmental > Aquatic > Non-marine Saline and Alkaline > Saline | place: Antarctica: Ace Lake... | reverse complement strand
TTTCTTTTAATTCTTCTATTTTTTCTTTTTCTAAATCATCTTTTAGAATAGCCCACATATAAATGTCACAGGTGTCAATTACGCAGATTTGTTCTTTTTTTTCGTTTCTTCCGATTATTTTTATGTAGTTTTTTCCTTCCAGGTCGAAATAGTCATAATCTATTGGTACAAATTTTGTTATCATACTTTTGTTTGGGCGTTTTGCTTTATTAAGTTGGTGGGGTTTTGCTTTAGAAAGATTTATATACCACTATTAAGGAGTTAAATCATGGTAGAATGCAATAAAAGATATGAAGAAGATGATTTTAGTCATGAAGCTATGGAAAATGCAGTTAGCGAGGCTGATAGTAGATATTGGGAGTCAAAAAGGGAAGATTCGATAAATTTAGGTAATTTTGGGATTTATGGTTTTTTGGTAGATTCTGATACAGAGAGTAGGCGTAATAATCTTGTTTCTAGATATGGTGAGTTGGAGAGTTCTGATTTGTCTATTTCTGATATGAGGAGTCATTTGGAAAAATCGGGTTATTTTATGATATCTCTATCTTATAGTGGGAATAATTTAAGTGAAAATATAAGATTTAAATTTATTGAGGCAAATAAAAAATCTGCGTTTTCTGATGATGAGATTAGGGTTTTTTATGATCATGAAATGAAAAGGGCTAATGGAGAATCTAGTGATTTAGTGGATATTGATGTTATGGATAGATATGAAGGCATAGTTTTTTGTCCGAATGATGCCCCAGGGGCTTTAGAGAGAATAGTAGTTTGTGATGATTTTCAGGATAAAGTGGATGAGGGGTGTATTGATTATACTAATAGGAGTGAGGTGGAAGATGATAATCCAGATGGAGACGGTTTAGGTGGAACTGCTTGGGAAGAGATGGGCTATGAGAGATAGTTAGTTAATTTTTTATAGTATTTTAATTTGTTTTATTTATGGGACTTAGTATACGGGACATTGTTCCCCGAGAAGAATTTGATATTTCAAAGTTGAAGGGTAAGATTATTTGTGTTGATGCGTTTAATACTTTGTATCAGTTTTTATCCTCTGTTCGACAGATGGATGGGACTCCTTTGCAAGATTCTGAGGGTAGAATTACTAGTCATTTGTCTGGAATACTTTATAGAAATGTTGCGTTACTTAGTCTTGGTGTTAAGCTTGTTTATGTTTTTGATGGTAAAGCTCCGGATTTGAAAGCTAAGACTCATAAGAAAAGAAAGGAGGTTAAAGATCAGGCGAAGGAAAAGTATGAGGAGGCAAAGCAGGAAGAAGATATTGCGGCGATGAGAAAATATAGTAGTCAGCTTGTTAGGCTTGATGATGATATGGTTAGGGAGAGCAAGGAGCTTTTGGAAGCTATGGGTATTTTTGTGGTTCAGGCTCCGAGCGAGGGGGAGGCGGAGGCTTCGTATTTGGCGAGAACTAAAGATGAGGTTTATGCGGTTGCTAGTCAAGATTATGATAGTTTATTATTTGGAGCGCCATATTTAATTCAGAATTTAACTTTGGCCAGAAAAAGAAAAACTCCTTCTGGATATATTGAAGTTAAAACTCTTTTGATAAAGCTTTCAGATGTTTTGGAAAAGTTGGAAATTAATAGAGATCAGCTTATTTGTTTGGGTATTTTAGTTGGGACTGATTATAATCCTAAGGGTGTTTTTAGAGTTGGGCAAAAAAAGGCTTTGGAGATTGTTAAAGAGTTTAAGACTCCTGAGAAAATATTTGAATCGGTTAAGGATAAAATTGATGAGATGGATGAGGAGGATGGATTTGATTGGAAAGTTATATTTGAGTTATTCAATAATCACGAGTCGATTGATGCGGATTTTGATTTTGGTGAAGTAGATTCAGAAAAGATAAAAGAAATTTTGGTTGGTCGGCATGGTTTTAGCGAAGAAAGAATTAATAATCAGATTGCTAAGTTAGATAAGTTAGGAGAAGCAAAAAAACAGAAAGGATTGGAAGAGTGGTTTTAGATTAAAATTAATTCGGGAAGTTTTAAAAGGTGGTTGTTCTGCATAAAATTATGGTAGATGTTTTGTATGCAGATAGAGAAAGGGAGTCCGAGGGTATTTATTCAAGAAAGAGTAATGATTTAATTAAGAGTTTAAAGGAGTCTGGAGTAGAAGTTGATGTTGTTGGATTTAGTAAAGAGAGAGATATTTTTAATTCTTTTATCGAGGATTTTTTGCCAAATATTTCTAATTATAGAGTGTTGGTTTCTCATTTAGGTACAGATTTTCAGAGAGATATTTTTAATATATTGTATGATAATCCGAATTTGTTTGTTGCTTAGGCCGTGGCAGTTCCGGGTGCATATAGGCTTTTTTTAAATAATCCTGGAGTGCCTGAAGATATTAAGGGAAGAATAATTATTGGGGATTATGATGCTCCAGAATTATTTGATTTTGTTTTAAAAAATTCTAATTAATTATTTTTTTATTTTTTTTTATATTGGAATAGATGTTCTTAAAAAATATTATTGAGATTGGGGTTATTTTACATAAAGTATGATTTATAAAGTTATATTTTTTAAGAATTTTATGGAAACGAGAGTTAGGCGAGAGCGTAAGATTCCGGAGTTGAAGGAACTTTATTTAGAGCGAATGACTGAGTTACTTAGTAGTGAGGATTTAGAAAAGTATCTTGAGATTTTGAAGGTTCCTCCAGTTAAGTCGTTTAGGTGTAATACTTTGAAGATTAGTCCGGATGATTTGAAAAAGAAGTTAGAAGATAAAGGCTGGGAGCTTTTTCAGCCGTGGGAAGAATATCCAGAAGTTATGATAGTTAAGAACATTCTTTTGCCGGGAGAACTTGGTCGAAGTTTGGAACATTTGTTGGGGTATTATTATATTCAAGAGTTGGCTTCTATTTTACCTATTATAGCTTTACATCCGAAGGAAGGAGAAAGTTTTTTGGATTTGTGTGCTGCTCCGGGAAGTAAGACTACTCAGGCTGCTTGTTTTATGAATGGTAAAGGAAGTATTTTCGCTAATGAATTATCTATGGGAAGGATAAAAATTTTGGCTTCGAATTTGGAGAGGTGTGGGGTAAATAACGCAATTTTAACTAAGAGGGAGGGTGGAGCTTTATGTGATAGGTTGAATAAAAATGATATTTATTTTGATAAAATTTTAGTTGATGCTCCGTGTAGTGGGGAGGGGACTTTGAGGAGTTCTTTGAAAACTTATTCTATGTGGAATATTAATACAGTAAAGGCACTTAGTGGAGTTCAGAAAAATTTGTTTAAGAAATCTTTTAATTGTTTGAAAGTTGGAGGCGAAATGATTTATTCTACTTGTACTCATGCTCCCGAGGAAAACGAGGCTATTGTTAGTTGGGCTTTGGAGGAACTTGGAGATTCTATTGAAGTTATAAAACCAGATTTGCCGATTAAGTTTAGAGAAGGAGTTAAGGAATGGCAGGGTGAGAAGTTTGATTTTAGAGTGAAGGATGTTGCTCGAGTTTATCCACATGACAATAATACTGAAGGATTTTTCGTTAGTAAATTTAGGAGGGTGGAATAATTAATATGGAAACTCAAAAAATTTATATTTTAGGAATTTCGGGTTCTGGGAAAAGTTATCTTGCTAAGTTGCTTTCTGAAAAATTAAAAATTTCATATTGTGAGTTGGATGATATTTATTGGTCTAAAAAGTATAGTGAGAAATTGGATAAAGATGAGCGGGTTGAAAAATTGAATAAAATAGTTAAGAAAGAAAAATGGATTATGGAGGGGGTTTATTCTAGTTGGGTTTTAGATGCGATTAATTCTGCTGATTTGGTTATTTGGTTAAAGACTCCAGTTCATAAAAGAATTTTTAGAATTGTAAAAAGAAAATTAAAAAATTATGATAGGGATACTTGGAGGGGAACTTTTGATCTTGTTAGATATAGTTTAATGTATCGAGTTAGAAGAAAAAAAGCAAATTATTCTGCGCATAAAAATTTATTAAAAGAAAATAATATCGAGTATACTGTGGTAAAAAGTAAAAAAGATTTTAGTGGATTATTGGAGGAGTTAAAATGAAAATAGTATTACCAAGTGCTAAGGCTTTGATTTATTTTGGAATTTTTTTATTTTTATTTGTATTTTTTTTATTTGGAGTTGGGGTTATGTTTATTGAAGAGTATGGAATTAAGGATAAAATAGCTCTTTTTGTTTTTTTGATGATTATTGCTGGGGTGGTTGTTTCGTTTGTCGTTTCTAATTTATTTCATCATAGATATACTCTTGATTTTCAAAAAGATAAATTAATTATTTATAGCAAGAATCCTATGGATTATGATGCTTCTTTGAAATATATGTTTTCAGGTGTGGATAAGTTTAAGACTAAGGATATGATTGAAAATCTAAAAAAAGAAGGCAATGTTTCTTATCTTCTTTCTAAGTCTGGGGGGAATATGGCTATTCAGTATAAAGATATTGATTCAATATATTCCACTAGGAGGTTTCTTTCTTTTTTTACTGGCTTTGTTGAATTGAGGATTGTTGTTAATGGAAAGGTTTTGATGCTTGGCGGTGTTAAAAGTATTGAGTCTGAGAAAATTTCTAAGATTATGGGGAGGGATTTTGAATAATGGCATTTAGAGAAAGAATACCGGATTTTAAGATTTTTAGTATAGTTGAAAAGGAAGAAATTGTTGAAAAGTTGAGAGTGCAGTTTGGAATAGAAAGGTTGGATGGATTAATTGTTGCTCGTGGAACTGAGAGATTATTTTTATATCAGGGGGATTTGAGTCCGAAAGATATTTCTGATTTGGAGAATATGCGTATGAATATTGAGAGATGTGGAATTTATTTTGCGAAGATTCATCGTGGTGATGTTAGACTTAGTATTGAAGGAGTTTACGCTTTGAAGGATCAGATAAAATTAAATATTTATGATTTGACCGAATCCGAAGCTCAAAAATGGATGGAAGGTTCGGAGTTAAATGTTAGTTGTGGAATGCGAGGTTTTGTTGTCATGAAATATAAAAATTATTTTTTGGGATGTGGAAAAGCTTCGGCGGAAAAGATTGGAAATTTTGTTCCTAAAAATAGAAGGTTGAAAATTAAGCAAAATTAGTTTTGTTTATTCTCGTCTAACAGTGTATCTTAAATCATTTTTGTCTTGTATTAGTAACTCTTTTTCTATTAGTTTATCTAGGGTTGGAGCAACTTCTTCGGGGGGTGTATTTAGAGATGCGCTTACAGAAGATATAATATCTCCATATCCGTGAGGTCTTCTAGAAGTTTCTAATATTTTTTTTTCTATTTCATATTGTTTATAGAAATTTGTATGAGTTGGCTTTTTGGATCGTTTTGCTCCGCGGTATTCTCCAAGTCTTTCCCAAGTTGTCATATTTTTATATGCTTTTTTTATTTTTAAATATAGCATATGTTTTAATTAGTATAATAGAATTTATAAAACAAAGAGTATATTTATTGATATGGAGAAAGAAGAAAGGGAAAAAATACTTTTAGCTGGAAAAATTGGTTCTGAAGCTGTGGCGTATGCTAAATCATTTATAAAAAGAGATATGAAACTTATTGATATTGCTGAGAAGATAGAGGATAAAATTCGTGAGCTCGGTGGAGAGCCTGCTTTTCCTACTGGTTTGAGTATTGATTCTATTGCTGCTCATTATACTCCCTATCCTAATGATGAGACTTTGGCGCATGGTCTACTTAAAGTTGATTTAGGCGCGCATGTTGATGGTTATATTTCGGATACTTCTTTTAGTATTGATTTGGATAATAATAAAGAAAATTTAAAGCTTATCGAGGCTTCTGAATCGGCATTGGAAAATGTTTCTAAGATTGTTAAAAAAGGAATTACTACTGGTGAGATTGGAAAGGAGGTTCTTAGAAGTATGATTTCTTTAGAATGTAACCCCATTGTTAATTTATCTGGGCATCAAATAGATAGATATGATTTGCATGCTGGTTGTAATATTCCAAATTATCCAGATGAATCTACTCACGAACTTGCTGATGGTGTTTATGCTATTGAGCCATTTTCAACTAGGGGTGGGGGAAAGGTTCACGACGGAAATCCTTCAAGTATTTATGTTCTTGTTAATAATAAGAATGTTAGAAGTTCAATTGCTCGTGAGGTTTTGACTTATATTGTTGAAGGATATGGTAGTTTGCCTTTTTGTAGTAGATGGATTGTAAAAGAATTTGGGAGCAAAGCGGTTTTGGGACTTAATCAATTAGAGTCCAATGGAAATCTTCATCATTTTTCAACTTTGGTAGAATCATCTGGAGCTAATGTAGCACAGACAGAACATACGTTTTTAGTAGAGGGTGACAAAGTAACAATAACAACCAAGTAATTTTACAATTTTTTTTATTTATACTTGCTAAAGTTTTTTTTTACGTACCGATGTATGTTGCAAAATTTAAGGGGGAGGGAAACGAGAAAACTTGTTTTCGAGTTTGGGGTTGGGAAAAACTTTGGGAGAAAATTTTGTAAAAATTTTTATGGAAAGTTTTTGGGGTTAGAAGCAATTAAGAATATTTATAAATGCTAATTACTATTGTTTTAAGAAGATAATATGTCAATAAAAAAAAGATTATCGAATGTTGCATTGTCGGGAGTGTTGGCTTTTTGCTTGAGTGGTTGTGTGAGTGACGATCCCAGTGGTAATAGTCCTCGTAGTTATAATAGTAGCTTTTTGAATGATAATTCCCATAATTATGCTAGTGTTTTTGGAAAAAGAGATGAGATGAGGTATCAGATATTAAATTTTAATAATGGTTCTTTGAGGGTTTTAGAGAAAAATGGAGTTGTTGTGGAATATTTTGATTCTGATAAAGATTTAAAGTTGGATCGTATGGAAGTTTTAAATCATGGAAGACGTATGGTTTATGAGTCGGGTGTTGCTAGTAAAAAAACAATGAGAGATGGGCAGTTTAAGTTTGATCAATATCTTTCAGTTGTTCGTAGTTTGAAAAGGCAGATGAGGTAATTGGTTTTTGAGACTGGGTTTTGTTTTTGCATAATTAAATTTATTGTTTAATTTTTTTTTAACATAAATAACTACTTTTTTCTGTTGGGATTGCGCCTTTTGCTGATTTGATAAAATTTTCTTCTATTTTTTTGTATATTTTTATTGTTGACTCTGATATGCTTGGTTGTGTTTTTCTTAATGCGGCTTCAAAATGTTCTTCGGTTACTATGTCTGAATCTATTGATTCACGAAGTGAAACCATTGCAGCTTCTCTTACTAGACTTTCAATATCTGCACCAGTGAAACTTTCTGTTTTTTTTGCTATTTTTGCTATTAATTCATTTTTTTCTTTTTCGTTGAATTTTATTTTATTTTTTCCTAATGGCATTTTTTTCGTGTGAATTTCAATTATTTTTTTTCTTCCTTCTTCTTCTGGAGCGTTTACTAAAAGTATTTTATCGAATCTTCCTGGCCTCATTATTGCTGGGTCTAACATGTCGGGTCTATTTGTTGCGGCGATAATTAATACATCGTTAAGGTCTTCAAGTCCGTCCATTTCTGCTAAGAGTTGATTTAAGACTTTTGCATTTTCATTATTTGTATTATTTTCTCCACTGTTTCTTTTTACGGCTATAGAATCAATTTCGTCGAAGAATATTATACATGGTGAAACTTGTCTGGCTCTTTCGAATATTTTTTTTATTGCAGTATGTGAATCATTTACCCACTTACTTAAGAGAGATGGTCCTTTTACTTGAATGAAATTTGCTTCGGATTCTTTTGCGACAGCTTTTGCCAAAAGCGTTTTACCCGTTCCTGGTGGTCCATAAAGAAGCAAACCTCTACTTGGACGTATTCCCATTCTTTTGAAGCTTTCAGCATGTTTCATTGGCCATTCTACGGCTTCTTTTAATTCTTGTTTTGTTTTATCTAATCCCCCTACGTCTTCCCATTTTACGTTGGGAGTTTCTACTAAGACTTCTCGCATTGCGGACGGACGTACAACTTTTAGTGCTTCTGTAAAGTCAGATTGTTTTATTATTAATTTTTCTAAAATTTCGTTTGGTATTTTTTCGTCCCCTTCCAATTTTAATTGTGGTAAAAATTGTCTTAAAACTGTCATTGCTGCTTCTTTTGTTAAAGATTCTAAATCTGCTCCTACAAATCCGTGAGTTAGTGATGTTATTTTTTGAATGTCTACATCTTTTGCTAATGGCATTCCTCGTGTGTGAATTTTTAGAACTTGTTCTCTTCCTATTTTATTTGGAACTCCTATTTCAATTTCTCTGTCAAATCTTCCTGGTCTACGAAGTGCGGGGTCGATTGCATTTATTCTATTCGTTGCACCAATTACTATAACTCGTCCTCTATTTTTTAACCCGTCCATCATTGTTAGAATTTGTGAAACTACTCTTCTTTCTACTTCTCCATTTACATCTTCTCTTTTTGGTGCTATAGCATCTATCTCGTCGATAAAAATAATTGTTGGTGCTGTTTTTTGGGCTTCGTCAAAAATATCTCTAATCTTTTTTTCTGATTCTCCGTAAAATTTGCTCATTATTTCTGGTCCATTTAATAAAACAAAATTTGCTTCTGTTTCTGTTGCTACTGCTTTTGCTAAAAGTGTTTTACCTGTTCCGGGAGGTCCATGTAATAATACTCCTTTTGGTGGTTCTACTCCAAGCTTTTCAAATATTTCTGGATGTTTCATTGGGATTTCTACCATTTCTCTTATTTTTTTTATTTCTTCAGTAAGTCCGCCAATGTCTTCGTAATTTATTTCTGGTATTTTTTCTCCTTCTAATTCTATTGCTTTGTTTGAAAGTGTTACTTCGGTGTTTTCAGTTATTATTACTGGTTTATTTGGAGCAGCATTTGTTACTAAGAATTTTATTTGAGTTATTCCTCCGCTTAAATTTCCGAGTCCCATTCCTTCCATCATTCCTCCAATCATTTCATTTAATCCTCCAAGTTCTTCGTTCATATCGTCTCCAAGTAAGGCTTTTCTTCTTTGTACTCCGCCTAGCATAATTATATCTCCTTTAACAAGTGCTCTACCTAGAAGTCCTTTTTTTATTCCACCCGAATCTTGTATCATTATTCCTTTTTGCGCTGGAGCTATGATTATTTTTTTAGCTTTGGTTACTTCAGCTTTTTTTATTGTGATTATTTCTCCAATTCCAGTTTTTGCGTTTTTTCTTAATACTCCGTCGATTCTAATTATATTTTCTCCTGTATCTGCGGGGTATGCTCGGTCTGCAATTGCTACAGTTTCTCTTGCTCCTTTTATTAAAATAACGTCTCCTCTGGATATGTCTAACTGCTTCATTATATTTTCGTCAATTCTGGCGATTCCCTTATAGGCGTCGTCTTGAAGTGATTCTACAACTTTTAATTTTGTTTCTTTTTCTGTCATTTTATTGATTGTTATTAAATTTATGAAATTCTAGCGATAATCTTCCCATGTCTTCGAAGCAGAGTTTTACCATATCGTCTAATATTTTTTCTTGTTCGTTCATGAATGATACTATTTCTTTTGGTATGGATACAGTATAACTATTTCCCACTATTCGCATTTTTACGTTAAATTCTTTCTTTTTTAGGTTTATGTATTTATTATATTCTGTTTCATCTATTGGATGAATTATTTTTTCTTTGCATTTTGGACATACAACGAATCTTAATGCTATTCCATTTTTTAGTATTTTTGCTTTTTCCATTTTGGTTTCGCATTTTTTACAAAGAATAGTATTATCGAATATATCTGTCATTTTGTATACATTTTTTTGTGTATACGGCTATTTAAAGATTATTGTTAGAAATTATGCCGTTGTGTCTAAGTTGTTTCCAGTATGTCTGGTAGTATGTTTTGGGGTAGAATTCCTTCTATGTTCGGTTTGGTCTTCTTCTGAGGGTTGTTTTGGTGTGGTTCTTGATACGGGAGGAACTCTTGGTGTATATTCGTTTGTTTTTGTTATTTCGTATGATCTCATAGCTTTTTCTCCCGTTTCACAGCTATTGGAGCTTCTCCTCCATGCCATGTAAATCTTGGTCTCATCCGCATAGGATACATTCTTTCGGAGTTGTCGTCTAAAATTATTGCGGCACCCTTTAGCGCTGGGAGTTCATCCATATATCTTTTTATGGAATTTAGTAAATAGCTTTGCATAATGTGATTCAGGGCTTCAAGGTCGGGGGCGGAAGTTACTCTGTGTGCTATTACTATATCTGATTGAGTCATTACATCTCTATGTATTTGTCCTGGCTGTTGTGTTGCTAAAACTAGTGAGAGTCCGGGTTGACGACCTTCTCTAAGTAATTGTACTAATGCGTCCGTTGCAATTGTTTTTCCATTTAATGGTAAGAATTCGTGAGCCTCGTCGATAAATATCCAAACAAGTGGGTATTCTTTTTTTTCTGATGAACTTGAATAATCTAGACCTTTTACGACGGCTTTTATTTCTTCAGATTTTCTTGCATTCATTCTTTGGTTAAATATTTTTCTTGATAAAAGGCTTATTACTAAAGCCCTTACATTAAATGCTCCAATGGAGTTATATACGCTTAAATCTAAAATGGATGTAGTTCCGGCAGTTATTAGATCTTCTACTTTAGTGGAATCTTCTTTTGTTTCTGAAAAAATTCCCCAACTTCTTGCTGCTTCGAATAAAGCTATTGCTGCGTTTTTTGTTTCGTTTGGTGATTTTTTATCTTTTTCTATTTCTGAGGCAATTTCAATTATTGTAAAATTCTTTTTTTCTTGTATTCTCATCAATGTTCTTTGGATCAATACAGATACGGGATTTATTATATCTAGTCCAAATGTTAAAATCCAATCTTCTGGTGTCATTTCTGTTGCATCTAGTGCGAATTTTTTATCTATAGGAATTCCTTTTTCTTGATAATCGTCGTAGTGTCCGTGTGGCACAAATACTTTTATGGGTAATTCTTTTGGTTGTAATTTCCAGTCTTCTAGGAGTTTTCTGTCTTTTTCGTTTTTGAATTTCATTGTCCAATATATTCCCATAGTATCAAACATTAATGTTGCAATATTTTGACTTACATCTTTTGGTAGGTTTGATATTTCTTCGGCCAAAACTCCTAATGTGTATGATTTACCGGAACCTCTTTTACCTGCTACTAATATGACGTGACTTCTTGCTACGTCCATGAAAATATTATTTGATAAGGAGTTGTATTTTCCCATTTTTACGAATCCTTTCCCGATTAAAATAAGTCCTTTTTCCTTTAGTTCTTTCTTGTCAGATTCTCCTCTTCCTGTTATTATATCATATGGCATATATTTTAGAGGGGTGTTTGATTTTTAATGGTTTTGATGGGTTTTTGTTTATTTGTTGTTATTGTAGAATAAGAACATTTCAAAAGATTTATAAAGTCTCTTTTTATAATTTTTTAATGGAGCTAAAGGATATTGTGCCAGAAAGTGGATTTGCGTTCAATGGGAAAAACCCTGAAAAACCTAGTAATACCTCTGTAGAAGCTGATTTTTCGGAATTTGGTAAGGTTAAGGTGGATTCTTTGAAGGAATCTATTTTGGATATAAAAAGATTAATTGTTGGAAGGCGAAAGCTTAGTGAAGAAATTTTTGAGTCTGGTGAGAAATTAAAGACAGAGATAAATAATTTTTTGATTGAAAATGATAGTTTGAAAACTGATGACCCTATGGAAGGGCGTGATGTTTCTAAGCAGAAAAGTGATCTTCGTTATAAGAAAATAGAAGTTTCAGAGTTGCAGATGAATGAGAAAATTAGTTGTTGGAAAGATGTGGCATTGTTGAAAAAAGAACTTCGTGAATTCCAAGGGCAACTTCTTGAGAAGGAAAATAGAATGGATATGTTAAAGGATATTTTGGAGGATAAAGAATGAGTGAGAGGTTGAAATTCTTGAGAGGAGTTAATGCCAAGAGGAAATCTGTTGAGTGGGTTAATAATTCGAATTGCATAGGAACGGCTCGTTACTTGGTGGGGGAACATTCTGTAGATGAACTTACATATAAGGGAGATTGGAGCGGCAAAGATCATTCTAGCCTTGTTATGTCATTAGATGAAATATCTTTTCCTATTGCGGGGTGTTTAGCTGCCTGGATATCTGAAAAAAAAGTATATCATTTAGGAGTTGTTGTGAATAGTTCTCCAGTTCTTATCGCTCAAAGAAATGGGGTTGGCGGTATTTTTTCAGGGAGTGTTTCTTTTTCTGATGTAAATAAATCATATTATAAGTCAGGTTGTAATATTTGTTATTATTTGCCAGATAAATTAAAGAAGGCAATCGCTAAAGATGTTGAGGTGTTTTCATAATGGTTCAAAGAGCTTTAACTGTTGAAGATATTTGTGTTAAGCTTCGTCCGATTTATGGGAAGAAAGTTGATGATTTGTATTTAAGGTATGCGATGGCTGATTCGAAGGAGGAAAAGGATGAAATGATGCAAGTTTTTAATGCGCTTTATCATAAGAATTTGTCTGCGCTTTTGGATAGAAGTGTTCTTTTGGAGCCTCCAAAAAAAGATTTGGTTGCTGGAGAATATCCTCTTGGAACTGTGAGTTATGCAGATAAAAAGCTTTATGATTTTTCTTTAAGAGAAAAAGATTTTGCTCGACATATTTGCATTAGTGGAATGAGTGGTAGTGGTAAGACTACTTTTGCTTTTCAGATTTTGAGAAATTTTATGAAAAAAGATAAGCCTTTTTTTGTTTTTGATTGGAAGAAGAGTTTTCGTCCGCTTTTACTTGAAGATAAAAATATGATGTGTTTTACCGTCGGGGATGAAAATGTAAGTAATGTTTTTAAGACAAATATAAATAGACCGCCAGAAGGTGTTTCGCCCAAGGAATGGATTAATGTTTTGTGTGATTTATTGACTGAGAGTTTTTCGGTTTCTTTTGGGGTTCATAAGGTTCTTTTGGAGACTTTAGATGAATTGTATGAAGGCTGGGGAGTTTACAAGGATGCGAAAGATTACCCGACGTGGAGACATGTTAAAAGGAGCTTGGAGGAGAAAATGTCAAATACTAAAGGGTCTCGTGAGGCGACTTGGCTTGAGAGTGCTTTGAGGATTGCGAGTGTTTTAACTTTTGGTACTTTTGGGGATGTTATTAATTCGGAAGAAAGAGAAGCTGTTAGGGTTGATGATTTATTTAAGAGTAAAGTTATTTTTGAATTGAGTGCACTTGGTAATATTGAGAAGAAATTTTTTTGTGAGTTTATTTTGACATATATTTACAAGTTGAAAAAAGCTAGGCAGACTGGTATTTATGATGATTTTGATCATGCGATTTTGGTTGACGAGGCGCATAATATTTTTTTGAAGGATAAAACTAGTTTTGTTAACGAGAGTGTTACGGATATGGTTTATCGAGAGATGCGAGAATATGGGACTAGTCTAATTTGTTTAGATCAGCATATTTCTAAACTTAGTGATACCGTTAAGGGGAATAGTGCTTGTCATATTGCGTTTCAGCAGCAGTTACCGGATGATATTTATGATGTTAGTAATTTAATGCAGTTGTCGGATAATAAGGAATATTTTTCTAAGCTTGTTGTTGGGAGTGCGATTGTGAAGTTGGCAGAGCGTTATACTTCGCCTTTTTTGATTGAGGTTCCGTTTATTGATACGAGAAAAAATATTATTACAAATGAAGAGATAAGGATAAGAATGAGTTGCTTAATTGATTCTTTGAACTTTAGTAAGAAGGTTGATCCGGAATTTAATAAAGCCGTTGTTTCTCCAGCGAGGGCAAATGTAGAAATTATCAGTGCGCCTTATGCTGATGAAATAAATATAGAAGTTTCTCCGTTGATGGAAGTTGAAGAAAAGGAAAATGTTTTTGTTATGCCAAGTTTGAATTTAGGAAGTGTTGGAAATAGGAACTCGGTTGCATCTGGAGGTATTATTTTTGAAAATTCTGAAGAAGAAAATGATGACTTGGGGGCGGAGTTGGAGAAAGAGCAAGTGAAGGTGGGGGAGTTGGGTGGAGAAGTTTTGGATAAAGTTGAAAGTGTTTTGTATGATTTTGTTTGTTTAAGGTTAGAATTTGGAGATGATTTTTTAGAAATAAAAGATATTCTTTTAAGTGGTATTTCTGAAGGATTTTATTGTGAAAAGAATATTGATAATGTTATTGAATATGCAAAAAATAAAAAAATGGAAAATATCAATTTGGAAGAAAAAGAGAGAAATATTGTGGAGAATTTAGGAAATATTCATACAAATACCCAAGAGAAACTTTTAAAAACGTTGAAGTCGAGTATTTTGAAAGACTCTTCGCCTGATGAAATTGGGTTTATGGAGTTTTTAATTAGTAATCCGAATCACAAGGAAGGCACAGTTAATATGTATAAAAAAGCTGGATTTTCAACTAGGCGTGGAAATAATGCAAAGAAAAATCTTTTGGATAAAGGTTTAATTTTTGTTCACGAAGAAAAGAATGAGAAGGGTTGGAAAAAATATATAAGGATAAGTCAAGAGCTTAACAATTATATGCAGATGCATACACAATAATCACAAATCATGTTCATACAATTCATTGCAATAACATTTTCCTTTTGGGAAAGTTTTTTTTGCTAAATTGCTGAAGACTTTAATTGAAGTTTTTTGCAAGGAGTTTCGAAGGAAATTCTAAGAAAATGGATAGAAATATCTATTAGTTTTTCTTTTCAGTGGTGTTTTATTTAGGTGAAATACCCTGAAATACCTTCTTTTCCTGCTTCTATTTAAGGGGAGTCAAATTGGAATCTACAAGAATGGCCTTTTTGCGGTTCTTGTTTGACTCTCATTTTAGGAGCAGGAAATTTGATTATATTTAATGAATGTAGGCGGTGGATTTTTTTTATCCTAAATTTTGGTGTTGCTATTTTTAAGGGGTAAGCTTTGAAAATAATAATTACTTCTTGCTTTTTTGCGATTGAGGTAATTTTTGAATAGATGTATTTTTGGTTGGGTAGTCTCTTGTGTTGAGAAGCTGCTTTTTGGGTTTGGCTAAAATGGAAGGAATTTATCATGGATACGACTTTCTCGTTTTCACAGTATTTCTGTGCTTTGGAAATGGCTACTCTTGCTGTGATGTTTTTGGTTTTTTTGTATATTATTTTTAAGATTGATATTTCGGGAAAGACGCGCAATGTTTCTTCTTTGGGAGAATGTGATAGTGTTGCGCCTTCTAATTTTTCGAATGAGAGGCTTGTTGTGAGTTCTGATTTTTTTGGGGTGGATGTATCGGTTCTTCAAAGTAAGTATTCTTGTTTGAGCCCACTTTTACAAAAAGGTGTTTTGTTGAAGGACGCCATTGCTCTTTTTCCTGATCTTTATGTGAGTTTGCCGGAGCGAGTTGGTGCTCATCTTGAAAACTTGGATAAAGTTACTGTGGATTTCACATTGGCGCCCTATGGCTTTGATGACGTCTGTGTTCGTTCAGATGTTAAGAATTTCCCTGACGTATTTTCTGCCTTTTCTGACAAAGAGGTGATCTTTGTTGATGAAGTTTTGGATGGGGGAGAGGAGCTTTTGGGAATAAAGGTTTCTTCTAGTTGGAAGTTGTATATTGTAGTGTGTTGTTCTAAATAAGTCTAGCGAATTTACTGTTTAGAGAATAGAGCGGGAGGCAATGGGGTTTCTCGTTTTGTGAGTTGTGGTTGAAAAACTAAGAGGGTTTTGTTATGATTATGTTTTTGCTTGGCTTATTCTGTGCTTACATTGGTTTTCCTTTTCTTTCAATGTTTTTTTCTTGGCTGACTGGCTATTTTTCTTTGTGGCGTTTTTTTCTTAGGTTCTGGAATCTTCTAAGATCTAGGCGACTTGAGGATGTTGTCGAAAAGATTGTTTTGGCGGGGGATTTTTTGCCGGTTGGTCTTTTTCAGCCTTGTCCTTATGGGTGGAGGGGTTTTTGGAAGTTGAAAAAACTTCCCGAATCTTTGCATTCTTTTTTTGATTTTTATGATTCCAACTTGAGTGTTGGGCTTTTTGTTGATTCTCATTTCGATGGGGGAGATTATGGTTTGTGGAATGATTTAAAGGTGAAGGATTATTTTTTGGATCTTTTGGCGCCAATTGAGAGAAGGCATGGAATTGAGGTTTTATCGCTGGTGGTTTTGGATATGTCTTGCCCGGAAAATAAAGAGTTGGTTGAGAGTTCTTTTGATTTTGATTCAGAAGATGATCTTTTGGTTGATTTCATGTATTTGATTCTTTTTGGAGGGAAGGCTCCTGACTTTGGGGAATCAGAAAGTTTTTTCGCCAAGCTTCGCTGTCTTTCGGATGAAGGTTCTTGTGAAGAGTAAAGTTGTTTTTATTGTTTAGAGAATAGAGCGGGAGGCAATGGGGTTTCTCGTTTTTTGGGTTTGAAAAATAGAGAGGGTTGTGTTATGGATATCTTTGACATGATCTATAATATGTATTGGATATTGGTTGAAGTATTCAGTCTTGCGATTTTGTATTTGGTGTTTTTGATTCTTTGGAAGTTTTTCGTTTTAATTAAGAGACTTTCGCCTAAGGCTTCTAGCAAAGAAGTTCTTGCCAGAAGTTTGGATTTGGATCGGCGGGAGAAGGTATTGGATGTTCGAGAAAAGGAGTTGTTTAAGAGAGGAGGTAGTTAAGAGGGTTTAGTGTTTTTATTGTTTAGAGAATAAGCGGGAGGCAATGGGGTTTCTCGTTTTTTTGGGTTTGTAAAATAGAGAGGGTTGTGTTATGGAAACTTTGATTACGATTAGTCCGATTCTTGTTATGGCGGGCGTTGCGTTTTTATTTTTGCGCGGAGGTATGAAAACAGCAGAAAGAAATGAGGAGCTTTCTGAGATTGCTAAATCTGCCATCTCTTGTGAGAGAGTTAGTTTGTTGCGTTATCCTGAGAGCGCTTCTGTGAGTGGCTGGGATGGATTTTGCGACTGGTCGGATGTTCCAATTCCTCTGAAGTCCATGTTTGAAGTTGGCGATGATACTTCAGGCTTAGTTCTTGGGTTTTTCTTTGATTGGGATATGTGTTGTCCGACTGCTGAAAAACTGAATGAGTATTTGGTGGGTTTTTTGAGAGAAAAAGAAGGGGAGACTGGTTTTATGATTCATTCTCTTCAGATCTTGGATGACGGCAGAGAAAGCCACGAGATAATGGATAAATGTCTGGAATTTCCTTTAATGGATGAGCCAGAATTTATTCATCTCGTCCTTTTTCATGGAAGTTTTTCGGAGTTGCCCGAGAAGTTAAGGATGTCCATTCTTATAAGTAAAAACTCTTCAGGTTCTGATGTTCTTTTGCTCGGAGATCTTCCTTTTACGGCAGATGAGATTTGTCCTAAGGATTAGTTCTAGCGTTTTTATTATTTAAGTGATAGGCGGGAGGCAATTGGGTTTCTCGTTTTTTGGGCGTGTGAAAAAATAGAGAGGGTTATGTTATGGGTATCGTAGTTGTGGTAGTTGTTATACTTTTTGGTAGTATTTGTACGGCTTTTGTTTTGTCTGAATGTATGAAAGATGTAACTAAGAAGGAGAGGCTTCGTGAAATTGCACAATTTGCAATGTCTCGCGGGGGCGAGAATTTGCTGAGTTCTCCCGAAAGTGCTCCTGTTAGTGGTTGGAGAGGTTTTTGTAATTGGGATGAATCTCCAGAGGCTTTAAGGAATCTTTTTAAGGTTCGGGGTTTAGGAGATTTAGTTATTGGAGTTTTTTTCGATTTTGATATGCAGTGTAGTTCAAGGGCGGAGCTGGAAGAGTATCTTGTGGATTTTTTATGGAAGATTCAATCTGAAACTGGTTTTGAATTGTGTTCTTTTGTGGTTTTGATTGATAAGTCTCAAGAATATTCGAGGTTCTTAGCCGAAACTTTTGATTTTCCTTTGGAGGGGGATTGTCCAGAGTTTATTCATTTGGTTCTTTTTCAAGGAAATTTTTCCGAATTGCCAGAGAAGTTAGGGATTCCGATTGACTTTA
>Ga0222697_1000448_pt1 | contig 17930 bp, 32 predicted proteins | sample AntAcemetage1402_FD_179835 | JGI IMG/M metagenome (GOLD analysis project Ga0222697, IMG submission 179835) | Saline water microbial communities from Ace Lake, Antarctica - #1402 | ecosystem: Environmental > Aquatic > Non-marine Saline and Alkaline > Saline | place: Antarctica: Ace Lake... | reverse complement strand
TTGAGAAAAATATTAAATTTGCGACTTGGGAATTTATAACTTATAAATATATTTTTTTCAAATATCCACCATAACCCCCAAAAACATTAAATGTCTCAAAAATGTACCTTTCAAACAGTCAAATTCTCCCAAAACCACCACATGTAGTGTGTAAAATTTCTGACACCACTATATGTTCCACTGGTCCCAATATCCACACGTGGATGCGTCCACACGTGGATACCAGACCCTAAATGCTGTTAATAAAAAGGAAATGCTTTAGATAAAAAAGGAAAAGAGATATATAGTCCTTTTCCAACAGAATTCTGTAGGAACAGCTTCTTCTACAGGTGCCCTACAGAGAAAAGATTTGTCCTACAGAGAAAAGATTACCATTCGCAAATTTTTTTTGAAAAAAATGGCGATTTAGTAATTTTTTACTTGACAAATAGGTCCAGATGTGGTATAATGTACTTAACAGTGAAAGGAGACTCTATGAATTGGATAACTATAAGAACTACAGAATATACAAAGCAAGCAGAGGAATGTTGGCACAAATGGTTTGCGCGGTATCCTGTTACTACTAAAGAATATCCTGACGGAGCAAAAGATAGGATATGGTTAGAAACAGTTTTAAGAAAAGGCACATATGAGCCGTGTATCGAAGTGACTTGGGTATTATATTGGACATATATATACAAAAGAATAGAATAGGAGACTATTATGAAATGGTTTGGAATCAAAACACCAAGGAAAGATAACGAAGATCCTTATATTTGGTGGATATCAACTAGTGAACATAAATCGTGGGGTGACTTCTTCTCATATCCAGATAAGACGAATAATTATAATCCCCATCGAGTACCGCTAGATGAAGCAAAAAAGGCGTATCAAAGTATAGGATATGAATGTGTTAAACTGGAAGTCACAGAAATATTAAAACAAAATACACCATAGGAGAGATTATGGAAACAAGAGAAGAAATTTGGAGAGCGATTATTTCAAATATCAAAAGTGATTTAGGGGAGGATGCTAAAGTTCGACCTGATTTTGTATTACAGTCAGCTATGCTTGAGGTGTTACTTGATAACAGGGATCTCTTGGTTGATATAAAAGATGGTTTGGTCGATATTGAAAATGAGGTGGCTAGTTTAGGACCTTAATGAAGGAGTAAAGATGATACGAAGCATACCACCAAACACAGTTATGCGTAGTATATATCCTACTACAGGTAAAATTAGTTCTAGTACTAAACCTGTATATGGAAAAAGGTGCATAAGAAACCGATAGCAGTTCCGTTTAATGGTGTTCGTGCTGTTGAAGAAGTGCAGTTAGATTTATTTGAGGGTACAGAGGTAATAGGTAATTTCCCAGGTGTTTCAGACGTGGATAGTTTTATGGTACAGATTACAGATAATGAACTTCTTATTGTTACTAAACCTGATTCTGAGAGAAAGTACACAGCCACAATAACATTACCAGAAGCTTATAACTATAAAATTTTAAATGTGGAGGTAAAAAATAGTATTATGACGTTATTACTGGAAAAAACCGATTATGAAGATATACCTGAGTTAGAGGCTATATTCCAGGAATGCTTGAAGTCTTTCCCAGAATTGTCTGATATAGAACTTAGGGTGGTTATGAGTAGGCGTAGGGATAGTTTGGAAGGAGCTATGGGTAAAGCTAACGAGCAGAAAGTGGTGATATTATTTGTACCGAAGAAATTATACGGCCATTGGGAAGCGTTCAGACCAATTATATATCATGAACTTAGTCATTATATAAACTTAAATAACCCTGACGAGATATTTTACGAGCGAGCTGATGAAAAGTCTATAAAACTATGGGATATGTTGAAAGAAGCGAAATCTTTGAGGTGTGACGTAGTTGACATTAATCTTTGGAGGAAATTATGGATAAAATAGTATGTATGGGGATAGTGGCGATAATTTTGTTGATTGGTCTTCCCTTCTGGCTTAATGGTTGTTTGTATGATAGAGTTGTAATTGATCAGTATGTGGAAATCCAGAGTGTTCTTACAGATGAATATGAGGTTAGTACTTATGTTGGGATTCACAGAAATGGGGATTATATTATTGAACGGGGGTTTATACAGTACAATGTGAAGTGTGGTAATATACCACAGGTTAAGAAGAGGCAAATGGATATGGCTATAGAGATTAAGCAGAGGGTCAAGGAGAAATTGAAAACTTTTGAGGAGTGTGAATATGATTAGGTTATCCTGGTCATTATTTGTTGGAGGTCTAGCTGGTATAATGACATTGGTTGTAGTATTTTCTTTATTTATTTTGTTAGGCGTCCCAACAGTGGTTGATATTTGGTTGGCTATTGGATTTAGTGTATTGGTAGCAATTCGTTGTTTTATTACTGAGTGGAAGGAGTCAAGATTATGAGAGCTGAAATTAGTAATAGAGTTTTATGTCCAGAGTGTGGGTCAGAATTCTATAGGGTTATGGCACATAGAGAGTTGTGTTACTGTTGTAATAGAGATTGTAAATTACATAGAGTGTTATTTGTAGTTGAACAGTTAACTGTAGAAATAAGGAGATTATTAAATGAAGATTGAAGTGTATAGCGAGATTGTGGATGTGATTGCAGATTCTTTGAGGAGTGGTAAGATGACCCCTAAGTTGAGGGATAACCTTACAGCTAGGATGGTTAGAGCTTCTTTACAGCTGGGATTATTTGGTTCTGCAGAAGTAGTTAAGTCTTTTGCAACTTTTAAGCAGCTGTCTGGTGAAGGAGATAAAAAGACCATTTTGGCTTTTGTGGATGTTTTAACAGTTATGAGGAAAGATCTTGGTTTGGATGATTCTACACCAGAAGATATTTTTAACTTATTTGTGACGGAGTGATACTATGAAAGGAATAATTGATGAGAAAGGGTATCTTACTGTGGTTATAGATGATAGAGTTATAAATAAATTTTGTCCACATAATCCCAGAAATAGGTGTGGGGTATGGTGTACTCTATTTAGTGAAGTGTATACTTTTGAGGAATTTCCAGATATTCCTTGTATAGATGTTTGTGAAGGTAGAAAACTACGATTTACAGAAGGATTGGAGGTATTATGTTAGTGCTTAAAGCTTTTGTAAACTATAGGCAAATTGATGAGATTCATATCCAGAACACTAAAGATATGGGTGAAGGGTTTTATGAATATACAATTAGGCTTCCAAAAGGGGATTGGACTAAGATTACTCATAATAGGGATGATGGGTGGAGAGAATTGGCGGTTAGGGCGTTAGAGATTATAGGAGATAAAAGTGATTTTGAGAGTGATCAATTTTTAGCACAACTTTTAGAGACGTATGAAAGGAAAATTTACGAGGGGATCATGACAGTAAAGAGCGAAGGGGATTAAAATGAAAAGAGAGCTTTTATTCTCTATAACTAAGAAAGATTTTAAAATAGATTATTTCTCAGGTACAGGTCCTGGGGGTCAAAAAAGAAATAAGACGCAAAATTGTGTCCGTTTACATCACCCCTCCTCTGGGGCAATTGTAACTGGACAATCGCATAAAGAACGTAAATCAAATATGAATGAGGCATTTGATAATTTAATAAAAAACGCAAAATTCAAATTGTGGCATAATAGAAGAATTCAAGAAAAGTTAACTGGTAAAAGTATAGATGAGATAGTAGAGGAACTTATGGGGCCTAAAAATCTGAAAATAGAAGTTAAAGACGAAAATGAAAAGTGGGTAGTTAAATGAAAAGGCGTGACTTCTTAAAGATACTTGGTCTTGGAGCTGCAGCTTTGGCTTTTCCAAAGATGGCCTTAACAGCTGTAAAGCAAACTACTGCTAAGATTACAAAGAGTGGGTTTTTCTTGGGGGCAGGAAATTTTTTCATAGGGGATAGGGATTCATATGTGTGGTGGGATGGTTCTGAGCTTAAAGTCAAAGGACAGATTATTTAGGGGGGAATAAAATGAAAAATTTTATTATAGCAATTGTAACAATTTTGGTGTTATCTGGAGTTGTGATAGCAGAAGATGACATGATTTATTTTGAGGGATCTTCTACTTTTGAAATGGCTACGTTGGTATTATTTGAACCAGTGAAAGACATTACTTTTGAGGCTGGTTCGTTATCTATAAATATTCCGATTGAAGATATTGTATATTGGGATCAGGAAGAGCTTGTTAAGTTGGGGGCACTTATTGCAATAATGACCAATGTAACATTGCATTATGAGGATTTAGAATCATTAATAGTGAAGATGTTGCCTGGTAGGTATTTAGGGGGGCAATGACAAAAATGACGCTTAAATGTACTGAAAAGTTATTTCCTTTGTACAACGATGAAAATGAAGGGGGGATTTTATGAAACTAGGCGCATGGGTATATTCCCACACCGCAAATTTTATATCGCTAAAGATAAATGAGAGTGGACCTATCTTTCATCAAGGTACTGGATGGGAGTATATGGCTCTTGATGTTAGTCAGAAATCCAATAATATTAAAGTTACTTTTGAGTGTTTAGATAAAAAACATAAGAGGAGAATGGTAGACTCCAAGATGCCCCTTGGGAATGTCATCAGTCTCACAGTATATGATAGTCCCAATGGGCATGGGGAGATTGGACCTGTAATGAGTAGTAATTCGGAGGTGCAATAATGAACATAACTTATATTATGATACTGCTATACGTCGCCGCAATTTTAATGACGTTTGTAGGGATTGGTATTTTACTTTATAGCCATAGAGAACCTGCTGAGATAGTCCTTCAGATTACTGTACCTGCTGAGGCAATTCCACTTCTTCATAAATACACTGGAGCCACTATTACATCTTTTACCCTTGAAAAAGGTAAGATGTATCGAATCTTTGATCAAGTGGTAAAATGTGAGGATTTGCCGATGGTTCTTCAGGAACAGATGGATACTGGGCTATTCACAGGAGTCACGATTATACCTGTTGGAGTGGTACGTTGGATAGATAAGTCAGAAGATAGTATTGATGGAGGAGAAAAATGATTAACTATGAAACTGAAATGGTAGAAGTAGAAAGTCGTACTATAAAGTCAGTAATTTGCGATGAATGTGGACAAGAATTTACTGATATCCTAGATATACAGGAATTTCACTTTATACAGTTTATTGGCGGATTTGCTAGTATATTTGGGGATGGAAGTTCAGTAGAGTGTCAGATTTGTCAGGATTGTTTGTATGATATGATAAAAGATATATATAGTATAATTGAGGAGGAGATATGAAAATAGCAGTATTAAGAAAAGAGATAGTTATTCCTGCAGGAACTGTATTTCGTGATTGTGAGTGTGATGAAGTTTGGCATGGTTATGATAATTTTGAAACTACTGTTGGGCTAACAAAGAATAGCTCAGGTGATTTTGTCTATTGCATAGATCCGCTTGATAAGGAATTAGATGAATGGTTTGAAATTGTATATGTGAAGGAGAAGTGATGGAGAGTATAAAGAATCATCCAGTTAGATTAGTGTGCCAAGATTGTGGTTCTAATTATGATGTTGTAGTTAGTGATCTCCCCAATGGAAATGTAGATATCAGATTTGCCAAGTGTAAAGAGGCCAAGCTGATATCTAACGCTCCAGGTGGGAGAATAGGGTTAGGGGTATCAGCTAATAGTATTGTACAGCATATAGTACCTGGAAAGAAGTTAGGGACATTGAATGGTCAGATTATTACGTATGATCCTATAGAAGATTCTTATGCAGATGCTCTTAATATGGTTCCGCATGAATTTATACCAGATTACATGTTGTTCTTTTTAGCGGAGACTTATTGTTTACCTAAGTATATAGAGAGATGTAAATTTCCAACTATAGCTATTGGTGGAGATGCTTGGAAAATAAATAAATTGTTTGTAGATATGAAATTCTTTGATGCTTTTGTGCCTGGGCAAGGTAACCTAACGAGGACTTATGAGCTTTTAAACACCTGTAAAGTCCTATATGTGGCCGCTGGGGGATGTCAAAGTGCTATGCCGGAAGATATGTTGAAGAAAGCTATAAACTTAAATCAAGAAAGAACTTATGATGTTGTAGCAACTGGTAACTTTGATAGCCCATTTTATAGGAATAGAAGTCAATATGCGTGGCGCTTGTTGCAGATGTCAGATAAATATAATATTTTTGTAGGTCATGTGGAGACGTTAAAAGAATGCTTTGATTTGATAGCTAAGTCTAAGGTTGCACTTCACTCTCCTAGTATCCAAGGTGGAGTTGTTCTTAGGCCTTTTGAGATTGTGTCTTGTGGGGCATTACTTTTGCATGAATATGCTAATGGAGAGATATTTGAGTTTTTTACTGGAAATGAAAGTATTTTAACATTTAATAAGAAGAATTTTGATGATGTAGTTGAACTAGCAGTTGAAGATGATAATTTTAGAAATACACTTGTTAAAAATGCTACAGAGAGGAATAAGGAACATACTTCTATAGGAAATGTGAAGAAGCTTTTAGATAAAATTGAGGGTAGTAATATTAAGGAAGATACTGATGAACAATTAAATAGAGAAGCATTACATATGGGGGATGCTGAGAAATATAATTGGATGGGAGTTTCTGCTTGGTATGCCAGGTATTACAATGTGGCACTTAACTGGTTTATGAAAGCTGTTAGTATAGATAGTAATTTAAAATATAAGAGTAATTTAGCTACTTGTCTCCTGATGTTAGAGATAGTAGAAGGATCAGATGTAAATCGAGCCGCTGTTGTGTTTGAAAAGGTTAAAGAGAGCAATTCTACAATATCAGCTTTTAATATGGCGTCTTTTAGTTTACATGTGGATGATATTGAAGATACCATAAAAATGATTGAAACTTCTGACTATGAGTTTATGGGGGATGAAATATTCTTTTATTTGGAGTATATTGATGGTTTGAGAGTAAAAGATAAGGTAAATAAAGAATTATATGATAAAGTGCCTGACAGTTTTATATTCAGGATGGAGATGGAGCTTGCTCTGTTAGAATTTCCACAGAGGGGTGAAGAGTATCAGAAGAGGATTAGAAATATTTTAATTTGGAGGTTACACGAGTATTTAGGGCATCATTACTTATCTATGTCTAATCGCAATAAAGCAAAAGAGAGCTTTTTGGCTGCATATGAGTTAGAGCCTAAGAATGAGTATGTGTTGTTGAAATTAGCTAATATTAGTTTAGATGAGAAAGATTTTGGGCAAGCAGCGTTTTATTTTACAGGAGTTTTGGCATTGTCAGCGTTTAATGAGGAAGCACATATTGGATTAACAATAGCACAGATATGTATGGGTATGTATAAGGAAGCTAAAAAAAGATTAACTACATTGTTGAAATTTAAGGGGTTAAGGAAAGAAGACGAAATAAAATTATTATTGGAGGAGGTAAATGACAAAAAAGAAGAAGGTAGTTCCTGATAAAGTTGTTATTGGCCCATTTACTTACGATGTTATGTATCCAGCAGAAAAGTTGGATGGTAATGAGGTAGTAGGCTTATTTGAGCATGGAGCTGGAAGGATTAGACTTTCTGATAGGGATGGTGGGGTTAAGAGAAATCCACAAAAGATAGTAGAGACACTTATACACGAAATTTTTCATGGAATTGATATTAGTTTCTGCGGTGATGTGATGTCTGAAGAAATGATATCTATGTTGTCTACTATTTGGTATGGTATTTTAGTTGATAATGATTTAGGATTACAGACCGATAAGTTGCCAGATGTTGTTAAAGTTGGCGGTGTTTTTTATGATGTTATATTTCCGTTTGATTTTGATGATGGAGATAATTGTATAGCAGCTAGGGCTTGTCATGCAAGTACTACTATTCTAATAGCGGATAATTATAATACTGTTAAGAATTCTTTAGAGTTCCTACAGTCCAATCTCATACTGTCTACTATGTCAGCGGTCATTGGGGTATTTGATATAAGCCTTTCAGATGTTCCAGATAATGCGTTGTCTACTTTTTGTACTGGATTATATCATGTGTTGAGGGATAATGATTTAGAGAAGTATATAAAAAATGTGAGGAGCTGAGATTATGGAATACCTAAAAGAAGAGTTTAATTGTAGTGAAGACTATTTTGAAGATGTTACAGTTCCAAGAAAGGGTGGATCATGGGGATCATGGGATTGCTCTCATATAATTTCTAAATGTAAGGTTTGTGGATGGAGTTTTAAATTTACCTACTCTGAAAAGGATTTTGGATCAGATGTAGTTGATAAAATGAGAGATCATGTTTATTTGAAACATATATGTGATGGAGAATATAGGACTCAGAGAAAGGAGTGATTGTAGTGGATACAGATATAGAGTATTTAACCTCTAGAGAGAAAGATGTTTTGATAGGCTTAAGTCGAGGTATGACGAGGAAGGAGATAGCTAGATCTTTAGGTATTACTCGGACTAATCTTAGACATATTCTTGGTAGGTTGCGGGGTAAGACATATTTGAGTAGACTTAAAATATTATATCTTTCCCCGAGGGTCACAGAGATTTTACATTGTTTGGGAGCAGGTATGGGCAGGAAGGAGATAGCTATATCTTTAGGTATTACTAGGACTAACCTTAGACATATTCTTGGTAGGTTGAGGGGTAAGACATATTATAGTAAGCTTGAAGAAGTCTTGTTATGTTTAGATGAAGACTTTATGAGTAACATAGTTCAAGGAAGAACGTCAGAATTAGGTATATCTCTCTATGATACTTGGGCACATCAAATAAATTGGTGTGAGGACGTAAGACGAAATCCAAATAATACAATCTGTCTGCAGGTCAGGTGTACAAATTGTAATAATTGGTTTATGCCAGAGGTAAGGTCTATTACGCATAGAGTACTATCTATAAATAGTGTAGGTAAAGGAGAAAATAGGTTTTATTGTTGTGAGGAATGTAAGTATTCTTGTCCTATATACGGAAAGATAAAATTCCCAAAAGGACAAAATCCAAATAAAAAACATAGTAGACACCCAGACTACACTATTTGGGCTAAGATGATAAAAGAACGAGATAGCTATGAGTGTCAAATATGCGGCTCTACAGAGAATCTAAACTCCCATCACTATGAAGGGTTAAAAGTTAATGATATGCAATCATTAGATCTTGATATGGGTGTAACATTATGTAAGAAGTGCCATGATAGAGTGCACTCCCAACCAGGTTGTACAACCTATGATCTACAAAAACGAAATGTATGTGGAAGGGGCTGATTTTGATGGATAATGTATTGTGTTCAGAATGTGCAGATAGAGAAACTTGTACTGAATTGTGTAAAGAGGTGGAGGACTATATTAGCCAGGACGAGGTAAGATGGAGAGAAAGTCCTGTTACTATATACACGTTTGGAGAAGAATTGAGGGTGTTTGATGTCGATACTGAAGAGGATAAATTCTTTTTAACTCCAAAAGAGAAGGAGGTTCTACGCATGGTTGTTGAGGGGGAAAAGCGTAGCGATATTGCAAAAAGCTTAATGATTTCAATAAGAACCGTCGATACACATATGTTAAATATACGAAAAAAAGTACGTAGCTTATGACCTATAGTAAGGGGAGTACTGTTTTCTCAATTCTATCTGGAGGTTAGCTGTTGGCAAAAAATAAGGTTGGGAGACCAGCCACAAATCCAAAAACTGTTCTCAACCATAAGTTTGCACAGCTAGCTGAGATAAGAGGTTTAATAGAAGAAGGTAAAACTAATACAGAGATAGCTAAAGAATTAGGGCTATCCCTCAGTGTAGTTTCTAAGAGAAAGCAATATCTCAAAGATTTAGCTAAAGCTGATTTAACAGGTACAGAGGTTGGGGAAAAGAGAGCTGAGTTATATCTTGAGTTGGATGAGATCTCTAGTTATGCTAGAGATATGTACTTTGCCCTTCAGCCAAATATGAAAAATGCTAATGGTGTTCGATTGTACCTGGCTCTATGGCAGAGCATTGTAGAGTCGAAAATGAAGCTTTATGGTCTAGATAGTGTTAAATTTGCGAATCTTGTACAAGTTAACCAGAACTTTAATGCTCCTCCTCCAGATACTATAGATATACAAGCTGGTGAAAAAATAGCCAGAATACTGAAAGATACCCATGAAAAACAGCTCCAAGAAAACTTCAAGTAAAGTACCTGATTATCTAAGAGAGTATTTAGATGAACAGGAGATAGACGATATTGAGGAAGAGCTGTATAAAGCCCTACCTGACAAAGAATTCTGGAAGTTATATAAATATGAAATAGTTAGATCCCATGGGCCTGTCCCAGAAGGTAAGACATCTCGAAATGCTGAAAATGTAGAGAATGAGCGGGAGTTAACAGATGCAGAGCGTGGAGCTCTTATAGCTTTATGTGAGCACGATCTTTATCTTTTTGCTATCCGCTACTTCCCACATTATTTAAAATTACCTAGTAGTCCGTTACACACATATCTGTACAAATTTTTATCTGATAACATAGTTAGTGGTAGAAAAGAGGGGTTTAAGCATGCTATAGCGGCCCCGCGCGGTAACGCGAAATCGACGATTGTGTCGAATATAGCACCTCTTTGGTGTATCTGTTACAATAAAAAACATTTTATTGTAACGGTGAGCGATACACTTGGTCAGGCACAGGATTTCTTAGCTGATGTACGAAGGGAACTGGAAAGCAATGAGAAGCTTGCTCAGGATTTCCCACATGTAGTTGGTAAAGGCGAAGTTTGGAGAGCTGATGAAATAATTACTCGAAATAACGTTAAAGTAAGAGCTCTTGGGACAGGGTCCAAAGTCCGAGGAAGGAAATTTGGAACTTATCGCCCCGATCTTTTTTTGATGGATGATTTAGAATCCAGTGAGATGGTAAGAAGTGAAGTTCAAAGAACATATATTCGTAATGATTGGTTAGCCAAGGATCTCCTATATGCGGGCGAGACTTCTGGTGTAACAGATTTCTTTGCTGTTGGTACAATCTTAGGGCCACATTCTCTATTAAACGCTTTATTGAACCCAGAGGAATTTCCTGAATGGTCTAGTAAGAAATTTGCTGCTGTTCTTGAGTTCGCTGAGCGGGAGGATTTATGGAAAGAATGGGAAAGCATATTTAAAAATAGATTTGACGAATCTCGTCGGGTCACAGCACTAAACTTTTTCAAAACTAATGAAGCTGAAATGCTTAGAGGAGCTAGAGTACTGTGGTCTGAAGGTGATGATTACTACTCTCTTATGGTTTGGAGGGCTAGTGATCCCTCAGGGTTTATTTCAGAGAAGCAGAATTCTCCACTCGATCCGTCGAAGCTCGTGTTACCAAAAGAAATATTGCGAGTTGTTGATTTTAGTAAAGATTTAGATGTTCAGCAAATATTAAATAATAGACGAACAAAATACTATGGAGCTTTAGATCCTAGCCTAGGAAAAAAGGGCAGTGATTATTCGGCTATTGTTGTGATAGCTAGAGATCCCATTTCGGGCCTCCTCTTAGTAGTGGAGATGGATCTCCAACGTAGATCCCCAGACAAACAAATTGAAGATATTTTTCATCTCCACTCTATATATAACTTTACCCTTTTTGGTATTGAGATTAATGCATTCCAGGTGCTTCTTGCAGATGGTATGAAGAAGAAGTCTAGAGCAGAGAGTATTTATCTCAGAATTAAAGAGATTAGGAATTATAGCGATAAACGGATGCGCATAGAAAGCCTGATTCCGTTGGCTGCAGATGGTACGCTGATTTTTGATTTGAATAAGATTAAGACTGATAATCGGTATGCGTTGGGATGGGAACAAATCACAACTTATTCGGGCGATACTTCTGGTGGGCACGATGATGCCCCCGATTGCTTGGAGATGGTAGTGCGTATTTGCACTAAGCCCAGATTTAGAATGTTAACGAAACAAAATCTGTAGGGTAAGAGATTAGCTATCTCTGAATGAGGGTGCTACGACACCCTCAACCCTTAACCTTTCGTAGGAGGTAGTAAGATGTATAATGAGAAGTGTGAGATAGATTTTATTAAGGGGTATGCAGCAAGTAAGGGCTATAAACTTTTGTCTACAGAGTATGTTAACAGTAAGACTAAGTTAATTTTTAAGTGCCCTGATGGTCATGAGTTTCCTATGAAGTGGAATGATTTCCAGCAGGGACATAGATGCCCAGAACATACTGGTCATAGGAAGAAAACTATAGAAGAAATTAGAGAGTATGTAGAGAGTAAGAGACATAAGCTTTTATCTGATGTATATATTAATAGTAAAGCCAAATTGTTGTTAAAATCTCCACAAGGTGAAGAGTTTCTTATGTCTTGGAATAGGTTTCAAAAAGGAGCTAGATGCCCCAGACATAATAATAAAGGGGAGCTTAACTCAAATTGGAGGGGTGGAGTGAGTGTGCTTGGTATCCCCTTATATGATACATATGCATCTAAGATTGAGTTCTGTGAGGAAGTAAGACGAGATCCAAACAATGAAGATTGGCTGCAAGTTAGATGTACAAATTGTAATAAGTGGCTTTCTCCTAATGTTGATGGAGTTCGTAATAGATTAAAGGGTGTGGATGACAATAAGCATGGAGAGTGTAGATTCTATTGCTCAGATGAATGCAAACACTCCTGCCCTATCTTTGGACAACACAAATTTCCAAAAGGCTTCAAACCAGAGCCAACACGAGACTCCGCATTACAGAGAGAATGGCGAAATCTCCTTTTGGAAGAAAGAGGTTATAAATGTGAGAAGTGTGGTAGAACAGATGTACCAATTTTTGCTCATCATATTGATCCTGTTAAGTGTGCTCCTATGTTTGCGACCGACCTTGATAACGGTATCTTACTCTGTGAAGAATGTCACGACGGAGCCCACTCACTACCAAACTGCTCAACTACAGAACTACGAAACTACGAATTTGATCCAACATCTATATATCTTTAAAGCTACACTATAAATGTCGAGATATTCTTCTATTGCGACATAATGATCGTTATATTGCGACATAATGACTATTTAAAACAACATTTTCGCGGGTTGGTCAAGGAGTAAGATGGTGGTCTCATAAGCCACAGTCAGGGGTGCAAATCCTCTACCCGCTTCCAAAAAGGAATGATATAAATATGGCAGATGTTAAATTGAGTGAGCGCACCCATCCACTTTATGATGATAATATAGACAATTGGGATTTGTATAAAGATGCGGCTAAAGGTGGAGAGAGCTTCATCACAGATGAGAACCTGTTCTCTCACAGGTTGGAAGATAGCACTGATTACTCTGACCGTCTCGATAGGGCTTTTTTCTTAAATCTATGTGATCTCCTTCCAACTATCTATAACAACTACATATTTCGCACTTCTGTAGAAAGAGCTCCGAATCCAGACTTAGCACCATTCCGCCTTAACGCAGATGGTAGAGGTACACCAATCAGCGAATTAGTGAGACGCGCAGGCTATTTCGCATCCACATTCGGAGTCATCCACTACCTAGTTGACATGCCCATATCGCCTAAGCGGAAAATGTCAAAAGCCGATGTGCGAAATGGGAATATCAATCCGTATGGCAGTATTATATATCCGCACCAGCTAAGAGATTGGTCGCTCGATAAAGAAGGACGATTCCGATGGGTGATCATAGAATCAGTTTTCTACAGAGATCTGGACCCAACGGTAGAGAGAGAAGAGGAGCTTCACTATAAGCTTATCACTACAGAAAATTGGGAGATCCAGAATGAAGATGGTGAGTCGGTAAAGTTTGATGACGGTACTCCCCCGAAAGGGGATAACCCGTTAGGGGTGGTTCCCATTGCGACAATGTATCACACAGCCAATTATGGTGATGACAAAATTGGTGAGTCGCTGATAAAGGACGTTGTATTCATAAATAGAGAGATAATGAATTTTTGCTCTCTCATATCAGAGAGTATTGCACGCCAGGCATTTAGCCAATTGGTGGTCCCCGATGATGGCTCATTGGCCGAGGCCGCAGAGGACGGAACGGCTAATCCGTTAGTAAAACTTGGTACGTCATCCGTGTGGACTTATAGTTCAGAATCACGCACTATGCCTGCTTACATTTCTCCAGACGCAGAAATTATATCAACAGTATGGAGATTGACGACTGATCTGGTGAAAGAGTGTTTTCGCCTTGCTTCACTTGTTGGTGGAACTTCAGATCTTTACACCCAGTCTTCAGGTCGTCAGTCACAGATGAGCTTTATGGGGGTAAATGCAGCCCTGAGTGATAAAGCTATGTCTTATCAGAAATTTGAAAACAGCCTTTCTAGGTTAGCTCTTATGCAGCTTGGTAAGGATGTTGAGAGTTTTGAAGAAGTGAAATATCCAACCAGTTTTGATATTGCAGCTCTTGAAGAGGAACTTCTAAATTATATGAATATTATGGAGCATAATTTTTCACCAGTTCTCAACAAAACCATACAGAAGAATATAGTGCGAAGAGTTATACCCACCAGTCCTCAAAGTATTCGTACTCAGATAGAATCGGAGATTGAGAGTGGAGACGGCATAGTTGAACCTGTTGCAGCTAATACAGATAGCCTTACAGATGAGCGCGGTAATCCAAATACAGACTTAGGTAAAACTACCAAGACTAGTGAACAAAAAACTAAAGAAGGAACAAGTCATAGAAAAGAGAAATAACAATCTATCATGATATGCAGTGTTAAATGGAGAATATAACCTATGAGATGTTTTCAATGTGGAAATAAAGCCACCATTAAAGACACAGATCCGTACCTTGATGAGTTTCCAGAATTGTTGGAGAAAGACGAAGAAAACAAAGAAGAATGGTGGTGTGAAGACTGTTATCAGGATAGGTTAAACAGCATTTAATAATTTACAGTTTTTGGGAGCATAAAAATAAATTGGAGGATAAAGATGAAAAGTACAATATGGGCATTCTTACTTGTATTCCTATTTTCAAGTTGGACTTATGCAATGTCTAAGAACGAATTTGCAATTTCCATTTTGAAAGATGGAAATCCTGTTAGGGAGTTTAATGGTGAAGTAGCTGTTCCTTTTGGTACAGAATATAAGATACGTATAAAGAATAATAATATTCGTAGATGCTCTGCTACAGTATATATTGATGGGGCTAAAGTTAGCGAGAGAGGCGATTTCATTATTGATTCTACAGACTATCTTGATCTTGAGCGATTTCTTGATAGATCACTTACTGAAGGAAAGCGGTTCAAATTTGTTCCTATTAATCATCCTGATGTAGATGATTCAAGTAGGGTTGAGAATGGTATTGTTAAGGTTGAGTTCAGGCTTGAAAAGTTGGCTAGGATAATGTCGAAGGATTGGTATCAAGAAATAGGTACCATTACGATTGCTGGTGATGGTGTTTATTGGCTTTCAGATGGATCTTTGCTTTTTACAACAGATACTTCAATTACAATTGACACTAGTGATTACACCTTGATCTCTGATATGTCTCAGGTTATCTTATGTTCATCCACAAGTGCTGGTGCAACTATCTCAGGGGGTTATTCAAGTCAATCGTTTTATAAGGTTGATTTTGAGGGAGAAGATGAAATTGTATCTTTACAATTAAGAATGGTTGGTATAAATTAATTCTATCGGAGAATGTTATGGCTGAAATTATTAAGCCCCTAAAGATTAGAAAGTTAGATAAATCAGTTATTATAAATGTTACAATAAAGTACACAAAAGAATTTAGAATACGTTTAGCAATAGCTAAATATTTAATTCGAGTTGTTGGGTGGGTTCTCGATTGTAGTGTGATTGTTAAAAATAATTCTATCGGAGGATAATATGGGGGTAATGACAGTTGAAGATAGGAAATGGAGAGCAGAATCAGATGCTTATGCCTTAATGGAAGCAGAGGCTATTAGAGCAGACAAATCTAGAATGAATGCTGCTCTTAAGGAGGCCAAGAAATTAGCTGTCAAGAAGGAAAAAGAGGTTAAAGCTATAAAGAAGGTTGCTAATAAGAAGCCTATTAAAAATAAAAAACAAGCAAGGAAAAGGAAATAATAATCTATTGGAGGATAAAAGAATAATATGACAGACGAAGAGAAAGCAGCTCAGGCTGAGGCGGAGGCTAAAGCAGAAGCTGAAGAGAAAGAAGCGGATGCTAAAAAGAAGAAAGAAGGGAAAGACGAAGATGTTGATTCCCTAAAAGAAGAACTTAAAAAGGTAATTGGACAAAGGGATTCTGCAAAAACAGATAAACGTAAGCTCAAAAAAGACTTGGATGAGATCAGGAGTACTATAAAAGATATTCCAGATAAATCTGATATTGAGACAATGATTGAAGAGCTTAAAGATCTCAAAGAGTATAAAACTGGAGTAACCGAAAAAGAGGAAGAGGACAAACTCAAGAATGCAGATGAGTTTGAAAGGAAGTCATTAGAGTTTGAAAGACAATTCAATAAGCTGAAAGATAAGATGGCTAGTGAGACAACTGCTCTTTCCTCTAAAGTTGAAGAAAAAGAAAAAGAATTAGAACAAAAAGAAGAGCATATAAATCTTTTGAGAGGAGCTAAGCTTGAGAATGAGATTACTAAAGTGGCTGTAAAACATAAGGCACTTAATCCATCTCAGGTTGTTAGGCTGCTTGAGAGAGAATTTAGTTACGACTCGGATTTGGATAAATTCGTTTTTTTGGAACGTGATGCTAAAGGTAAATTGAAGGATGAGAAGACTGTCGAGGAGAGGGTCGAAGATTTCTTATCAGATGAGGACAATGAGAATTTGATAGAAGCTACGATCAATACGGAGGGCACCGGAACCAAGCAGTCAGAGACGTCTACAACTACTAAGAGCACACAAAAGCAGACAGATGGCTATGACCCAAAAGATGAGGCTCTTATCAAAGAGGCCGATTTCAAGCGACTTAGTGTTGAGGATTTAATTGATACTAAGAAGCTGAGGGATGCTAAATTTGCTGCAATTGAAGAGAAAAGAAAGAACTTATAACCCAATGAATATGTGGGGGTGAGGAGTAGCTACCTCGTAGAAAGGCACCTATACTGCGTTTCGACCCCCATCACTTAGTATAGGAGGGTGGTACAACATGAAATACTGCGGAAAATGTGGTAATTGGAAGGATGAATCTGCTTTTAGGGTATATAAAGTATTAGACTCAGGTAAGATTTATTATAGACATCCTTGCAGAGATTGTGAGAATGCTATAAAGAGATTACGAAGGCAGATAATCAAGGTTCTCAAATACAAAGTTTGGTATGAAGAGAATCAAGAGTATATTGATTTAGGATTGAAGCAATGTACTGTATGTAATAAATGGAAACCTACAGATGAGTTCTATGCTAGGTATTCCCAATGTAAAGACTGTCACAAAGAGAAGACCCGAAAGAGGTATTATTCTAGGTCTGAAGAGGCAAAGAAGGCGTATAGAAAAATCTATCGTACTTGGGCCGCCAATAATATAGGCAAGGTACAAGGTTATTCTAAGTGCTACTATGAAAAGAAGAGGGGTTCTCCCTCTTACAAGATTGGTAAAAATATGTCTAGGGGAATTCATCATTCTTTAGTTGACGGAGAAGGTAAGAATGGCAGACATTGGGAAGATATTGTAGGTTTCACTATAGATAAACTCAAGGCCTACTTAGAAAGTAACTTTGAGGTAGGTATGTCTTGGAGTAATTACGGGAAGGCTGGATGGCATATAGACCATATTATTCCTAGGAATTCTTATGAATTCACATCCACAGATGACGTGGAGTTTAAAAAATGTTGGAGTTTGGTAAATCTAAGGCCCTGTTGGGCACTAGAGAATACTTCGATTAAGAAAGATAAAATGGATTGGGATTTAATTAAAAATATCCCTAACTATGAAGATATATTACCAGACAAATTCAATAAGTAAAAGGATGGTGAATAATTAATGGCAGAAATTAGGTATGGAATAAGGGAAGGTGATGGCAAGGGTAGAGAATATCCTGTAGCCAGCAGCCAAGTATTTTATCGTAGAGGTGGAAAGTTTGTATTTATGGACAGCACTGGTGCTGTTACATTAG
>Ga0222697_1000447_pt1 | contig 17948 bp, 21 predicted proteins | sample AntAcemetage1402_FD_179835 | JGI IMG/M metagenome (GOLD analysis project Ga0222697, IMG submission 179835) | Saline water microbial communities from Ace Lake, Antarctica - #1402 | ecosystem: Environmental > Aquatic > Non-marine Saline and Alkaline > Saline | place: Antarctica: Ace Lake... | reverse complement strand
TATTTATGATGGAACTAATGATACCCAAAAGAAAGAGCTTGAAGATAATGTTTTTGTTTCTTTAAAAAATTTAAGAACCAAGTTTGCAGGATATATTAGTGATGCTTATGTTAATAATAAAGAAAATGAAGCTATTTCAAAAGATTATAATAATTTTAGAAAACATGTATCTAAATATGATAACTATTGCAAAAAATTTAGAAGAGCTAATGATATTAGTAATAAGCTTAATTTAATTGATAAAGAATTAAAATTGTATAAATTATTTGATAAAAATATTAATAACTGGAGTTTTAAATATACTTTACATTCTCCTCCTGAGGCAGAGAAATTTGGAAGAAAATTAGGTTATGATATAACTGTTGAGCCATATTGGAATGCGTTAGAGTTTTTAATTACTGTAGGGGCGATATTATTAGGGGCAGTATACTTAGAAAGGAGAAGAAAAAAAAGGAAAGAGAGAAGTGTGCACAGAAATCATTGCATTTAGGAAGTATTGAGCAAACTTCAATAAAAACACCAAAAACTTTATATAAGACAAAGTGATTCTAAGTCATATTAACTGATATAAGGTGATTTAGATGGTTTCAATGAGTATAACAGTAAATGAATATACTGCAAGAGTATTAGGAGTGATTAAAGAAAAGTTTGGATTAAAAGACAGGGCCAAGGCATTGGATAGATTTACAGATATGTTTGGCGAGGAATTTGTGGAAAAAGAAATAAATGAAAGCACAATAAAAGAAATGATTAATGACTGCGATAATTGGGAGAAAAAGCACAAATTTAAGAGAAAAATAACTATTAAGGAATTAGACAAATTGTGCGAACTTAATTAGAGGAGAAGATGTTTGACTTTGATATTTCCAATGAATTGAAATTACTAATAAGAAAACTCTCAAAAAAAGACAAAGCAAGAATATTAATATTAAATAAGAAAATTAAAGAAATAATAAATAATAACAATAAATCAATAGATAGATATAAAAACTGCAGACATGATTTAAAAAACTATAAAAGAGTCCATATTGATAAGAGCTTTGTTTTATTATTTAAAGTAAATAAAGAAAAGAATATTATATACTTCTGGAAATTAAAGCATCATGATAAAGCATATTAAACCTTACTACTTTCTATTTTTGTCCTAAGTTTTTTCATTTTATTAACAAAATACTTGAGTTATTAAAACAGAATTATTGTTTGTAATAACAACTCCTAAACCTTGTCTAGTGTAATTTTCTGATAACAAATTTTTTCTATGTCCTTAACTACCCAACCAAGCTTTAATGGTATTATTTGCAAGTTCTTCAACACTAAACCAAGTATAAAAAGATTTATCTCCCCCAAGAACGATTCCTTTTTTGTAAAGTGAAGTTTGGTAAATATTTTCAGCTAATCCCTGCTCTAATGATGCACCATGAAATTTCATACATTCATACCCTGCTTCTTTTCCTCTATCAGTAACACTTAAATTATCTGGATTAACATGTCCAATAAAATTTCTTTGCTCCATGTCTTTGCTGTGATTATATGCAATATTAGATAATTTTTGGTCATAAATAATAGGAGAAATATTTTCCTGCATTCTCACTTCATTAACTAATTCATTTAACTCTTTCTGCACTTGACATGGTTTATCATCACCATAACATATTATTTCTTTTTGTTCAGGCACGGTTGAGAATGATTCAGATAAAAAAGTGTTTAAAGAATCAACATTTAGAACAAGAATAATAAATATAATTAACACAACCACAAATATTATTATTGGTATTTCTGTCTTTTTTTTCATTTTTCTTTTTTATATTCTAAATAAGAATAAACAAATATTATAATTATTATTAATAATAGTGGAATCATAAATAAGAGAAGTGTTTGTTCTGCAAAAAACATACTTATCAATATTATTAATGCTAAAACCTTAAATAATACTGCACCTAATTTATGTGTTTTTTCCCAAACCTTATCTGAGGATAAAGTCCAGGGAGTTCTTATTCCTAAAAACCAGTTTCTCTTGCACTTAGGAAGTATTACACCTAAAAAAAAGAATAATACTGCTAATGCAGGGAACATTGCATAAGTCATATTAAATTTAACTCCAAAATTATATACGATTGTTAAAATATAAACATATAATAAAAATAGCATTATGAAAATTATTATTAAATCATAGTATTTTTCAAATTTTTTTATATTTCCTTTAAATGGATCTATTTTTGGAAGAACTAAAAATAATACAAAACAACCAATAAGTATTAATGGAAACATTGCTATTGCCCAGAATCTTGGTATAAAACCATCAACTTCTCCTTTTGCATTCCAATGACTTGCAACCTTATCAGGAAATCTAGGATAAACTGCAATAGCAAGTATGATTGCAATAAGAATTAATGCAAGCATTATTATTTTTGTTGTTTTCATAGATATATACTCATATTAAGAATTTATAAATGTTTGTACTTATACTTTTATCTTATTAATTTAAAGAAAGAAATTGTATTTAGGCATGTTAGTCACCCTTAAGATTTTATGCTCTTTTATTATTTCATAAAACTTATCAATCATTGAAGTTATAAAATCTTTTAATTGAGTTACTGATTCTAATTCTAAATCTATTTCCATATCCCATTCAGAAAGAGTTTTGATGATTGCAATAACTCTTTTATTAGAAATTAAAAAAGAATTAAGTTTATTTAATTTTTCTTTATCTAGGTTAGTTAAATATATTAATATCTTGTAATGTAATTGATTTATTTTTTCATTGTTAAGAACAACATAAGTTCCGATTATTACATTAGATTTTCTTAATTTTTTTATTCTATTAATTATAGTGCCTATACTCAAGTTTAGTTTATTAGCAATTTCTATATAGGGTATTCTTGCATTTTTAGCTAAATATTTACATATTTTCTCATCTATTTCATCAAGAACAATAGTTTTTCCTAAAGTATTATAAGAAACAAAACTATTATAATCTCTTTTTTTATCTACTAAGTAATCTCTTGGCAAAAAATCTCCTTTAATATTAATTGAAATTGATTTTTTCATTATATAAGAACTAAAATTATCATAAAAAGAAAACATTATTTCATCTAATTGGTTTTGTTTTTTTGGTGTAACAATAAAACCAAGATCATAATCTCCTTCAAAAGTTCCCACCCAAGTTATTAAATCTTCTTTGGAAAGAAAGTCAATTATGTCTTTGATTATTTTATTATTATAATTTTGTAATTTTATAAAAACTTCATAGTAAGACCTTCCAATGATTGCAAGATTTATTATTGTGATAAAATATTTTATTATTCTCTCATTGATTAATTTGTTTACTCTGTATCTTACTGTTTCAGGTGATAAAGATACATTCTTAGCTATTTGTGAAAAAGGTATGTGCGCATTTTTATCAAGTTCATAAATTATCTTTCTATCTTTTTTATACATAGTTTAATTATAATCTATTATGATTTATAAATATGCCGTAAAATAAGTAAACATCTAATAGAAGTTTTTATTAAGTATAAGATACTACCCAATAAGAACAAACATCGCAAAAGAGGTATAAAATGGTTAATATAAAGAATAAAATAGAAAGTATAAAAGATTTTATTACACACCCCCTATTTATTTACTCAATTATTTTTTATACTTTCATAAGCACAGGGTTGAATGTTAGTACAAATTTATGGAATGAATACATAGTTTACCCATCAGTAAGAGAAGAGTATGTGGAAATTGTTGGTAAACCTCTTGAAAAAAGAAGACAATATTTTAAAAAATGTTTTGAAAAGAAAAACTATCCTTCAGAACATCTGGAAAATCTTGAGTTTAGAATTCATTTAAGTGCTACAGAAAAACCTTTTTATGATCCCCCAATAATCTATAAATGTAAAAGAAATGGTGAGGAAACAAAGAAAATGGAAATACCAAAAACAAACTTAGAAAAAGAAGTGCGAAACTTAAAAGAAAAAATAGAATATGAACTTAGCCGTTATCCAAATACATATTATTAAAATCTAACAACAAACTTTATAAAGCAAATCTTTATCCTAAACAATAAAATGGTAGAAGAAATAAAATGTATTTCATGCAAAAAACCTTTGACTAATGATGTTGGTTCAGTCAAATTTTTATGCCCTAATTGTGGAAAATTTGAAATAATTAGATGCAGAAATTGCAGAGAAATAGTTTCAAAATATAAGTGTCCTAATTGTGGTTTTGAAGGCCCAAATTAATTCTAAAAGGTGAAAATATGGCTAATGCAATTGTTACATTTAAATTAAGACCTGAATCTCCCGATATAGAAGTAGATTCTATTGTCGAAAAAGCTAAGAAAATAGCTACTGAAACAGGTGCAAAAGGAAATGTTGCACATGAGATAAACCCAATAGCTTTTGGCCTTAAAGAAATCATGATTCTTGGAATGTATGAAATGAAAGATGATTTCAATTCTGAGTCTGTTGCAAATAAAATGTCTGAAATAGAAGGTGTTTCAGAAGCAGAAGTTGCAAATGTTGATCTTGCAATGGGTTAATTCTCTATTTTTTCTTAATATCCTCTTTTAAAGAATCTCTGTAAGACTTAATAAACTCAAGTATTGCTTCTGAATTTATAATTATTGTTTCACTTGTTTTATCCCTGTATGTTACTTTAGCTACTTCAATTCCAACAATATTATTATTTTTATCAACACAAGGGCTTCCAGAATAACCCTTCTCAACTGGAGAATTTGAGAAAATATAAGTATAATCCCTTCCTGTAACCTCCCCGGGAGAATCTGTTTTACCAGAATGACTGCTCGGTATTACTACAACAGAATTAGGATCTTTGACAAAACTAATCCTTTTGTTTGCATGTGATTCACCAGAAGTAAAGCAACAACCTAACACTAAATCTGTCTCTTTAGAATAAGCTAAAAGGTTATAACTTAGAGAATCATCATTAGTAGTTAAAGGCCATATTTTATACTGCTCATCAACATCATCAAAACAATGGTAAGCAGATATAAACAATCTAAAACTACCAAAGTCTTCATTATTAGATTCAATTGGAAAAATTAAAGCATTTCCTTCTATAATATCAAAAAGTACTGAGTCTGCTTTAACACTTGAGTATTTTTCAAAATTAACTAAAGCAACCTGGTCTTTAATATCAGAGGGGGTGTTGTTTGCAGGTTTGTAAAAATTTTCTATTAAATTATCTAATCCGCAAGAGATATATTCAGCTTCATCTTTTTCAAATTTATATACAATATTAAAATCAGGGTTGAAAATAGGATTATATGTTGCAATATTGTTTTTTCTGTATAAGTAATCAAATTTATTTACTGGACAACCAACTAATAAAGTTACAAGTAATGCTAAGGTATAAAATAATTTTTTAGGTTTAAATTTCTTCATTTAAACACCTTTAATTAATATTTATATAACATTATTTTGCTTATTTATAAAGTTTACTCTTTTCATTACCCCCCAGTAGTTAAACTGCTTTCTAGAAAACTTTAAGACGATAAAAATTATGTGTTTATAATATTATATATTTTACATAACACAGATATTTATAAATTAACCAACACTTCACTCTTATTGCAATTACAGAGGTTTTTAATATGGCGAATGGTAATCCAATTATAATTTACGCAAATAGAAGGTTAGCAAAACTTCCTATAAATTGGGGTGACAGAACATTTATTCCAGATGAAGGATTAGCTATAACTTCCTATCCAGAATGGTTAATTGAGGAGTTAAAAGAAAGAAACGTACAAATTGATAACATTACCTATTTTTTCATAAATCAATACATAAAAACAAAAGGTAATTATTTAAAGTATCTAAATATGGGGCTGAATAATCCCTTAAAATATGAATCTACAGATAAAAATAAGGAGATTTGGCTTCCAGAACAAAAAATATCAAATAGCAATAAAAGTAACAATAGAAAAATTGTTATTGATTCAATAATAGCTGGCTGCAGGTTATGTGATAAAACAAATGGTTCTGAAAATGGGGGTTTAATGGTAATTACAGGGATTAGAAAAATGGGAATAAAAAATTATATAGATAAGTATCGGTTTGAAATAAGAAAGTCAATTGGAAATATTTCAAGAATAGAACTGATTTAAATAAATTAACTATCTTACTTATCATCAACCTTAACACCCTTATAGGAAAAATGTGTTCTTGCAGCTTTATGTGCTTTTGCTTTCATTTGTGCAATAAAGTCATCATGTTTTATTGGTTTGTTATGTTTTCCATATTCATGCATGTCAATAAAGCCAACTGTTGCAACATTTTCTTCTTGCAATAATTGTTTAAGAAAAATTTTATGTTCCATATTACTGCTGCACTCTTGCTGAACGCTGTCAGTTTTTGCGTTGAGCGACCTGCATGAATCAGTCGCTCTCCTGGCTTTGTGCCAAGGCAGTAATATTTTATCACTTAACTTAATCATTTCTTTTAATAATTTTTTATGTTGCAATCCTCCTACCCACAAAGGACCAACTTTTTTCTTGCAAAAATGAGGAATATAATATTCATGTTTGTCTAAAACCTTTGCAGCTTCTATTTTTGATTTCCTGCATAAAAAAAATACCCTATAATAATGATCTTTAAAATAACTTATTACAGGAATTAATGCTCTTTCATACTGCATCCCCATAAGCTGAACTTTTCTGATTAAAATTCTTAAGCCAATCTCATGTTTTTCTGGACTAAGATAGTTTTCAGCCCAATATTTCCATTTTGTTGTCTTGGGGTAAGTTCCTGTGAGTGCAGCAGTGTCTGTTGCAGTTACTGCAAGAATCCCATTTCTGGATAACCTTTTGATTGCAGAATCTAAAAACTTGTTTGGAGAACCAAAGGGATCCAGTTCAATGTAATCAAAACCTTTGCTTTGCAATAAAAAAATATTAGCATCTTTATTCTCGATAAATATGTTTTTTGTTTTAATATTATTTAGTTTTATATTCTTTTTTATATTATTAAAGGCATTTTTATCTTCATCATTAAGATATAATCCTTTTACTAAACTTGTTTCTAATAAAAACCTTATTCCTCTTATTCCAGATCCTGCTAAAGGCAAACCAATAATTATTTTATCTTTTATTAATTTCATATTCTTAGCTGCATTCAACACTAATAAAGATATGTCCCTGTTTGATTTCATTATTGGATTGTAAAATACTTCTAATTGTTTTGAAATCTTTTCTTCATATTTTTTATCTGCATATATTACTGCTTTTCCTTCTTGTGTTTTTATCATAATAGCTTAAACTTAGTGATTATTTATAATTTTATCTTAAAAAATAGAAAACTTTATTAATAATTCTTACTTTCCTTACAAATAAGAAATACAAAAGGTGGTAAAATGACATTAGTCGCTGTAAAATCTGCGGTTATAACCGAAAAATCACAGGTTTCTATACCAAAAGATTTAAGAAAAATTACTGGCTTCAAAAAAGGTAATAAGATAGCAATACTTGCTTTTAAAGATCACATTGAAATTAGACAAATGAAAGATTTAAATAAAAAATTAGAAACTGCATATGCAAGTGAAAAATCTTTAAGTAAAACATGGCTATCTAAAAAGGAAGATGAAGCATGGAAAGATTTGTAAAAGGAGATCTTGTTATTTTACCTTTTCCATTTTCAGATTTAACTTTTTCTAAAAAAAGACCTGCATTAATTATTGCAAATGCAAAAGAGGATTTAATTTTATTACAAATTACATCAAAAGACAAAGAAGATAAATATTGCATTAATTTAAAACATGAAAAATTGAAAGTTGAAAGTTACATAAGAATAAACAAAATATTCACAGCAGATAAATCATTAATTATCTATAAAATAGGTGAATTAAATAAAGACAAATTAAAACATGTAGAAAATGAGTTAATTAAGTTAATAAGGAAATAATTTTATAAACATCAAACAATTCTACAATACTATGTTATACATGATTGGCATTGGCCTTAATGATGCAGAAGATATTACTGTTAAGGGCTTGAATGCAGTAAAGAAATGCAAGTATGTTTATTTAGAGAATTATACATCTATTCTGCAATCCACTAAAGAGGACTTAGAAAAACTCTATGGAAAAGAAATAATTCTTGCACCAAGAACACTAGTAGAAAAGAATGCAGAAGAAATTCTAGATAAAGCAGAAAAAGATGATGTTGCATTTCTTATTATAGGAGATGTGTTTGGTGCAACCACCCATGCTGACTTATTTCTTAGAGCTAAAGAAAAAAACATTAAAATTAAAATAATTAATAATACTTCTATTCTTAATGCTGTTGGAGTTGTTGGTCTTGAATTATATAAGTATGGTAAAACAACAAGCATTGTTTTTGCAGATAATAACTGGTTACCAGAAACACCTTATGATGTTATTAAACAAAACCAAAGTTTAGGTTTACACACTCTTTGTTTGTTAGACATAAAAGTTGCAGAACCAAAAAGAGAGGACATTCTTAAAAATAAAAATATTGCTCAGAATGCAAGATTTATGACAGTAAATGAAGCAATTGAAATTCTTTTGAAGATTGAAGATAAAAGAAAAGAAAATGTTTTCACAAAAGACACATTCTGCATTGGCATTGCAAGAATTGGAAGAAATGATCAAATAATAAAATATGCAAAGGCTTCAGAACTTCTTAATGAAGATTTCAATGCACCTCTACACTCATTAATTATTCCTGGTAAGTTGCATTTTGTAGAAGAAGATATGCTTAAAGAGTGTAAAAAACAATAATATTTATAAAAAAAGCTACAAATATTATTGTGGGGGTACTTACATGGAAACAATGAATAAACTAACAAGTTCTATTTTCACTGAAATAAAAAATGTTTTAGAGGAAAATAGCTTAAAAAGTAAGAATAAATTTACAAAAGAACAAAGAGAAAAGATTGATTATTTTATTTTTGACAGAATCACAGAAATAAACACAAGAGAATATAAAGAAGAATCTATTAATCTTCCTAAGAACAGAGCTGAAATTGTAGAACAAGCTAAATTCAATCCTTTTAAATTATCCTCAGGAGAAGTTGATGTTGATTTATTAACTGATTCTGGAACATCAAAATTATTTGAAGATCAAATTAATTTCAAGAATATGTGGAAACAAAAAATTGGTTCTATGAAAACATTTGCATATGCAAGACCCATTCCAAAAGAATTATTAAATTTAACTATGGATTATTTGTTTGGTGAGAACTTTAATTTTTATTTAACTGTTCAAGGAAGATCTTCTGAATTCCTGTTAATGCAGGCATTAACTAATATTGGAAAATTAAAAGCAGATGATAGAATATTTTCCAACAGACCTTTTGATACTACAAAAGGGCACATAACTAATGTTAAAGTAAAAGTTGATGCTTTAACTCCTATAGTTACGCCACAGAGTTTTTGGTCAACCAAAAATATTTTTTTAGGTAATATTCCAGAAGAGAAGTTTAAAGAATTTGAAACAGATTCATATAAAATTGCATTAATAACTTTAACAGATAATGGAGGTGGTGGTCAACCTGTTTCAATGAAAAATATTAAGACTATAAAAGACCTTGCCCATAAACAAAAGAAAATATTTTGGATTGATGGTTGCAGAATATTTGAAAATGCTTTTTTTATCAAAGCTTATGAACCTGGATATGAAGATAAAAACATTAATGAAATAGTTAAAGAAATTATTGATAATGTTGATGTTATAACTATAAGTTTTAAAAAAATGTATTCACATTCAGGGGGAGCAATCCTTATTAATAAAAAATCTGAAATATTTACAAAACAAGAAATAGAAATAATGGATACAACTATAAAAAGATTAACAACCATATTTTTTGGTAATGGATTTAATTCTTATTCTGGTAAAACAGGGGAAGATATTCTTGAAATGATTACGGGTTTAATGAGTGCAACAAACCTAGAAAGATTAACTCAAAGGATTAGTCAAAATGCAATAGTAGGTCATTACCTAAAGAAAAATTATAATTTACCAATATTTTCAGGAGGACATGCATTATATCTGGCTGCAAATCAGATAATGACTAATGTTGCTAAAGAGAACTGTCCTGCAGAATACCTTAATGCAATCTTAATGGCTGCATTAGGAGTCAGGGCTTGTGGCCTGGGTTACATTGTGTATGCAGGTGAGAGAACTGAAAAAGATGGCAAAATAATTTTTGAGAAAAATATTGAAATGGATTCTTTAAGATTAGCAATACCAAGAAACCAGTATTCAACTCAGGAGTTAATTAATGTTTTATCTGTTCTTGGTAGAGCTTACAAAAAAGGTATTTTTGAAAAAGCCAAAGCAGGATTGATTGCAACTGATTTCCAGGATACTGGATTCTATCATTTTGAAGGTGCATACACTGCAAAAGATGAACAAGAATTTAATATGCTTGTGAAGGAAGTGCAAGGTTTAATTTAATAAAAACATCTAAATATTAGTTCCTATTACAGGAACTATTATAGCAATTAGGGAAGTAAAAACATAAAAAATAAAGAAGCACAACACTTATAAACATCTTCATCTGAAATTAATTTATGCAATTAAAAAATCTTTTTAAAACATTTGATAAATTGCAAAAGCTTCATGGTCATAAGAGATTAGATGCAATTTATGGTGCAGGAGAAATTAAAAATCCCAACTTATTCTTAGTTTTTATGAACCCCACAGCAAGAAATATTGCTTCTAATAAAAAATGGTCAGGACTAAAAGCTCCTTGGATTGGAACAAAAAATGTTTGGAAAATGTTTTATCAACTTGGTTTTATTAATAAAAAATTGTTTGACGAAATTAATAAAAGAAAACCTGATGATTGGGATTATAATTTTGCAAAAAAAACATATCAACAAATTAAGAAAAAATCTATTTATATAACAAATTTATCAAAAGCAACACAGATTGATGCAAGACCACTCAAAAATAATGTCTTTAGAAAATATTTAAACTTATTTAAAGAAGAGATATTAACAATTAATCCAAAAATTATAATAACTTTTGGAAATCAGGTTAGTTCAATCATTTTAGGCAGTAATATTAAAGTTTCAGATTACAGAAAAAAGTATAAAATTATGAAAATTCACAATAAAGAATTTAAGATCTTTCCTGTTTATTATCCTATTGGCCAAGGAACAAGAAATATTGACAAAGCCAAAGAAGATATTGATTGGATAATAAATAATATTCCTAACCAAAAAACTTCTGCAACTCTCTCTCGGGTTGCAAAGAAACCTTAATCTTCCATGTTGCAGGAAAGCATCTTCTGTAATTATTCCAAATATATCGTTCATCTAAAAAAATAATTACTCCTTTGTCTGTTTCTGATCTTATGCATCTTCCTGCACCCTGAAGTGTCTTGTTGAATGCAGGGAACAAGTAACCATAGTCCCAACCTTTTTTGAATTTTTTATCAAAATATTCTATTAATGAATTTGATTCTAAATCTGGTTTTTGCAAAGGCAAACCTACTACAACTACTGCCATAAGATTTTCTCCTGGAAGATCAATTCCTTCGCTAAAACTTCCCCCTAAAACTCCAAGCAAAACTGCTCCAGTGTTTTTGTATTTTTTAAAATTAGTTAGAATTTCTGCTCTTTCTTGAGCATTTAATTCAGAGACCTCTGTGAATACTGTTTTAGAAGTCATTATTGTGAAATATTTAGAAACATTCTCTGACATAAAATAACTTGGGAAAAATATTGCTATGTTTCCAGGAACATTATCGACTATGTTTTTTAATTCTTTAGCTATTGCTTTATATTGATTCTCATTTCTTTTTGTGAATTTTGTTGTTGTTTTTGGAACTATTATTAATTCTCTATTTTTTTCTGGAAATGGACTCTTGAATATTCTTTCTTCTGCATTCTCAAATCCTATTAATTCTTTAAACATGTATGTTGGAGTTAATGTTCCAGACATCATTATTACAGAATGAGCATTATTCACAACTTCTCTGCTTACAAGACTAGGGTCTAAACATTTGTATGCAAGTGATAAGTATTTATCTTTTTTTGTGAATATTCTTGTGAAACCATCCTCTTTTCCAAGCCATTCATTGAGAAAATTTGCAACTCCCCCTATTCTTGATCTTTGTTCTTTATCTCGAACATGCTCAGCTGCAACCTCAAGTGCTACAACTAACTCTTCATAGTCCCTTACTTTTTTTACTTTTTCAATAAAATCATTTTTAGAAACATATTTTTCTGTTTCTCCATATTTTAGAGAAGTTTCATAATCTTTTAATATGCTTAATAATTGAACAAGATGCTCTTGTATTTCTTCTAGTTCATGTTTTTTTGCTTCACTTATAGCTCCTTTTAGCATTAAACTTGTGAAGTAATGTGAGGCCTGATCTTTTATTCTATTAGGTAGATTATGTCCTTCATCTATTATTAAGATTAATTCTCCTAATTCTTTTTGTAATTTACTTAATAATATTTTTCTTATGTGTGCATTAAAAATAAATTGGTAATCTGCAATTATTACTTCTGCATCTTTTGTTAATTCCAAAGATGTTTCATAAGGGCAAATATTTCTATCTTGACAAAAATTGTATAGGTCTTGAGCCATTAATGGTGATAAAGCTTTTAGTTCAGTTAATGCAAGATTTGCATCTGGAGTTAATTTTTCTGATTTCTTAAAATTAAGATAAAAATTGCATTTTTTTTCTTTTTTTAATAATCTGCAATACTCTGCTAAATCCCCTGCCGAGAAATTGCTAAAAGCTTGCAAACACAAATGCTTTCTTCCTATAACATCAACCCCTATATTAGCAACTTTCTCTTTTATATCTTTTAATGTTTTCATTGCTAATAAATGTTGAGTGTTTCTGCTTGTTAAGAAAACCACTTTTAGCTTGTCTTGCTTTGCTTTTATAATTGCAGGAAGAAGAGCTGCAACTGTCTTTCCTAATCCCGTAGGAGCATGAACAATGAGATTTGACTTATTTTTTATGATAGTATCTATTTCTTTAAGAAGCTCATCCTGCATAGGCCTAATTTTTTCATAAGGAAAGTTTTGTTCTAGAATCTTCATTTAAATGCTGATATGCAAGTATTTTATAAGTTTTTTGTTAAGATGAGGAGTGTGCAGAATTAAGTATCAAATTATCTAAAAATCCTCATAAATGTAATCTCTAAGTTTGAATGTATAAGAATTAACAATTTTTGTCATATTTATTCTGAGTTTCTCAAAATCGTTCTTTTTAAAACTTAATATTAAACAAGTTTTGTAATTTGTTTTTGTTTCTTCTTTAGAATTTGATATTAAAAGATCAAATTGAACAGGAATTGAATCTAATTCCCCTTCGATATTATAAGTGCAATCCCAAAAAAATGTTTTTTTATTAAAATCAATTGGTGAACTTCCATTTTCTTGAGCAACAATTTTATTTATATCTGCATTATTTTCTGAAATTGTATTTTGTATAGAAAAATAATCCCCTATTTTTTCTTCTAAAGCTTCATTAAAAGCAGGGACATGAAAATGGCCAAGTTCATATGGAACTTGTAAAATTACTAAACCTTCTTCATTTAACTCATAGGAAAAATTTTGTATGGAATTGAACCATTAACATGGGATTTAAATCTAAATAAAGAATACATATACCAGTCACTAATTGATTCTCCTATATTCATAAAAGAGAGAAATCATTATTAATATTTAAATCTTTGCCATTTAGTAGATTGCAGAAAATATTGCTCAAGTTTATAATACCAACTAAATCTTTATAAATAAAAGATAATATATTATCATATTATGGAACATTTAATCAATTTACAACAAGTTGAGAATAATGAAGATATGTTAAAAGGAAGAATATTTACAGAAATACAATTAAACATTTTAAAGAAAAAACTACAAAAGAAAAAACTAAACTCAAATGAAAAAACTTATTATTATAAATATATAAAACCAAAACTAAAAGCAATGCTCTATTTCTTTGGGATTAATGAAATAAATATTAGTGGAAAAGAATATATTATTAAAAAAAGAATTCCAAAAGCAATTGAAATATTAAAAAGAATGCAAAAAAAACATAAGAATAAAAAAATAATTATTTCTGGATCATTTTTATTTAATAGAAACTATAATGATATTGATGTTTTTGTTTTCACAAAATATAATAAAGAAAATTATAAAATTGGAAAAATAGATGTGAATTTTTTACCTGAATCTGCAATAGATTCATTATTTTTTAGTTCAATTTCTCAAATAAGTGTAAGCAATTTTCGTTTTGCAAAAAAGTTAGATTTTAAAATTAACATAAAAGAAGTTATGTCCTTGTATGAAACATTAATAATATTTATTTTACAAAAAGATAATTATAAAAAAGAGTTAAGGGATTTATTATTAAGATTAGAATATATTTCTAAAAAAGTTATTCTTAACCCAAAACAGTTAAATGAAATAATTACGAATATAAATCCTCGAAAAATCTGCGAAATAATCTCACAAACATTTATTAACAATATTGTGTTTGCATATAAAAAAGATATAATTAAAGTATTAAAAAAAAGGATAGAAACATATAAGGAAATACCAAAAACATATCCTCAAAATAATATAAATTTATATCTAACAACTTATTCAAAGGCAATACAATATGCAACATAAAAAAGCAAAAGAAAGAGTACAAAGAATTCTTGAAATAGAAATTAAGTTTGAAGGTCATTTTGACAAATGTTTTGATAATCTAAAAGAGAGTCAACAATTATCTTTAATTGAATGGATTGAAAATTGCAAAGAGACAAAATTAAACCCAATAGCATCATTTAAAGACAAACAATTAATAGGTTTTATTCTTAGAATTGGTAGCAATCTTAGAGCAATATTAACAAAAGAAAAGAATAAATATTTTCTAGTTTTATTCTTAGATAAACATAAGTATTATGAAGCAGAACTATTAAAACTAGGCTTTTAAAACAAAAACACTTTAAAATAAAAGAAATTTCTAACTAGTATTATGATAAAAAGAAGCAAGAAAAATAAAATTCCTACATTTAAAGAAACATTAAGCAAGGTTTTAACAGCTAAGCAAATGCAGGAAGTTAAAACCTCTCATGATATTCTTGGGAATATTGCAATCATTGAAATCCCTGATTCTTTAAAAAAAAAAGAAAAAGTGATTGCAAATACATTATTAAAAATAAATCCAAAAATAAAAACTGTTCTGAAAAAAGCACAAGAACATACAGGAGTTTTCAGAACTCAAAAAATGAAATGGCTTACGGGAGTTAAAACAAAAATTGCAGAGTATAAAGAAAATAATGTTGTTTTAAGATTTAATGTTGAAACTGTTTATTTTTCTTCAAGATTAAGCACTGAAAGAAAAAGAATTATGGAACAAATAAAAAAAGATGAAGATGTTCTTGTCATGTTTTCTGGTGCTGCACCTTATGTTTGTGTTATTGCAAAAAACACTAAAGCAAAAACAATTACAGGAGTAGAAATTAATCCAGAAGCACATAAGTATGCAATGAAAAATTTAGAATTAAACAAAATTCATAACTCTGTCTTGATAAATGCAGATGTTCATAATTTCTCTAAAGAGGCCTATAAATATATTATCGGTTTAAAATCTGCAAACAAACCTGATGAACTTGAATCAAGATATGTTCATCACCCCCACATAATGGAGTTTCACACTTTTCCTGAGGACTTAACCAAAAACATTAAGAAATTAGAAAGAGAAATTCAAAAATTAATTAAAAACAATGTTCATGTTATTATTCATATGCCTTTTTTTGTTAATAATCATAGGCCAACTCTTTCTCGAGAAAATCCTATTGATGAATTAAAAGAATTTTTTATTCTTGGTAGATTGTGCAAAAAATATCATTGCAAAGCAATAATTCATCCTACTTTTGCAATTGGAACTGCAGATAAAGAAGAATGGATTATTAATAATCTTAAAAAGTTAAAACAGTATTTTGATTATTTTTATTTTGAAAATGTTATTCAGGGCATTTATACAAAAACAGAAGATATTTTAAGAATTAATAAATCTGCAGGAATAAAAAATGTTTGCATTGATACTTGCCATTTATTTATTACTTATTCTCAATTATTACAACAACCTGTTAATGCAACTGAAAAAGAATGGAACGAGTTTCATAAAAAAGTTAATGACAAAATAATTAATCATATTAAAGTTATGCAAGATAATTTTAATACTTACTTTCATCTCAATGACCATGATTACAAAGTTCATAGTTTAGAAATAGGAAAAGGTTTTGTTGATTTCAACAGAATTCTTCCTTTTGTTCATATGGGCGTTACAGACGTTAATAGTAAAAGTCATAAAACAGCCAGAGCAATGATAAGAAGTTATGAAGGCATTGAACATAAACATAGAAAATATGATAGAATAATTATGCCTTTGCCTAAAACTGCTGACGAGTTTTTGCAAGATGCTTTTAGATTAGCAAAAAAAGGAACAATAATTCATTTCTATGATTTTCTGCATGAATCAGAATTTGAGAATGCAAAAGAAAAGGTGCTGAATGCAGCAGAGAAACATAATAAAAAAGTTAAAATATTAAACTTCACTAAATGCGGTCAGTATTCTCCTAGAAAGTATAGAGTTTGTGTAGATTTTAAGCTGGTTTCTTAACATTATTAATATCATAATAATCAAGGTTATTAGGTAATCCTAATTTATTAATAAATATACCTGCAAACCATTTTTCTAAAAAACGAGCAAAATGTAGACTAGTTCGTTTATCATAGCCACCACTTAAAATTTTACCTTCAAGTTTATTTTCAGCAACATAATCCTTAAAATAAATTGGTTTATTTACATATGCAACAGGAGGGTTTAAAGGGTCAGGGAAAAAACCTTGTCCACCTTTAAAAACAATTAAAGTTATAGGTATATCAAAATTTTTTTTATATAATTCAAGAGCAACCATACCAATACTTGGACTAAAGCTAGGGATATAATGATGATATTTACTTCTTCTACCTTTTTGATTATATTGTAACATAACAACTGCTTGATTATGCTCTAATAATTCTACAGTTTTATCTAAACTATTTTGATTATATTCCTCTCTAACTTCACTATCTTTTGAAGTTATATCAAAAGGTATCATTCCAAGCTTATTTAGTCTATCTGGGATATAACTAATTAAATAAGAGACCAAAGGTTCTAAAATTTTTCTTATTATAGGATTATATTTTTTAAAGTTAGAATATGCAAGAACTTTAAATTCCTTAACATTAGTTAACTCTTTTCTTAAAGGAATGTATTTTTTAAGATAAGAATATGCAAGATCTTTAAATTCCTTAACATTAGTTAACTCTTTTCTTAAAGTAAAATAAAGAGCTCTTGAATACATTTTTATTAATGCAGCAATCTCTTTTCCTATTCCTGGGTGATTTGCAATAATAAGGTTAGGGCCATTCTCAATCTTGTTTTCACTGCCAATAATTTTAAAAAATAATGAAACACAATTTATAATACCTTTTAATTCTTTCTCAAATTGATTATAAAATTTAGCTCTTCCAATATCTGTTGATTGGATTATATTTGCATATTCCATACTTCCACAGAAAGAGCAAAATCAAATTTAATTTATAAATATATGTATTGTTTACTAGCTAAACTCCCACTCCAAAAAATTTTTAAGTAAATAAATTTCTAATAGATTTATGGTAGGACATCAAGATAAAATTCATCATTTACATAAAAGAAAAATAGCTAGGGGTAAAAAACCAACTAGTCTTTTTGATAAATTCATGTATCTCATAGCAATAGTAATCCCCCTGCTAACTATCCCTCAAATTATCCTGATTTGGGTAAATAAAAGTGCCCAAGATATATCTTTAATAACCTGGGGGGCTTATTTATTCAGTGCAATCTGCTGGTTAATTTACTCAATAATTCACAAAGAAAAACCTTTGATCGCCAATAGCATATTATGGGTTCTTTTAGAAGCATTAGTTA
>Ga0222697_1000446_pt1 | contig 17952 bp, 21 predicted proteins | sample AntAcemetage1402_FD_179835 | JGI IMG/M metagenome (GOLD analysis project Ga0222697, IMG submission 179835) | Saline water microbial communities from Ace Lake, Antarctica - #1402 | ecosystem: Environmental > Aquatic > Non-marine Saline and Alkaline > Saline | place: Antarctica: Ace Lake... | reverse complement strand
GGTTATATATTGTTAAAGGTTTAGGTTTATATATATTATTGTTAAATGTTTCCACATTTAACTATTGTGTGGCATGTTTTTAACATGTTGCACAATATAGAAAAATAGAGATATACTTTATATACAAAAATATATTTGGTAGAAGAGAATCAACTTACATACCAGATAAATGCCATGAGGTGAGTAAAAATGGAAATATCTAAAAATCTTTTTAATAAATATGAGATAAATAAGAAATGGTTTAAAAAAAATCCAAATAGTATTCATGGTATATTACATGAATATAGAGTTCTTATTCATTCATATATCATAGGGATAAAAGAAAAAGCAAATATTGAATCATTGTGTTATGCATCTATATTTCATGATGTTAGAAGATATAATGATGGTTTTGATATAAAACATTCTGATAGGGCAGCAAATTGGACTAAAAAGAATTTTACATATTTAAAAAATATAGATGAAATTGTGAATATAATCTATTACCATACTCCTGCAGACAACAAAATACCAAATATAACTAAAGAAATAAAATGCTTTAAAGATGCAGATGCATTAGATAGATTTAGAATAGGTATTTTTGATAGGAGATTTTTAAGAACAAAAACATCTAAAAAATTAGTTAATTTTGCAATGGAGTTATATATTATTACAGAAAAACAAAAAGTAAAAATAAAAGATCCAAAAGAAAATGTGATTCTAGCTCTTAAAAAATTAAAAAAAGAATTGAACTTTATTTCTTAAGTTCAATTGTTTGAGTTGGGAATGCCATCTCAATCTTCTCTTTCTCAAATTGTTTTTTAATATCTGTATTAATCATATCTATTACGTTTAGATATTTATTATAGTCTAACTCAGTAATATAATAAATAACCTTTATGTGTAATGAAAAATCACCAAATGATTTAAAAGTAATATAAAAGGTGTTATCAACTGCTTTGTTTGCTTTAAGTATATCATTAATTATTTTCTTAGCTCTACTTAGTTTTGCTGAACTTGTGTCGTAGGTCACTCCAATTGTAAAGCTTTCTTTTCTGGTTTTTCTTACTGATATGTTTTCAACTGCATTGTTTGATATTTTATTATTTGGAACAATTACTATAGTACCATCAAATGTCTTAACTTTAGTTGATCTAATTCCTACTTCATGAATTATTCCTGTTCCTTCTGAGGTTTTAACAATATCCCCAATTTTGAATGGTTTTTCTACAAATATAACAATTCCACTTAAGAAGTTTTCAACAATATCTTTTGATGCCATTGCAATTGCTAAACCACCAATACCTAACCCTGCTAATAAAGCACTAATATTATAACCAAAGTTTGATAATATTAATAATATTGCAATAGCCCAAACAACTAGTCTAATTGCTGTTTTTAATAATGGTATTAACTGGTCATCATATTTTGATTTTGTTTTTGCTGCATATACTTCAAAATATTCTTTAATTAATCCTAATAGGAATTTAATAACAAATAATGTGATTCCAAACACATAGATTAAAAGTGATAGTTTTGATATGAAATTAACCCACCAACCACTTACTGTTAATAACTTAAAACCAATATTAAAAAATATTGTAACTATAATTAATTGAAATGGTAATGGTTTAGATAGTATTTCAGATAGAATATCATCTATTTTGTTTTTTGTTCTCTTTGCAAATTTAAATAAAACTTTTCTACTTATAAATACAATTATCCAACTTATAATAAATCCAATTATTATAAATATTACAAACCATAAATACTTAGAAAGTTCATTTCCCCATAAAATATAATCTAAAGCCATAGTTAATCACATTATTCTATATATACTATATAACAATATATTTATATTATTTTACAATCACATCTATATTAAAATGTGACATTAAATTGTGGATTATTAATGAGTATATACTATGTGAAATCATTAGAAGAGGATTTTGCTACAAAAACAATAAAAGATAAAAAGAAAGTAACCTATCAAACAATTGATAATATTATAAATACTAAGAAAATTAAGCTAAATACTATGAGTTTTGGAAGAAAAAGGAGATTAGCTTGTACTTTGTTAGATAAAAACTATACTAAAACATATAGAGCACAGGGAATAATATTTCAAACAAATGACAAACCAGATTATATTGCACCATTTGATATAGTATTATTAACTGATGCACATAAAATAATTGTTCAATACTATAGAATACAAAATAATTTACATAATTACTATAATCATAATCTAATAAAAGGGTATAATAGGTTTATATTTAAAAATCACAAAAAAATGTTAAAAGAATTTACTTCTCCAGAAAAGACATGGAAGGAAGTAAATAAATTTAGAAAGAAAGCAGGGTATAATGTACTACCTATATCAAAATATAAGTTAGTTGAGTATAATGAAGCTATTTTTCATAAGATTATTAAAATTAAACCAATTGCAATTTTTGGATATAGAAAGATAGCAAAAGAAGTTGCAAAGAAGTATGGATTACCACATTATATATCAACTAAAGAGTTTTATAAAAAATTTATTAAAAAATGATTAATTATGAAAAAGACAGTTGTAGAATTACAAAATGTTTCTAAAATCTACCAAATGGGTGAAATTGAAGTTAAAGCACTAAATGAAGTAGATCTTAAAATAAAAGAAGGTGAGTTTGTATCTATCATGGGTCCATCTGGTTCTGGAAAATCAACAATGATGCATATTATTGGTGCATTGGATCTTCCAACAACAGGAGAGACATTAATTGATGGAAATAAACTATCTAAACTCTCTGAAGATCAACTAGCAAACATGAGAGGTAAAAAAATTGGTTTTGTATTCCAAGAGTTTAATTTAATACCAACTCTTACTGCCTATGAGAATGTTAGACTACCATCTCTTTTCCAAGATGATGAATTATCTGAAAAAGAAAATACAAGATGTAAGATATTATTAGAGGATGTTGGGTTAGGTGATAGACTTGACCATAGACCAACAGAATTGTCTGGTGGGCAGCAACAAAGAGTTGCAATTGCTAGGTCTTTAGCTAATAATCCAGATATAATTCTAGCAGATGAACCAACTGGTGCTTTAGACTCTAAATCTTCTAAAGAAATTATGGAGTTATTAAGACAACTAAACAAACAAGGAAAAACAATAATTGTAATTACTCATGATAAAAATGTAGCTGATCATACTAAAAGAAAAATATTCTTAAAAGATGGGAAAATAGTTGAAGATAGGTCAAGAAGATAAATCATGCACGGAATATTAGTATTTGTTATTAAAAATCTTAGAAGAAGAAGACTAAGAAGTTGGTTAACAATTATTGGTATAATTGTAGGTGTGTTGGCTATTGTTTCATTAATGTCATTATCCCAAGGACTAAAAGATAGTATTACTTCTGAGTTTGATAAGCTTGGTGCAAATAAAATCACAATTACTTCTAGATATAATTATTTTGGAGCAGAAACAAATACTGGATTAAAACTAAATGATATTAAGACCATTAAACAAATTGGGGATATTGATTATGTGGTTGGTGAAATTGCTGCAACCACCACAGCAGAGTATGGTGGGGAAACTTTATTTATTAGTCTTAAAGGAGTAGATACTAAATATATAGAAGAAACACTATTACAAAATAATATTGAACTATTAAAAGGTAAACTTATTGATTCTGAGAAATCTAAAGATATTATAGTTGGATATGGTTATTATGATGATTATGATAATTTATTTAAAAAAAGATTAACTTTAGGAAATAAAGTTAAAATAAATAATGTAAATTATAAAGTGGTTGGTGTTCTTAAGGATACAGGGAATGCAACAACAAATAAAACTAATTATATATCTATAGATAATATTAGAGATATAACATCAACACCAGACACTGATGTGGACACAATCTATGCAATTATTAAAGATGGTAAAGAAATAGATGTTGTTGGTGCTAAAATTGAGAAAAAACTAGAAACTAAAAGAGGTAAGGAAGATTTCGTAGTTACTACTCCTAAGAAAGCAGCTGAAGATAGAGAAAATACACTAAACATAGTGTCAATTGTGGTAATTGGAATTGCAGCAATTTCATTATTAGTTGGTGGAATTGGAATTATGAACTCAATGTATACTTCAGTAGTTGAAAGAAGAAAAGAAATTGGGATTATGAAAGCAATTGGTGCTAAAAGAAAAGATATATTGTCTATATTTCTATTAGAAGCAGGATTAATTGGTATAATTGGTGGTTTTATTGGGACAGTAGGCGGTTTTTTATTAGCTTTTATGGTTAATGTTATAGGTAAACAATTAGGCACTGAATTAGCAATTGCATTTAGTTTTGATATAGTTTTAATTGCTTTATGCTTTTCATTTTTAATAGGAATGATATCTGGTTTCTTACCAGCTTTCCAAGCATCTAAGCAAGAAGCAATTAAGTCTTTAAGAGAGGAATAAACATGAAAAAGTTTGTACCACCAAAAGTTAAAAAGAAAAGAGGAAGAAAAAGAAGGACAGAATTTACAAAAAAAACTTTTAGTGAAATTAAAGAGGCCATTGAAATAAAAATTATAAAGCTAGAAAAAGAAATTAATGAAATAGAAGATGAAAACGCAAAAAATAGATGTATTGATATTTTTGAAAATGTTAAAGATCAATGCAGTAGAATAAATCCAAAAAATATAAATACAATTAATAAAATTATAAACACATTTATTATAAATTTTAATAAAATGAAAGAATAATATTTAAATTTGAGGTGAATTAAAATGAATAAAATAATAGGGATAATAGTATTATTTAGTTTTATACTAACTCTAGGAGTAGTATCAGCAAATATAACAGACTATGATTCTATTAACTTAGAAGCAAACACATACACTTATACTCCGACACCGGCAATCGCAGGTGAAGAGTTTGAATTATGGATACAATTAACAAATAATGGTAATATAACTGCTAATAATGTAGTTTACTACCTAGATATAGAATATCCTTTCATCCTATTAGATGAAGATAGTCAAGGAACAATAACACAACTTGCAGGATATCAATCAAAAGTTGTAAAATATAAACTAAAAACATCAGCTGACACATTAGAAGGAACATATGAACTTGAATTTAAAATCACAAGAGAGGGTTCTGAAGTAACAGTTGTTGAAAAACTAAGTATTGATATTAAAGGTGATTCTGCATTAGTAGATATAGTATCCTCAAATGTTGAGAAAGCAAGTATTGGTGCTGAGTCATTAGTTACTTTAAATCTTAAAAACCTAGGTGAAAAAGATGCTAAAGATGTGTTTATTACTTTAGATGACTCATCAGATGATGTAATTAAAGTAATTGATCTAAAAACACAGTATATACCAAAATTAGTAGTTGACAGTGAACAAGAGGTTAATTTTAAAATAACAGTAGCAAAAGGAGCAACACAAAATAGTTATACCTTACCAATAACCATAACCTATTCTGATGCTGATAACAATTATTCAGTAAGTAGAGATGTTGGTGTTAGAATTGCTGATAATCCAGAAATGAGGATTAGTGTTTTATCAGCTGGAACTAATTATAAACTAAAAGCATTAACTGAAGAAACATTATCTTTAGAAATTTATAATATAGGTAATGTTGATGCTGAATCTGTTTATATTGAATTAGAGACTGAAGTTGCTAATGAGGTTGCTAATTACTTTATTGGTTCAATTGAGAAAGATAACTATGATAGTGTAGATTTTAAGTTTAAAACTAAAAATTTAACTGGTGAATATCCAATTAGTATAATTGTGCACTATAAGGATAGTAGTCTTAAAGAGCAAACTATTACTAAAGAAATTACTGTTGAGATGATTAAGTCAACTAATGGTGGTGCTGGTAAGAGTATTGTTAGCACAATATTATCAATTATTGCATTAATTGTTGGTTTGTCTTTGTTAATAGTAATTCTTAAGTGGTTATCAAAGATTTTAATTAGACCAGCTTGGAAGATTGTAAAAGAGATCTTCAAAAGAAAGAAGAAAAGAAAATAGTTTCTTCTTTTTCTTTTTTATAAAGGTAAGCTAAATGAATAATGAAAAATTTAAACATCTAATAAATTTAACTATAAAAAACATCTTCAGAAGAAGATTAAGATCAATCCTAACAATTATATCTGTTATGATTGGTATTGCTGCAATCATAGCTCTTGTTCTTGTTAGTGATGGTTTGTTTAATGCTATTGAAGGTCAGTTCACTAGCATGGGTACAAATAGTATATTTATCTTTGGACAGAATATGCAAGGACCAAGTACAGGAAATTCAAGATTAGCTGATGATATTCAATTAAACATGAGGGATGTAAAAAACATAGATAGAATTCCTGAAGTAAAACTAGTAAGTGGTATTTCTTTTAGAATAACTAAGTTTGAGTTTAAAGCAGAAGAAGCATACCCCATGGTAGTAATTGCCAAAGAGGATATTGCTGATGATACTTTTAATGCATTTAATATGAATATTGCTGAAGGAACAAGCATCCAAGGTAAAAAAGGGCATAATATAGTTATTGGTCCATACATTGCTGAAAAAATGTTTAATAGTAAAATAAAAATTGGTAATAAAGTAAAACTTGAAGGAATTGATTTTAAGGTTATTGGAATCTTAGAAGCAATGGGTAACTCAGATGATGATTCTCAAATGTATATTACTAGAGAAATTGCTAAAGAGATATATGACATTGGGGATAATCTAGAACAAATTATAATTAAAACAAAAGAAGATGCTAATGTTCTTTCAGTTAAAGAAAAGATTGAGGATGTTCTTGAGAAGGATCATGAAGAAGATAGTTTTATGGTAATAACTGCTAATCAAATTCTTGAGTTAATTAAAGGCATTTTAAATACTTTAAAAATAATATTAATTGCAATTGCTGCAATTTCTATTGTTGTTGGAAGTATAGGAATTATGAATTCTATTTATACTTCAGTTATTGAAAGAACAAAAGAAATTGGTATTCTTAAGGCAATTGGTGCCAAAGCTAATGATATCTATATATTGTTTATAAGTGAGTCAGTAATTCTCTCTCTTGTAGGTGGTGTATTAGGACTTATATTAGGTGCATTAATTGCTAAGGGTGTTGAGTGGTATGCAATTTCTCAAAGTTATGATATTCTTACAATCATTATTAGTTGGCAGGCTGTATTCTTAGCAATTGGTTTAGCCTTAGTAATTGGTGTTATTTCTGGGTTGTTACCATCTAAGAAAGCAACAAGAATGAAGGTAGTTGATGCTTTAAAGGATCTTAATTAGGTTATTTAGATAGAGAGATTTGTTTATAAGGTTTTCTTAGATATATTATATTAGTAAGGGGACTTTTTTTTTAGTTTCATCTTCGTCTATTAACTTGACGAGAAGTTATGCCTCTATAGCTCAGTGGCTAGAGCAACAGTCTTGTAAACTGTAGGTCATGGGTTCAAATCCCATTAGAGGCTTACTTCATTTTGTTTAAAGCCCTTCTTCTAAACAACTTATATTTAAATTAGCTTTTTATATTTCATATATTTTTCAAAAGAAAGCTTAAAACCTTTAATAAATAATAGATCCCCTTTTTGTATCTCTGTTTCTATTTTTTTAAAATCCCACCACTCTAAACATTCAACCTCTTCTCTATCAAAATCATTAAAAGGTCCCTCTAAATATAAAATAAAAAGTCTTCTATTAGTTTTTTGTCTTTTATTATATGATTTATAATCACATACTTTTTCTAATGCTAAAAGAGGTATATCTACACCTACTTCTTCTTTTGCTCCCCTTATTGCTGCAGCATCATAATTTTCACCAGAGAGTACATGTTCCCCCACAGTTGAATCCCATTGTCCAGGACGATCTTTCTTTTTTAAAGATCTTTTTTGTAATAATACATTACCTTTAGAATTTTCTATCAATATATGTATATCTCTATGAATTAGATAATTATCATGAACATATTTTCGTGTGTTTCTTCCAATAACCTCATCATTTTCATTTACAATATCTAAATATTCCATTTTATACCACCTATAAATAATTTTATTTATTTAATATACCATAAAAGTATTTTATGTTTTAACATATAATCTAATATCTACTTATTAATTTCATTATATTTCTTAAAATTACCTTTCATTATTTTATAATTTTCACAAATACCTTCAATTTTTTTAAAATAACAACTTCTGCCCAAGTATCTTGTTTACAATACGCCTTAAGATAAGTTATTAACTCTTCTTTCTCTTTATTATCTAGAGAACCATATACTCTTGAAATTATACTTTTCTTTTAATTTGTACGCGTTTTATTCTTTTAATTTTGATTCATCAACAATTTTCGCCAATAAACTACAAAGACAAAGATATTCAATACATCTTTGAGGATCGTTTTGTTTTACATCTGAATGGGATTTAGGATTTTTAATGCCTTGCATAGCGCCTGCAAATATATGCATAAATCCCTCTTGTTCATCTTTTTCTGACTTAGTAGTAAAATCATTAATTTGTAATATTGGCTTATTTTTACTAAGTGCAGTTAACATTAAATCTTTTCCAAATTTATCTAACCTCGATTTGTTTTTAACCATTATTTCAATTTGTTTTGTTGCCTCGAATATAGCCTGAGTGTAATGTCCATTTATAAATAATTTACCAGATACTGTTTTAATATTAGAATGTAAATTTAATTGACTATATATATTTTTTATATATTCACACTTTTTTAATCTATCTTGATTTGATTCTTTACTCTCAATCTTAGAAAGTGTAAAGTCATAAATATTAAATAAATAATCTTCATACTCTGATTTACTTATAATCTCAAATCTAATACTTCCATCACCAATATATTTTACGGGAATATATTTAATTATATTTAATTCTTTCAAATCATCTAAATAAACTATCAACATATGATAATTATAATGTTTTTTTAAAAACCCCATATTTGTAGATTTATCAGTTGAATTAAATTTATGAATAAACCAATCAAATATTTTTAAACGCTCTAAACTATCTATCAATAATGTGTTTTCTGTAAAATCGGGTTTAGCTTCAACATTATTGGTTAATTCAGTAACTTTAGTTTTTAATTCCTCTAAGGTCATATTTATCACTCTCGCTTTAGTTAATTCTAACAATACTAAAAAACATAATAGTTATATCCTTTTCGGTGGCAGATGATCAAGCAAAATATTAAAATAATTTTATTCTTATAATACTTGATATGACTCCTAGTCTTGAAATTATATTTATTCATCAACTCCTTATTAAATAACACCTTAAGATCTTCCTCAAATTCCTCATTATCCTTATATTCAATAGGTTTGAAAGATGAAATAGCCTCTTCATCAATATTGTTAGCTTCTTTTCCTATGTATTGAATATCATTACAAATAATATGCTTTCTTTCTAATTGCCCAACATCTCCATCTAGCTTATACTCAGGATGATCCACATACTCTAAAATAGTGTGAGCTAAAGGTTTCCAATACTCACAACCCTGTATAACCTTTCCACTACTATAATCAACAAATTCATCATAAACCAACTCTTGAGGATTCCCACCAAAAGGGACTAATGGTTTAACTGAATTAGTTTTATCCTTCCAATCTGTAGGTCATGGATTCAAATTCCATTAGAGGCTTTCTATTTTTGGGTTATATGTATCTCTATTTTTTTGTACGCTTTGGATCTATTTTTAGTTTTATCTATATATAAATATATATGAATTTCCGAATTAAATGGGATAAATATCCAGAATATAAAACATTAATCCCTGATTTTTTAAAAGAAAGATTTGAAACTTATATTATTGGAGAATATATTAGAGAAGAATATTTAACACAAGATTTAATAGGTTTAAATAATTTTTTACAAGAATTAACAAAACAAGAATTAGATATCTTTTTAAATTTAAAAGGAGAAGCTACAAAAGAATATTCTAAAGATAAAACTTTTACAGAAATATTATTATACACTAAAATGCATTTACTTTTCGGAAGATATAAATAATGATTACACCATATTATATTTATGAACAAAAAATATAAACTAACTATTTCTAAAAAAGAAATGCAAAAACTAATAAAATACAAAAAAATTGTAAAATCTGCTAAACTTTTAAAAAGAATACAAGCAATTATATTAAAATCAAATGGATGGAAGCATAATAAAATTGCAGAGTTTTTAGGTGTCATAGATGACACCATAACAGCATGGATAAAAACATATATTAATGGAGGTATAGAAGAATTGATAAACTTAAAATATAAACCAACTAAATCAAAAATTAGTAAAGCACAAATAGAAATAGTTAGAGAAGAAAGTAAAAAAGGGACTTTTACTTTTGCTAAAGATGTTAAAAAATATATTGAACAAAATTTTAATATAAAATATCATATACATCACATACCAAAAATACTAAAAAAAAATGAGATTAACATATAAAAAAACATGTATTAGACCTTGTAAACTACCAAAAGTAGATGTACAAGAAGAATTTATTATAAAAATTAATAAATATGATAATAATAAACATTATAAACTATTTTTTATGGATCCAATGCATTTACAACATAATGTTGTAAATGCAAAAATGTATCAACCAATTGGAGAAAAGCACACCATCAAAGTAAAATCTAATTCTGGAAGAAAAAGAATTAGTATAATAGGGGCTTTGAATGTGAAGGAGTTTAGATTAATTAATAATATTACGGAAAAAAAGTGTAATGCAATTAGAGTTATTGAATTGTTTACAAAAATTAGAAAAAGATATAATAAATTTCAAAAAATAGTAATGGTGCTGGATAATGCATCATATAATCATGCAAAGATTGTGAAAAAGTTTGCGGAAGAAAATAATATAATATTATTGTACCTTCCACCTTATTCACCAAATCTTAATATTATTGAAAGACTGTGGAAGTTTTCTAAAAAACACTTAGTACATAACAAATACTATGAAGTCTTTAACCTCTTTAAAAAAGAGGTTAAAATGTTTTATGAAAATATATACCAATTTTATGGAGAGTTAAAAAATATTTTAAATATGAAGTTCCAAATTTTAAAACCGATTTAGTATATTGTATAGAAAGAACCGGATCGACAGCAAAATATCCATTAATGGTAGCATTAGATTATATTATAAAACAAAATGACACAGCTAAAAAAATAACTTTAGAAAAAGGCATAAATTTACTTACTAAAATTGCAAATCTAGAAAATAGTAAACACAAATCAATAGCACAAAATATTTTAAAAAATTTAGAAACTGAAAATTTTCCAATATATCAGGAAAAATATATATTTAAAAAAAATAGCCAATATGATATTCGTTTAAAATTAGAATCAATTTTTAGTAAAGTAAAAGAAAAAATATATATTAATGATCCTTTTCTTAAAAATGGTGATTTATTAAAATTAATACATTATCATACTAATAAAGATAAATTAAAAGAAATCAAAATACTTACTAGATATTCAGATAATAAAAAAGATTCCGAAAATAGAATTAAACAATTTAAATTATCTTTAAATAGTTTTAAAACACAGTTTACTTCAATAAATATATATTTTAAAGCTAATGATAAAGATGATGCTATTAAAGATAGATTATATATAATTGATAATATAGTTTATAATAGTTCATATTCAGAAGGGGATTATGATAGACCTGGTTCAATTATTGAAGAAACTAAAGAAAATTCTAAAGACCATGTAGCTTTATTTGATATATGTTGGAATAAAGGTAAAATTATCTGAATAGTTTATCCCTATAATACTTAATATGACTTATCGTTTTGAAGTTATACTTAAGCATTAACTCCTTATTAGATAACATCTTAAGATTTAGCTCAAATTCCTCATTATCCTTATACTCAATAGGTTTGAAAGAAACTATTGATTCTTCCTTATGTACTAAAACAAAATAATATTTTTAAAGCGTTACAATTTGTAACGGTTTCACTTGATACTCATATCTCTAGACCTTTATTAATTCTTTTATTTAATTGATTTCCTGGTTGATATGCCCAAATTATTCCTTTTTTACCATCATAAATAACACTCCTATTATCAAGATAGTCTATTATAACATTAAGTGTTTGTTTCATAACTTTGTTTTTTAGTTGTTTAAGTATTCTATATCTTGTTAAAGGTAATTCTGATTTTTTTATAATATCTTCTACTTCTAAAACTGTTTTTAAGTTAGGATAATGTGAAATATTTATTGCAGTCATATATATCGCCATTTTATGTGATACAATTATGTCCTTTGTAATTTATGTTTGTTTCTGCTTCATCCATTATAATCACCTTTAGTATAATATTTTTGATTTGGACTTGTAGGTTTATCAGGTATTGTTAATAATAATAATTTTTGATTTATTAAAGGGTTTAGTATTTCAGATCTAAAATATTCTCTATTTTTTAAATTTAATAAATTTTGTATTTCTTCTCTTGTTTTTGGAATTTTACAGAATTTAAGTATTGTAGCTTGCTGGGTAGCTTGCTGGGTAGCTTGCTGGGTAGCTTGCTGGGTAATAGGTATTATTATCTTAAAAATATCATCTTCAATAAGTTCAGGAACACTATTTGAATAAATTTTAACATATTTAATTAAATTCCTTATTCCTGAACCTAATTCATCAGCAAGACCAATTTCTTTGAATACTCTTGCAATAACTGGATTTTTTGGAAATGGAGAAAAGTTATTTATATTGATTTTTCCATGTCCATGAGGCTTATTACTATTTTCTGAATATATTTTTTCTTTTTCTATTATTATCTTTGCAGGAAAAGGACTTGAATACTCTCTATGAATTAGAATATTTGAGGCTATCTCTCTAAATATTTTATTTCTTATACTTATTCTTTGAGTTCCTTCTAAATAAAAAGGATCAGGAAGATGTTTTTGTGCAAAAGCAATAATTCTTTCATAAGAGTCAATTAAATTAGTTCTAACATCATCTCTATCATCATAACGATCTAAATTGTTAATTCTTAAAAGTAAGTCAGTTTTATAGTGCGGTAATACTGAAAAAATTGTTTCGTCTTTTCCAAATAATAAAATCCCTGCTAAAGTAAATCCTTTTTTGTTTGTTTTATAATCTTTAGTATAAAGTTTAGCACTTTTTAACAATTCTATATTAGTAAGATTTCTCCAAGGATGATTACTATTTTGATTTACTGCTAAAGTTCTTGCTTTATTTATTAAGTTTTTATTTAAGTCTTTTAAGGTACAATATGGATAAACATTATTTTCAGTATATTGAGTTTGTTTGTTTAAATATAATTTAGTTAAAGCTGATTGATTATTTGTTATATCAAAATCACCATCTTCATTTCTATCAAATATTTTATAATTACATTTTTGAACTTGAGAACCTTCTGGAATGAAAATATATAAGATTAATTTGTTATTTATTTCAATTTCTTCAATTGAAAGATAGACTGGTGGTGACATCTTTTGAGGATTATTAATTGCAGTTACAAAGTCTTTTTTTATTTGTTGTATCTTATCTTTATCAATACCTTGAATTTTTCCATTATCTTTTACTCCTAATAATAATTTTCCACCATTACGATTAAGAAAAGAACAAACAGTTTCATAAACATCTTTGGTTAAAGCTGACTTACATTCTTTATATTCAATTGATATACCTTCTCCTTGTTTCAATATTTTAGATATATTAGGATTTAACATGTTAGTTCTCCTTTAAAGGATTTATAGAATAATATTAATTATTTAAAATTTATATATTTTTGAATATAAATTGATAACTATTTTTAAGGTTGGATAATATAAAATATTTATTGCATTCATCTATCTTACCTTTTAGGTAATATAATTATACTTTAACTAATTTACATTTATTTATATTTTCAATCACTTAACTTCTTTTGTAGAGTTTTCACCTAACTTTTTATCACTAGATTTAACTCTTCTTTCTAGTTTCTTAATATCTTCCTCAGGAGGTAGTTCTTCAGGTACTATCTTATTTTTTACTAAAACACCTCTTACTTCTGTGTTATTTTTAATATGTTCATCAGTGATTTTAGGTTCTCCTTGTAAATTATCTTTTTGAACATTAAAGTTAGTAATTTCAGTTGCAAAGTTCTTAGCTGCTATTGTAACTGTTGGTAAAAAATCTGCTACTGGTCTATTATCTGGAATTTGAAGTTTTCTTTTAATTTCTTTTGTATTATACCCTCCAAATAGTGCTTTATCTCCTTTGCTTTTAATTCTTGCAAATCCTTTTTGATCTACTCCTCTTTCATAGACTAACTTAGATAGTTCAGTTTCTGATTTAGTTAATTTATTTCTAGCATCAAATCTTTCTTTTAATTTAATTCTTTCTTCAATTAGTTCTTGTTTTCTTGTTTGTATAGCAAAATAACTTTGTGCAAATGCAATTTCTTCTTTTCTTGAGTCTCCATTTTGGGCTATTAGATAACATGCATATCTTGTAAGTATTATATCTTCTATTTCTCTTTCTGATTCGGAACCTAGTTTGACCTTTTTGTTGGCGTCAACAAAATGGTCTTGAATGTCAAATCCAGCTGTTTTACAAGATATTTTTGCTTTATCTATAATACTTATGAAATTTCTCCATTCAATATACCCTAAAAGCTTTTGTAGGTCTCTAGCAAACCAAAATTCAATACCATCTTTTTCATAAGCATATTCTTCAAAGTTTTTTGTTAATTTATTAATTATTTCTTTTTGCATAAAACATCACCTTATATTTTTACAATATATAATAGGTATTTTGATTTATATATCACTTTCGGGGGGGTACCTGTCCGAGAAAGATATTAAGCCGACTTTTCTTCTTTTTCTTTTAATTTACTTAATATTTCTAAGTATTTTTTATCAAATTTAGAAAAAGCAAACCATTTTTTACCTAAGTCTTTAAGAGAAGCTCCAAAATGATAGATATCCTTATTATCAATAATTAAAAATCTATCATGTGCTTTATTAAATTTTATTACATTTAAAGATTTATATTGTTTATTAAATTTTTCAATATCTAGTTTAAGTTTAGAATTAATATTATCTGTATAAATAGTTATATTTACATTTTTATTTTTTTTACTAAATAAAGTTAAAACTGATTCATCTATATAGTTATCAATTAGAATTATTGATTTTTTAGATGTTTTTATTATATCTATTATGAATTTATAAGCATCAAATATCTGTCCATTATAGAATATGCCTTGTTTTGGAGTAAGATCTTTATTTTCCATTGCATTAAATATTATATCTAATTTTTTGTTTGTTTCATATTGGTATTCTATTTGTTTTCTTTCAACATTGTCTAATCTAATAAATATATCTGCATTTTTAGAAATAAATCTTTTTATTGAAACAAATGCTTTAATAATATTAATACTCACTTTTACTGCTGTTTTACTTCTTAGTACACTTGAAAGCATTGCTACTCCTTGTTCTGTAAAAACAAATGGTAATTTAGTAGAAAATTTTAATGTTTTAAGGTGGTCACAATTTGTGACCAGCTCACTTTTTTCATATTTTGTTAATTGAAACATAAATTCTTTAGGAAATCTATCTTTATTTCTTTTAACTGCTTGATTAAGTACTTTAGTTTCAACATTATATAAATTTGCTAAATCATTATCAAGCATTACTTGAATACCTCTAATTGTATAAATTTTCTTTTTTACATCCTTTGAAATTATTAAATCCTTTTCCATAAATATAATATACTACTTAGTTGCTATATAGTTTTGGAAAAGAGATACCTATCCAAGTAAATATTATTCCAAATTATTACCATTTTTCTATTGCCCCAGTAAATAGTAGTATTCTTTCTAAAGTTCTAAATCTATCTATTATACAAACTAATAATATAGTAGAAAATATAATTGTTAATATTAAAAGATAATGAACAAACATATTTCTAAATAAGGCAAGTGGCCAAGTAAAGATATCTAATATAAAGTTAAATAAATTATTTCTTATCTAAAAGCAATTTTAATAGACTATCTTCTTTTTTACTATTATATATGTCATAAAAGTTGTTTAATAATGTGTTAAATTCAAATATTTCTTCTTTTAATTGTGGGTTTATATAGTCTTTAATATTATAGTCTAAGTTATTTTCAATATAGTATTCTTTTAGACTATTTACAAAATTAAAAATTGCTATAATATCCCAAAATTTATTAAATAATTTATAAAATAGGTCTTTTGTTTTGTTTTTGGTTTGTATATTCAAATTTAGTTTATTATATTCATATAAAAAGTTATAAAATTTATCAATTGTTTTATTTTTATCATTATAATATGGTATTTTTTCTAATAGTATATCAAAATTATCTTTTATAAATTTAAAATTGTTTTTATAATAATTTTCAATTATTTCTTCTTTTATAGAATAAATTATATGATAGGCTGTTTGTCCAGAGTGATATTGATTTAGTTTCATTTTTCTAGAATTAAATTGCATATTTTCAATTACTATATCGTTTATTTTTTTATCTGAGATAATATTTGAATAATTTGTATTTATTTCAAGTTGTTCTTTATTTTGATGATTATACCCTACAATTGGTATTTGTCCAAATTTATACCAAACAATAGGCAGGTTTAAGTTTAATTTTTTATTTATTTCTACTACAATTTTATATAATTGTATTGTTTTTGGATTTATTTTTTTGTTTTTAACCCAATATTCAATTATTTTTTTATATAGATATTTTATTTTATTTTTTTGTTCAGTTTCTATTTTTACTCCAAAAAAAGTATCTTCATCTATTTCACAAATACTTTTCTGTTTGTCTAATTGATAGGATTTTTCAAAATACTTTTTATTATTAAGATAAATATATTCTTTTTCTAAAAAGTCTAATAATATTTTTTTTATAGTTACTTCTGTTGCTTTATTGTTTTTAAAAATAGAATCTAAATTAACCCCTGGATGATTTTTAATATAATCTAAAATTTTTAAATTTTCACTCATAGCACATGACCATTTTATGTAGTAGTTAAACATAGACTTTATTTAATAGCTTTATCTAATAATTATTAATTATACCGATTAACTTAAAAACCTATCGTTATTTTTTTAAAAAAGAGGCATTTTTAATTTTATCGTTATATATATTATATATTAGTTATCTTTAACCACAACTAATTTTAGAAAATAAATGGTGAGACTTATTGGATATTTAGAACAAAACATAAATTTAGACAAAGATGCAATTCCAAATTATTTTATGGTTGCTGACACTAATTTGTTTATTTATTATTTTCAATGGATTAATAATAAAATACCTATTGAAGACATAAGTAAATGTGAAATTATAAAAGATATATTTAATATTTGTTTAGATAAACACATTATTATTAATATTAATTCAAAAATATTTTCAGAAATAGAAAACATAACAAAAAATAAACTTAAATTATATTTAGATTTAAAAATTTTAAAAGAAATAACTGGATTAGAAAATTTTAAAAACTTAGATATACTACCAGATAAAGACTTAGAAATAATTTATGATTGGTACAGTATAGAACATACAAAATATAATAATGATTTTAATATAGCAGATATGAAAATATATTTTTTAGAACAAAAAAGATTAATAGATTCATCTTATGATATTCATACTATATACACAGAAGATATAAGTGATTTTTATAATTGTAAAAATATTTATAAAAAACACTATCTTAATTATAATCTTTCTTATAAAGATATTTTAATAAAACATTTTTCAAGTTTAGAAGAATATCTTATAGCTAAATTTAAAGGAGGTGACAAAAATGCCAGATGATTTAACAAAAAAAGGTCCAAGAGATAAAAAAAGACAAAGTAAGCAAAAACATAAAATAGATTCAAATAATTTAATTTTCTTTTCAATAGTTCCTTTTCCATTTATTTCACTTATTTTGTCTAAAATAAAATAAACTTCTTGAAAAGATAGTTCTTTTGAGAATAAAGTGTTTTGTTT
>Ga0222697_1000439_pt1 | contig 18135 bp, 21 predicted proteins | sample AntAcemetage1402_FD_179835 | JGI IMG/M metagenome (GOLD analysis project Ga0222697, IMG submission 179835) | Saline water microbial communities from Ace Lake, Antarctica - #1402 | ecosystem: Environmental > Aquatic > Non-marine Saline and Alkaline > Saline | place: Antarctica: Ace Lake... | reverse complement strand
TTTAGAATGAAAATAATTATGCTTGGTGCACCCGGAGCTGGAAAAGGAACTTACGCAAAAAAATTAAAAGAAATTTATGGACTTTCTCATATATCTACTGGAGACTTACTTAGAGATGCAATTTCAAAAGAAACAAACGAAGGACTTGAAGCAAAAAAATTAATTGAACAAGGAGAATTAGTTCCCGACGAAATGATTGCAGAATTATTAAAAGAAAAAATAAAAGAAATCGAAGGTGGAATAATATTAGACGGATTCCCAAGAACAATTAAACAAGCAGAAATACTAAACGGAATAACCAACATACATTCAGTTCTAAAGTTCGACGTAACCGAAGAGACAGTTCTTAGAAGACTTGGAGGAAGACTTACATGTAAAAACTGCGGAGAAATCTTTCACAAAACAAACATCCCACCAAAAGAAGAAGGAATATGTGACAAATGCCAAGGAGAACTTTTCATAAGAGAAGATGACACAAAAGAAACAATATTAAACAGACTAAAAACATACAGAGAACAAACAGCACCATTAGAAGATTACTATAACAACCTTGAAATTCTAAAAGCAATAGATTCAAACTTAGACATAAACGATCCAGAAATACAAACAATGAACGAATGTCAAAAAGTATTAGACGAAATAAAAAATAATATGTAATTTTTCTATCCTTAAAAGTTAACCAACAAATCGTTCTCTTTCTATTTTAGGCAAATACTTCAAAGTTCCTTCATCTAACTCCCTAGAAAAACCCAAAGCACAAGCTTCTTCAGCACCTGCATCATAACTTCCTGCAGATTTAAGAAATTCACTGTCTGCAGTTTCACTCAAAAATCTTTCCGTACTTCCATATTCGCCTGACATAAAACCACCAACAATATTAACTATAAAAATCTTACTTTTCCCAAACCCCAAAACTCCTTCACTTCGTTCACTCGTTTCCCATAGTTTCACTCAACTCCCCAAAATTTTTTTCTTCGAAAAAAATTTTCCCATCCTCATTTTTTTGATTTATTTTTTAGCCAAGACGAAGTTAAAAATTTTCACAGCGTACATCGGTACGTCAAAAAATTCTTTAACAAGTATCGGCAAAAAAGAAACAAAAAAACTAAAGAGTATCTACGACACCATCACTAGTAACAAAAAACACGCATTCATTATCTGGCAAATTTGGACTATCAATTAATTTTCCAACTCTAGAACCCTGCTTTCCACGACGTAAATAAATTCTATAAGTCGAAGCATGCCCAACAATATTTCCACCAATAGCAGTAGTAGGATCTCCAAACATTTGTGCAGGATTACTCATAACCTGATTAGTCACATAAACCGCTAAATTATGCTGCTCCGCAAGTTTAGTCAAACTATGTAAATATTTATTCAATCGTTGCTGTCTATCTGCAAGCTGACCACGACCACTAAACTCAGCTCTAAAATGCGCAGTCAAAGAATCCACAATAACTAACTTTATCGGCTCACCTTTTTTTATTAACTCTCCAACTTTTTCAACTAAAAGAATCTGGTGATCACTATTAAACGCACGAGCAACTAAAATATTTTTCAAAACTTTATCTGGATTAGCTCCCAACCCTTCCGCAATCTGCTTAACTCTTGCGGGCCTAAAAGTTCCTTCAGTATCAATAAAAACAGCCTTTCCATTAGCTCCACCTTTTTCTTTTGGAAGCTGCACATTAACAGCAAGAGTTAGACCAAGCTGAGTCTTCCCAGATCCAAAAGCTCCGAAAGCCTCAGTGATTGCCCTAGACTCTATTCCTCTTCCACCCAAAAGTTCATTTAAATTTTGACTACCAGTTGTAACATTAATAAAATTCGACCTCTTCTTTTCATACTCCGAACCATCTGTAAATCCTAAATCTAATATATCCCGAGAAGCCAAAATAGCCTTTCTAGCAACAGCAGCACTAACTCCAGCAGCATCACTCAACTCAGATGGACCCATAACAGCCAAACTCATCATATCAAAAACACCAGCCGACTCCAACTTAGCACTAACAGCCGGACCAATTCCAGGCAAATCAGTCAAACTAAATTCCTTAGGAGCTTCTTCTTTTTTAGCAACTTTCTTTTTAACAGTTTTTTTAACAACCTTCTTAGCTGCCAAAACTTCTTCTTCAGAATCATCCTCAGCCTCTTCCACAACCTCTTCTTCTATAATTTCTTCTTCTATAGAATCTTCACCTATTTCTTCATCCAAATCCTCTTCTAAATAATCTTCAACTTTTTCCTCATCCTCAGCTACATCAACACTTTCCCCAGAAACAGCTTTCTTGATTTCTTCAATATTATCTTTTTTAACGACCATAAATTACCAAACGATATCCAGTTTATAAAGATTATACAACTATAAATATAACATCCTAAAATACACTAAGAATTCTAACAATTAAAACGGCCAAATTCAAAATAACAAAAACCGCAAAAACTCCCGACTCCACCTTTCCCCCCGACGCAAAAACTCCCCTACTTTTTTTCTTCAACGGATAAAACGGAACTACCCCATCTTTCGTAAAACTATCAACAAATAAATGAATAGCATATCCCATAAAAAAACCTAAAGACGCAATCGGAAAAAACAAAACCAAAAAAAATGTAACAATGAAAAGAAAAGTAAAACTATGAATAATTCCTCTATGCTTAGTAAAAAACTGCAAAACTCTCGCTATCTTTCTTTGACCAACAAACGAAAATCTCGAATCAATATCTGGCAAAACCGTTGCAACCAAAAAAACAACTCCAAAAATAATAGGATTATTAACAAACGGAACTAAAAGTAAAATAAAAAAAAGTGCAATAACTAAATGAGTTTTAACTAACATAAAAAACTAAACAATTAAAATTTTATAAATCTAATTAAAATTAAGCCAAAGTCTCTAAAACTTTATCCAAATTAATTTCTTCTATATTATCAACAATTAACTCAGGCGTATTAAAATAACTATTCATCCTAACATTTCCACTTACAATAACTTCTTTACCTAAAAGATTCTGTTTTTGTTGTAAAATAATTTCTTCATTATCATATTCAGTAACTTCCAACTTAGGCAAAACATTATGAAAAACAACCGCTTTCATATTCTCAGTTCCGTCATCAATTACCATATTTAAAATTCCTCTCTTCTCGGCAAGAACACCCGAAGACTTTTCCTCGTCAGTAATCTTTTTACCAGTAGTAGGATTAGCTTCAAAAAATCTTAAATCAAAAGCTTGGACAATAAATGCACGAACACTAACAGAATCTCCAACAGAAAAATCCTTAATCACTTTTTCCTTTACGGGCTTTTCCGTTTTAACACTTTCAAAAACTTCCGAACTTTTCTTTAATTCACTAAAACTCCCCAAATGAATTTCATTATCTCGCATAGTACCATTTCCAACTTCAATAGAATCTCCAATCTTCAACTCTTCTTTCTCTAAAAGCTCTATATGATTAACATCCCAGAGAACAATTCTAACATTTGAAGTATCATCAGCTATAACAAAATTAGCAACCTTATTTTCCTTACCCTGACGCTCAAAAGTTCTAACGGGAAAAATCTGAATAATCTTTCCAGAAGTATTAACCTTTCTCATTCCAGGTAATAACTCATCAATTTTCAATTTTTCATTATCAAAAGAAATCCCCAATTCAGCAGCAATAACCTGAGCCGCACCTTCTTTACTAATTAAACCAGATAACTTCGCACGCTTAGCCTCAACTCTTCTCTCAACCTCATCTTTCTCCAAATCAGCCGCCCGAGCAATTCTCTCTAAAATTTTATCATAATTTTCATCCATTTTATATAACAAATACTATTTCTTTTTAAGGATTATGTAAGTATATTATTCTTTTTATAATTTTATTTTATCAAAATAAATAAATAAAATTGCCCCATAAAAAAATAAGTTAAAAAACTAATTACTCCAACAAATTCTTTTTAATACCAATTAACAAAAACTTAGTTATTACTATAAAATGACTACTATGGAAAGATTTATAAACAACCTATTATTAAAAAAATCATGAAACAACTAACAAAAGAACAAAAAAAAGAAATGAAAAATCAATATATAGTTGATACCTATAAAGATATTTATAATAATCCAAATTCAACATGGGAATCTCCAAACAAAAATGCAGGATTAACTGATTTACAAATAGCTCGAGATAACTTAAGATTAAACAATTGGACAAATCAAGATTTCGCACCGCACTCTCTTAATAAAAAAAATGAAGCCACTTATTTTTTAAAAATTCAATCAATTAACGACACACTATCCAAAGAAAGAAGCTCTGTTTTTCAAAAACACATAGACAATAGATGGAACGGGGCAACCGAACATGTTCAAAAATCCTACCAAGAAAAACATCCTGTAAATACAAGTTGGAGAATGTCTGCAAGAAACTACAATTCACAAGTAGCATAAATTTTAACTTTTACAAATATACTTATATAAAATTTTTATAATTCAATAACCTTTCCACTTTTCCCAACACAATAAACCGTCGTATTTCCTATTTTCTCAGTCAAACCTTCAGCCTCGTGAATATGTCCAGACAAAAAAATATCCGGCTTAAACTTCTCAATTGCTTTACGTATTCCTACAGACCCCTGAAATCCCGAAAACTCCGCATCCGTATCAAAAGCGTGCATATGTGTAACCATAATTTTCTTATTCAAACCCTTAACTTTTTTATGCGCCCGAGAAAGAGAACTAAACACACTTCTCTCAGAATTAACACTCACTCCCATATTTGCACCACCACAACCAAAAATACCCAAATCTTCTCGAACAAAAGAATACCCATGCAAATTCACAGCAGTCGGATACAATTCACTTAAAAAATCAATAGTAGAAACAGATTCATGATTACCATGTAAAAGTAAAACCGGTCTATCTTTCTTATAAAACGGACCAACCAAATTTTTAAAATCACTTTCCATAAAAGTCAAATCCCCCGCCAAAATAACTAAATCTACTTTTTCCAAATCAGCTTTTTTAACAAGTCTTTCAATAACTTTTTTATCGCCGTGTATATCGGACGCAACAAGAATTCTTGTCTTTTCCATTACGGAATCCTCACAGGTAACCACATATCTTTTTCCGAAATCTCCTTAATTTCAGACTCTTCTTTTTTAATTTCTTCGACCTTAGGCTCTTCAACAATTATAACAGAATCCAACTCATTTTTCAAAGCAGCCAATTCCTCAGGCGTAGCTTGCTTTTTAGGAGAATCCATAGTCTCGCCATTATAAACTGGCAACAAATTAATAACCTCATGACCAAATAAATTAACAGACTTTACCAAAATATCTTTCGGAGAAAACTTTGAATTTATTTTTTCAATAATCTCCTTAACTAACTCCTTCAAATTATTTGCCGCATCTTCAGCAGAACAAGAATGATCTTTTGGAATAATCAAAGAATGTCCTTTAGAAATCGGATTTAATTCCAAAACCGCAATAGCAAAATCATTTTCTCCTATTTTAGTAGCTGGAATTTTTCCAGAAACAATAGAACAAAACGGACAAGAACTAGTATCGCCTTCATCTTTCACCATATTATTTGCTTTCAAAAATTCCTCCAACTGAGAAGCATCCATAGCATTAATTTGAGCCTCAGCTTGAACTCGTTTTTCTTCTGGAAAACTCTTAATCTGTTCGAAAAGTTGTTTCTTTATTTCAACAACCTGACTTTCATCTAATACCATAACAACAAAAAGAAATTAAATATTAAAAAGATATCCCTTGTTAAATTTTTCAATAAAAACTTCACCCCAGAAAAATTTATAAATAACAAAACACAAATAATTCCTCACAAAAATCCAAGATAATCACAACTACGCCATCTCGCGTTACTTAATTATCTTAAATTCTGTAAAAACCTTTACAGAAACACCCTAGAAGTAGAGTGTAAAGTTCTTAATCAAGCAATCCAATTTGCTTGTTTTTATATAGGGAATAATAGGCAAAATAGGTGAAATACCCTGAAATACCCTATTGAAACAATTTCATCTTCATTGGGAAGCATGAAAACATAAGGAAACTTATCCATGACCGAGAAAAATTCTGAAGTCAAAAGCAAGTTAAGAAAAAGCGACGAAAAACAAAGAACCATACGAACTTTCAGGTCAGCTCACACTAAAAAGAAACGCCAAGAAGGCAAAAGAGAGTGTCGAATTCCAAATCAAAGAAAAGACGAAACCGCCCCATTCTGGAACATACAAGAAAAAACCTCAGATGAAAAAAAACATCCAGAGGCATTTTCCACACCCATAACGTTCTAGCCCACCCCCAAAGACAGAAGCAAGAAGACCGCACACACACAAACCCCCGCTTTCAGCACCTTGCTTCTGTCTTTTCTTTTTACCCGACACTGGTAGCCCGAAAAGCACCAGATAGACAAGCCCACCAACTATGGTCTTGTCGGAAAATAGTCAACACCTTCTCTCCTTCCGTGTTGGCTATTTTTTTTCTAAACTTATATGAAAATATATTCATATATATAATATTAAAATAACAATTAATAATCAAAAATAAAAAACCAAACCCCAAACTCAAAAACCTTCTCAAATAATTTTACAAATTTTTTTCAAACCTTTTCTCGTTTCCCAACTCCCAACTCCCCAAAATTTTTTCTTCTAAAAAAATTTTCCCCACCCCATCAGAATTTTGCTAAAATTTTTTATTTAGACTTTCTACTTAGCCTCACCTTGAAAATAAACTCACCAATATTCTTATCAAAAACAATTACAACCAAAAAGAAAACTCCCAAAATCAAATTAAAAATACTTTCAATATTTCCAGCAGAAAAAACATAATAATAATATATTCCAACGCAAACTAAAATTATCAATCTTCTTATATTCGAAGTCGGACCAATAGCATGACTAAAAAGAATAAGAACAACAAACGAAATAAAAGACCAAAGAAAAAGCCCAACACCACGATAAACCGTAACCAAAACAAAAAGCTGACTCTTAGACAAATAAACAACCGCAAGTAAAGAAATAGTCAAAGAAATAATCGCAACAATTCCCTTTTCTTTATCTTGAGTAAAAAGAACTTTTCTAACTCCAATAAAAACCAAAATAAAAAACAACAAAAAAAGAGTAATAAAAAGAGCCAAATCGGACTCCCCAGAAAGAAACTCATTAATCCTCAAAAATAAATCATTAACACCCATAAAAAACAAAACCAGCAAATCTTTATAAAATCTTTTATAGTAATACTAATATGAGAAAAACAAACATAATTTTTTTAATTTTTATTACATGCATTCTTCTAATAAATCCAATAAGCGCACAAACAAATCAAAACAACATTCAAGAAAAAAACATCCAAGATTCCCAAATCCAAATAACAGAAAACTCAATCTTCCCAATAAGTTCAATACTAGAAAAATGGAAAACGAGTAAAGGCGAAAAATACAACGCCGCATTCCTAAAATATTTTATCTTAATATTATTTTTCGCAGGAATTTATTCGCTAATGTCTTTCACAGATTTTCCAAATACCCCACCTTTAAGAATCATACTAGCAATAGTTTCTGCCATTCTTTTTACAATCCTAATCGATCCAAATAAAATAGTAAATATACTTTTACTTTACAAAGGAGTATACACAACAATAATAATATTTCTCCCCATACTAATACTCGGAGCACTAACACTTAAAGCTCTAGAAAAATTCGACACCTTCGGAATATTCCTTCAAAGAATACTATGGGGAATCTACGGCGGATATTTATTTTTCGCTTCATTAGGACTATTGCTTTTTAGCAACAATTTCCTAAAAGGACTAAACAAAATCTTCCCTTTCAACTATCTCTGGAATTACCTATTCAAATACATCTGGAAATTCTACGAACTATTCGGACTACAAGAAAAAAACAACGCAATGGGAATACTCCTTTTCGCATCTTCCATTTTAATAATATATTTCATGTCAATAAAAAACGACCTCTCAACAAAAATTATAAAAGACTGGCTAAGAGACGCGAAAAAAATGAAAGAAGCAAGCAAAACAAAAAAAATTAACGCAGTACGAAATATTACCGCAGAATCTATAGATAATCAATAAAATAAAATTCAAAATATTTATAAACAATCCATGGCAATAAAAATCATGAACAAAAAAAATTTAGGTGTTTTTATTTTCTTATTTGCAATTCTAATTGCTAACCTTATGATAGTTTCTGCAACAACTTGTAATACTTTATGTATAGACAAAGGATTTGAAAAAGGAATATCCAGCAACCAAGAAAACTGCGGAGAGGGAATAGGCAGCTTTAGGGAATTCACTGACGAAAAAAAAAGAGAACATGAATGCTGTTGTACGGGAAATTACAACAGAGCTGCAATAGGAAAAAACAATCCCCTATCCGGAGGAGATGGACTAATGAGCATCATTGGAATAGACATTGGCGGAATATCTAAATGGATTATAGCTTACGAAAAAGGAGAAGGAATTGGAACCGCATTTATAAAATACCTTATATTAATAATGGTTTTTGTATTAGCTTACTCATCATTTAGCATAGTTAAATTTCCCGAAGAAACAGGACTACGAGCAATATTAGCAATAGTTATATCAATTCTCTTTACAATTATAATAAGGCCAGAAGAACTACTTGCAGTAATGATAAACTTTAAATCGGTAGGATTAACCATGCTCTTAGTTTTTCCAATGTTTGTTTTAGCAATGTTTAGCTTTGCAATGGCTGTTCAAGTAAACGCAATGGGAATAGTGCTACAAAGAGTCATGTGGGGCATATATTGTGCCTTCTTATTTATAAATTCTGGACTAACATTACTTGCAGGACAAGGAGCAGCTGCAGACTCAATATTTATGGGCTCACTTATAAAAATAGCCGATGCACTTGGTGGAACATTCTTCGCCGGAGCAGATAAAACAATATCAACAACACTACTGGTAGCCTCAATTATAATATTTTTTACCATGGTCTTAAATAACAAATTATTCATAAAACAACTAACAGAAGAAGTAACTGATGCCAAAACAAATAAATATGAAAATGTGCTAAAAAAAGCACAAGCAAAAATGAAAGCCGACGCAAAAGCAATAGACAACGCTTAATTAAACTTAAAAACTCCATTCTATTAAACATACTATGAAAAGAAGTGTTAATATTTTATTTTTTTTATTCATATTTATCTCTTTACTTGTTTTAACAAATATTTCTGCAGAAACTGATTCCGAAGAAACTATAACACTTCCAGAAGAATCACCCACTATAAACGAAGAAATTCAAGAAACAATAGATACAACAACAGAAGACTTAACAGATAAAGAAAAAGAAACCCTAGAAACAATTAGAACTACCTCAGAAGCTACAACAAAACTCATATCAGATACAACGACAAAACTGTGGCCAATCCTAAAAGATTTAACTAAAAATCCCACAAACGCATCAAAAGAACTAAAAGAATGGGCAAAAATTAAAGTGCTAAGAATAACCGGAGTAACAAACAGTGAAGGAAAAAATATAACTCTATATAAAAATAATAAATTATTAGTACTCTTTTTAATAATGGGGATATTTGTCGGATTACTCCTTGGAATAATAATTGCAATACATAAAAAAGCTCAAGATAAAAATATTCTAAAAAAAGCTTTTATCGGAGCCATTATTGGAGGACTAGTTGGAATACTACTAAACTTCACGAACTTCGCACTTCTTAAAAACTCATACTTCCAAGAAAATATATTATTTTCAGCAATAGTTGTAATTCTATTTACTATCATTTACTTTCTCGCACCTTTTCCTAATACTCTTGACGATGAAACATGGGAAGAAATGTTTGAAAGCACACACAAACAAAACAAAACACACCTCCTAACAATCGCAGGATTTTTCTTTATTTATCTTCTTTTTGAAACAATACCGGTCCTAAATTGGCTAACATATTTTTTAACACTAGAATTTCTAGGAACAAATAATTTTTTCTTATTTTTTATTAGGCCACTAATAATCGCCGCTATTTTATTCTTTTCAAAAGGCCTACTTGATAAATACTCAGAATCACAAATAAATAAAAAAGACTTCGAAAAAGCATTAGAAAAAAAAGCAATAGAAGAAAAAAATAAAGCTGAACTTAAAGCTTAGGAGAATTTATAAATATTATTCTATATAAAAAAGAATGAAGATGATAAAAAATAAAAAAGGTGTATCCACTATTTCTCTTACAAAAAAGATATCCTATATTTTTATAACAATAGTTCTAATCATATTCATACTACCAATTATCAATATCGCTCATTCCGCTTGCAGTCAAAACTCAGTTGAATCTTCATTCGAAATAACAGAAACTATAACAAAAATAACTCCCACATTTTTACAAAAACCATTAAAAACCATTTTAAATAAAGAAATTACAGACATTAGCATTGAAACTCGTCTAGACAAAAGATCTAAACAAATAGCAAACATATTAGGATATGGAAGAAATGACAAAATAAACATTTGCTTATTTTATTTAGATTTAGAAGTTGGACTCTTAGCTGGTTTATGGATTTACATTTTATTCCAAATATACACCATGGAAAAATTCGCTGGTCGCAAATTTTTCGGAGAAAGTGAAGCAGAAACAAAAAAATATTGGATAGAATCACTCGGAAATTCCATAACAAAAATATTCATAATCGGCTTCGGATATGCAGTATTAATGCAAGTTCCTTTTCTAAACGCCGCAATAGATTTTATCTGTTTTGACTTTTTAGTAGATGGCTTCTGGTTTGACACAATAATAAGATCATTTCTAATAGTACTCTACGTTGGAATTGTGCCAACTGCATACTCTGAATATAAAAGATACAAATTAAAAAGACACTATCAAGAACAAGTCTTAGAAAAAAAATACCAAGCAGAAGCTCAAGGAGCTTGGTTTAGAAATTAAAATGAAATTCAATAATATCTTAAAAATTGCAGTAATTATATTACTACTTCTTGGACTAGCCCTTATTTCGCCCGACCCAAGAATATTAACCAAAGATACAGCAATTCAACCAACCTACATAAAAGTAGCAGATTTTCTAGACGGCAGACTCGGATTTGAAACAAGCATAAAAGAAAGCCTATGGGTAGCACTATACAGTTTTTTAATTGGAACATTTATCTGGATATACTATCATTTAATATTATTGTTAAAATTAATAGTATTAAAAGACTGGGGCAAGGTAAGATACAAAGAAGAAGAAGGAAAAGAAAAAAATTCAAGACTTCTAAGTCTCTCTAAATACAGAATAATAAACTTACTATTTGGAAGAATATACAAAGTCCTAGCCTTCGCAATATTTACTGCAGCAATATATAACATTCCAATAATAAACAGACTAATCTATCTCTACACGCTAGAATTCCTAAAAATGAAACTCCTCGTTGACGCAATAATAATGGCTATACTAATAATAACTCTACCAAGAATAATTGATTCCTTTTTACTAGAAAAAAGAAAAAACGAAACAGAAAAAAGAATAATGAAAAAAGAAAAAATAAAAGCAATGACAGCAAATAGTAATGAATAAAAATACTTAATTTTATTTTTTAAGATATTTAATATTTAAAAAATTACCCAAGATAAAAATTTATCGAGACTCTTTTATTTTCTTTATCTATTATATAATTATTATTTATTGTTTCCTTCCCCTGTCTTTCTTACTAAATCTTCTATCCCTCTCTGAAACATAAATATCCTACTTCATTTTCACCTGATTCTTTATTAACCGCCAAATCAAGTTAAACTCTTAAACCTATATATCCCAATGCTTTTTCGCATCTTTATTTACCCACTTACCCACATGTCTAACAACATCAGGATTGCTATTAGAAGAACCAAAAATAGGCATACCAAGATTATCATAACCCTTTAGCTCCAAACTTTCTCCCTTTTTTCTTTCTGCTTCATTAAATCGATTAGCTATATTTCTTACTTCCAATGCATTATACAAATAACCCTCCGGAACATCTGTCTTATATATCTCCCTTATCTTCGAACTTAAATCTAAACTTAATACATCTGAATTTTCTTCATTTCTCTCAATACTTACTCCCGCCCCCTCAACTCTCTCCTTCTCAACCCTAGCTTTCTCTCTCTCAACCCCAACTCTCACAACTTCAGCCTTAGCCTTCGCAGCTTCATACCCCTTAATCTTTTTCTTAACAGCAGCAAGTGAAAATATCCCAGTACACAAAGTCTCATATTCCCCAACTAAACGGTCCACTTCTTCCAAATTAGAATCCCAAAAAACAGCTCTACTTATTTTAGCCTCTAAATCCAAAGCCTTCTCGTTCCTAACCTTACCACTAATATAATCTTCAAGCTTCATACCACCGGCCTCAGCTTCCATCTTCTCATAGCTCTTTGCAGCCAAAAGTTTTCCATAAAACCCTTCAGGTAAAGCCCTCCTTTTATCCATCCCCAAAGCCACTCTTTCATTATTCATTATCTTTTCCAAAGACTCATACCCTTTAGCCTTAGCAGAAGTATCCACATATCCCAAAGCACCCTTCTTAATTTCCCTCGCAACATCTTTACCCTCGCTAGCAACACCAAGAGCAAGAGCACCAGTAAGTGGACCAAACGGACCTCCAGCCAAATAAGCCAAACCTGTAAACGCAGCCTTTTTAGGACCAATAGCATTAATCATATCTTTTCCAACTGCAGAAGTACCAAAAGCAGAAGCACCAAAAGCAAGAGCACCTAAAAGAGGACCTCCAGCCAAATAAGCCAAACCTGTAAACGCAGCCTTTTTAGGACCAATAGCATTAATCAAAGATCCGGCATAACCTCCAACAGATTTAACAGCATTCCCAATAGAATAACCCTCCCCTTCATGATCATTATGTATATCCAAAAGAGACTTTCCCCTTCCATCCATTGTTGCAGTTGTTGTTGTCATTTTATTTTTTATATCCTATTTTTATTAATTTCACAAAGAATTTAATCTTTTTAAATGTTTCTATTTGTTACTACCCTACAATGAACAAGAGACAAACATACCCAATAACCTTTAAAAAATATAGAACTATAAATTAAATATGATAAAAAAATACTTATTAATTCCTTTATTTTTCATACTAACATTTCTTCTAATATTAACTCCAATAATTGCCGATAGCGACATTGAAAATACAATAGATGAAAAAGCAAAAAACATTGAAAATACAATAGAAAACACTGAAAACATAATAGAAATAATAGAAGACCCTGAAGATAGAGACGAATACCTAAAAAAAGAATGGATAAAAATCTTAAACAAAGAACCATTTAAGTCAACAATAGAAACATTGCATAAAACATTAATTTCGCTAAACCCCGTTTGGGAAAACATATTAGGATTAAGTTATTCATTATCCTGGGTTTTTGTTTTAACTCTAATAACTCTAATAACTCTAATACTAATTGATCTTGATTTTGCAACCATGATATCATCAGACTTTCCAACAAAATACAAAATGTATGCAAAATTAGGAATTGCGGCAACATCAATAATAGCAATAATACTAATTAAAATTCCAAAATACCTAAGTATACTAATACTTAAAGCAACTTCAATAATTAATTCGTGGATAATAAAAGCAATAATACTAATAGCTATAATAATATTCTTACCCTACTCCACAAAATACTTCAAACAACTAAAAAATACCGTAATAAAAAAGAAAAAAGAAAAAGGTATGGAGCGAACAGAAACAAAAACAAAAGAATTAAGTAAAGAAACAAACGCTATAAGTAAAGAAACAAAAGCAATAAAAGAAATAGTCGTACCAAGAGAAGAAAAAAACAAACAAGAAGATAAAGATAAAGAAAGAATAAAAGCCCTAGAAAGAGAGGCAGAAGATGCACTTGGTGGACTTGGAACATCAGAAGATTAAATATTAATTATTGGTAAACGCAAAAAAAAAAACAAATCACAAATTATCTTCTCATAAAAACTTTCCAGAATCACTCACTTCACCCAAATCCCCCCCCAACTCCCCAAAATTTTTTTCAAAGAAAAAAATTTTCCCACCCCATGAAAAAAATTGTAAAATTATTATTTCATATAATCAATTATATCAGATGTAATATCCATCTCCACACTAGGCTTATCAACAGCCAAATATGGCAAAGAATCCTCTGAGCAAACAAGATCAATTCCCCTAGCTAAAGAATATTCATAAAGATTTTTTACAACTCGAGCAGAAGCATTTGCTATTTCAATAGAATATCCACCACTCCCTTCTTCAATCCTTTCACTCTTAATCCTTTTGTATTCCGGGGTAGCTTTAATTAATTCTTTCATATCAACATAACAAACATCCATCACCTCTCCATTCTTAATTTCTCCAAAATAAAGATCTATATCTTCACCCATAGCACCACTAACATTAATTTCATACTTTTCCGCAACCGCATCACGAGAAGCAATAATAGGAGAACACGCTAATAATAATGCCAAACCACTACGCAAAATTTGATTATCTCTCCTCATATAATCTCAGAGAAAATCAAATTTAAAAACTTTTCTATTCATATCCTTAATTTTTAAAAATTACTTCGTTCTAAACTCAACAACATCCAAATCCCTAAGCTTATGTTTCATACCAACAGTCTGTCCCGCAAACTTACTACTAGGACCCCAAATCTTAACTCCCTTAACTCTTTTACTAAATCCCGTAAGAATTTTCTCAGCAACATTCTCAACAATTGAATCCGGCTTCATAATAATAGGACGAACAGTTTTAGCCTTCCCAGGCTCTTTCGTAAAAACCCGAATCTTGTCAAAACTAGTAAATATCTTAGACTTCAATTCATCCAAACCCTCACCAGTAAAACCGCTAACTAAAGCAAAATTATACTTTTTTGACTGCAATTTACTAGACATTTTACGCTTCTCCTTCTCACTCAAATTATCAACCTTAGTCAACACAATAATTATTTTCCCCTGCGCTTTCCCCAACTCTTTTTTCAACTTAGAAATATCCTCGAACTTATCAACAACCAAAACAAGAGTATCCGCACTATTAACAAGTCCTTTATCAAAAAACATCGAAGACGCCGCAGGAATCTCAATCAACTGAATACTCACTGACTCAATTCCCATCATTCCAATAACCGGAACTCTCGTACTAAACTGCTTATCTGAAATCTCCGGACTAGCATTAGTTAATTTATCAAGTAAAGACGACTTACCAACATTAGTAAATCCAATAATCCCCAATTGCATATCATCCTTTTTTATCCCAACCTTCGTAGACTTACCAGACTTTTTCGCCTTTACTATACTTTCCTTTAATTTCTTATAACGCGTTTTTAACTGCGCCCGCAAATTCTCCCCCCCTTTATGCGCCGGAGCAAAAGAAATCATCGTCTCAAGCGCCTTAACCTGCTCCTCGGGAGTCTGAGCTAAGTGATACGCCTTCTCAGCATGAGTATATTCTGGATGTGCATTAACTGGCATTTTATAATTATTAAAAAACTCCTTCACTTAAAAGCCTTAAGATTATAAAATCAAGAAACAACTTTCTTCCCCAAAATGATAGTTTCTCTAACTTTCTTCTCAATTTCCAAATTCACCGCACCACTTACCTCTAAAATAAATTTCTCAATTGCCACGCTCCCAATCTTTACGCCCCTTTTTACAAATTCAACTTTCAAAGCTTTTCTATTAAAAATTTTTATTTTATTTTTTTCCATTTTTATTATTAACAATATTTAACTTTTTTAATACTTTTTGTTAACTACTAACAAACACTCTCTTTCGAGAATATTTAACCTTCCATTTTTTAAAAAACTCTTTTATTATTTCTTCTTTTTTTATAGAAACCAAGAAACTTCCATTACCAAGTGATTCCCCCTTAATAATATGCAATAAACCATCTTTCTTTCTTCCATAAAGAGCCTGAGAAAACCGAACCTTTTCAACTTTATCCAAATTCCTCAGAGCATAATTAAACATAACCTTAGAACAATATCCCAACAACTTAGAAACTTCAGAATTATCCTTAACACTAATCCCCTCGTGCAAAACACTTCCAAAAATATTCTCAGAAAATAAATCATCCGAATAAATTCCCTCTATATGTAATTCATCAATTCCTAATCTTTCTCTTATATCAAAAAAAACTTTACCAACTCTATTACTATCCTTTTCAGAAAAAAGAACAATCAAATCCAAATCAGCAGGCTCAAGCTTATCTTTAACGGCAGACCCTAAAATAAAAATATCCAAAACAAACTTATTCAAACTCTTTCTCAAAATACTCTTAATCCTAGACAGCTCATTCAATTTTAATTTTTGCAATTTCAAACACCTCCAATAATTTCTCATACAAATCCAAAACCTCATCACGAGTTATCTCCTTCGTATACGCTCTCCTATAAACCAAAAATAAAGAAGAGGAAATAACATAAACTTCATAAAAATTATCCTTAAGTAAACTAAATCTAGAACTATGATCTTTAGCAAATAAATCTTTTGACTCAAGTAAATAATCCCCCAAAGCGCTCAAAGACTTAAAATAATTAGAACATGAAACATCATACTTCTTCAACTCATAAGCAATCTTACCAACAATCAAATAATCCTTAGCCTTTTTTTCAAATTCTCCCATATGTTAACTATTAACAATTATTATATAAATCTTGCCTTTTCGTTAAAAAAAATCAATATATTTTTAAACAAAAACTTAAAATTATTTCGTAGATTCTAGCCTATCCCAATTATCCCCATAATGAGAATTTAAAATCTTCGTATCCAAAAAAACCCTCATCCACATATAAAATCTAAAAAAAACAAGCTGAATCATCCAATACAATTCCTTAAAACTTCTAACATACCCAAAAATAAAAACTCCACCTTTTGCTTCATTAAAAAAAGATTTAACTCTCTTTGTACTATCAGTATTAACATATTTCCTTAAAGTCTCATGAGCCTTACTTGTCCTAACCTTTTGAACAATCCATTCTTTCAAATTATCAACATTTTTAACATAAACTTTAGCATTCTCAGCATAACCTACTCCATAACCCTTTTCCCAAAAATAATAAGGAATAACCGTATCCTCTGCAACATCTAAAGGAATTTCTTTTATCTTATTTTTCTTAAAGGCAAACAAGTAACCAGAACATTCTAAAAAATCACCCTTCAAAAAAGATCTTTTTCTCAACTTATGAGCAGAATCAAAAAGAAAATTAGCCCAATATCCATATTTAGAACTCTTATTTTCAATCGGAACAGGCCTTCCAGTAACGCATCCCACATCCTCATTAGAAAATAAATTCACAATCTCTTCAACGGATTCCTTTGAAATATAAACATCCCCATCTGTCAAAATCAAAATATCTGAATCCAATTTATTAAAAATCATATTCAAAGCAAAACTTTTACCCTTACCCGGATCACAAAAAACCTCAACATTTTTATTTTTTTTTGCATACTTTTCTGCAACATTTAAAGTTTCTTTATCTGGAGCAGAAATTAAAATATCATATTTATATTCTGTTTTTTGATTCAACGCATTCTCTATCGCCTTACCTATTGTCGCCGGCTCCTTAAATGCAGTTATGATTAACGTTATTTTTTTCTTCAAAAGTTTTCCGAGAGCAGACTCCACTTCCTTCAAATCAATCTTTTCCATACTTTTACAATCAGATTTATAACAACAAACGCAAGAAGATTTCGCAATAACCTTTTTACCAATATTATGCATATCAAGCTCATTACTAGAAGTTGGACCGACAAGACAAACAACTTTTTTCTTTAACGCCAAAGCTATATGAAGCCCCAAACTATCCGTAGTAATAAAAACATTACAAACAGAAACAAGAGCAGGAAACTCTACTAAATCATTACCGCATCCAGCAGAAATAACAGGAACTTTCACCAATTTTAATATTTCATTATTTCTATTAACTTCATTCGGACCACCAAAAAGAATTATCTTAGAATTATATTTTTTATACAAATTATTAATCATTTCTACTGTTTTTTCTATACTAAGAGACTTCGGCCACCTATCTGCTCCACCAGTGTTAATACCTATTACTAAATCATCCTTAGACAAATTATGCCTTTTAGAAAAATTCTTAGAAAACTGCTTTTGCTCAAAATTCAATCTCAAAGAAACTTCATA
>Ga0222697_1000433_pt1 | contig 18364 bp, 39 predicted proteins | sample AntAcemetage1402_FD_179835 | JGI IMG/M metagenome (GOLD analysis project Ga0222697, IMG submission 179835) | Saline water microbial communities from Ace Lake, Antarctica - #1402 | ecosystem: Environmental > Aquatic > Non-marine Saline and Alkaline > Saline | place: Antarctica: Ace Lake... | reverse complement strand
CTACAGAGGAATTTTCCCAAGCCACTACAGAGGAATTTCCCCTAGCCACTACAGAGGAATTTCCCCTAGCCACTACAGAGGAATTTCCCCAAGCCTCTACAGAGGAATTTTCCCAAGCCACTACAGAGGAATTTCCCCTAGCCACTACAGAGGAATTTCCCCTAGCCACTACAGAGGAATTTCCCCAAGCCTCTATTCGGCAGCCGTAATTAAACTTCAATCTACCCTTGGTGCTCAATGTGCCAAAAACGGAAATGTCTTCCCCTAAAATTAATTCACCCTCAATAGTTACTTTTTCATCAACCTTAATTTCTTTGAGAGCATCTAGTTTTTTTTGGGTATTAATTAGTGTTTCTTTCATACAATCCCTCCTTTTTTAAGAACAAAATCAAATCTATAAGGAACTAACAGGCACAATCCTATTTGGACTGCCTTGCAATTCTCAAAATTACTACAGAGATAACCGAATGAAAAACCCTCTCGCCAGTACATTAAGGCCCAGCCATTACCGTAGGTAGCGAAGCAAGCAAAGGGGATCCTCGGATAGAGATAGGGAACATCGTCTTTGACAAGATAGACATGCCCCTCAGAAAAAGCATATTCAGCCGTACAGGGATATTGTTTCATCTGATATTCCCAGGCTTCCCCTTCCGGAGAGGCGGTAAGTACGGTGATAAGAATTATCAGTTTAAGCATTGGTCTACTTTGGGTTCAGGTTGAAAGCCAAGTTTTCTTTTAAGGTATCCATTAATCAAATCTGCAATTTCGTCCATATCCTCATTCCCAAATAAAAATGCAGAATGTATCCCGTACCATATTGAGGCATGTGAATGTAATCCAGCGTTTTGAGACAATTTTTCAAGTTCCTTTAAATGTTTTTCTACTTCTTCTATATGTTTCTGCGCATCTTCTACGCTCTCAATTGCCATGATTTCTCCTTTTGATTTTTTAATCCCCTTATGCTGCCCACTGGAGAGAGGATGCGAACCCAAAACCAGTGAGCAGGAAAGGAGGTGAAAAAAATGAAAAAGCATGGTGCCCGTGGTGTTTTATGTGTTTTCACGTTACTCTCCCTACGTCAAAGAGTTGCTTTTCGTGGGGGGTTAATTTAACGTCAAACGCCTTTTTGAGACGAAAGCGTGAAGACGCTTGGTTTTCACTTACAGCCACAAGTAGTTTTCTTTCTTCCTTCGACAATATGCCAATCACTTCCTGCCTGGTTATCGGTTCCCCGCAATTCATATGCTTACATGCTTTCAAAACCCTTATTTTGGCATAGAAATCACCCACCACATTGCAATGATTATCACCTGGGCTACGAAGAGCAATTCCCCTTAAACATACACCGTAACCCCTTGCTATGCAGACAGTGATGTTTCCTCTTCCGTATGTCCAGTATTCAAGCCTACCATCTCGCAATTGCTTGTTGACATGGAGGCGTTTTTTCTTCCATTCCTTCCCGTTGTAATTAGTTTTTTGCATGGTTTACACCTCTTTGTTGTGACCGAAATATATGTATCTCATTTGATCCTCCGAAATGTTCTTTTCTTGACAATTCATTGAGTTATGATATGTGTTTGCATGTGTGAATAATCGAGAATAAAAGGAGCATGGCAATGAAAGTAAAACCATTTCACTCTAAAAAACCAAGCACAGATGTTTATCATGACAACAATAAATGTTCCTTGGGCAATAATATAGAGCCAGAGAACAGGGTTCCCAGCACCGGTGGACTGCGCCATTGCAAGCTCTGCAAAAGAAAAAACGCTAGGGGTGAATAGTTTCATTCTTCAAGCCTCCTACAATGATCAGCTATAAGCTCACCCAAAAACGTGACACTGATTCCCCATTTATCTGCAAGCTCCTTAAATGTTATGCCAGTACAATAACCCCCACCAAAACTACTCCAATCCATCCTTGGATTTACTGGTTGCTCGTGGATCTCATAACAAAGAATCTCTCCAAAGGAACTGCCACAGCCCGTTGGATAATTAGCGTATCTATCTTCTATAAGATTCCTAAACCTTTCGATTTTTTTATCTTGTCTAGTTAATTTCTTTTTCATGTTAATTCCCCTCATGCAACTAGCGGTTCGATGTGGGTTAGATTCCCACGAATAACATAATGTCTTTTCTGATTATCAGTGGAAAACCAATTCCCACTTTTTGAATGAGAAAAACTGTGTGGCTTTTTGAATCTGGAATGATTGACCTTGATAACACTAAAACAATCTTGCAAAACTTTACACTCATCTGACTTTAATATTTTGTGGATTGTTTGCATGGTTGAACTCCTTTTTTTCCTAATATTTTTATTTAATTTCTATCCCCTGATGTGGTATGCTAAAAGCACTAATCAATAACCACAAAAGGAGGTAGGAAAATGGCTAATAATGAAAAAGCAAAATTTGATGTAGTGTGCTTCAAGCCAGCATGCAAATGGAATACAATTGATTATAATAAGCATGTAGGAATCCTCAGAACTTTTCAGCTTTGCCCGTATTGCGGGGGAAAATTGGAATTGATATGTTCAAAATGTAAGCATCCTGTCTTTTATTCTCCCAAAGACTCGCCTCGGTGGGATCAGCAACCGAATTATTGTCCTCATTGTGGTTGCCCATTTGAGCATTAGAATCATCTTCAATTTTAAACACATCATCATGAATGCGAATAAACTCAGCTTTACATCTAGCGCATACGATTCGTTTCATTAGCCTTGCCTCCTGTTTTTGTTTTCATACCTGAACTCCTTTTTGTTATCGTTAGTTTGATAATATCAAAGTATGATATTTATGTCAAGTTTTTATTTGATAATATCAAAGTTTTTATCGACAAAAAAACCCCTAGGCTTTAGGGGCTTTATGTATTTGTTTGATTTTTAAGGGGTTTTTGTGGACGAACGGGCGGGGCTAACCAGTTGATTTTGGGGGGTATTCTTGACTTTGCCGATTGAGGGTGGTATTATAGGGGTGTAAAGGATGGGGATTTGAGGGGCTAACACAGGATAAACCGTTGATAAATAATGGGGTTTTCCGATGGGTGTTATTGATTTAAAAACAGCGGTGTTTATTTGAAATCGATGAACAATGAGAATTTTTAGCCCGGGTGTGCTATCGAGTTACGTTACTTACCGCAACGCGACTTTACAGGCCTTGATCTGCGGTGCTTTTTAACACTCACAGATTTTGGCCCAGGTTTATTTCCGTTTCTTACGAAACGGCGTTTGCATCTGGCATTAGCCATAATGCATCACTCCTATCCGCGACCAGTATAGTGTTCGGCCACGGGCTTCTAACATGGCCACTATACTTGCACTTAAAGGAGTAAGCCCTTGCGCACCCGGGCTGTTTTATATTTCTCAAGCTATCGTGACAGAATGTCGTGATTTATGGCGCGATAGAGGGCTCATTTCAGGCTTAGTTTTATACTGGGGCCACCAGAGGTAGCGGCAAGAGGGTAAACCATTAATATTTCAAGGTTTTTATCAGTGTCTTTGCACGGGCACACATAATTAATCTCGATTTTCTGGCCTCTGATATTTACTCGATATCTATTGCCATTGCAGGCCAAGCCGACAATTACAAATATCTGTTTTTCCTTGCTTATTCTGTCTATATCCCGCCATTTGTCCTTGCCTACAAGAGAAATTAGCAGGCGTTCTCTAAACAAGAAATCGGTGATTTCCTGGCCGACGTCGGCAGGAATAGAGGTTTTTATTTCAATGCCCTTATAATTAATGATTAGATTTTTAGGGGGCATTTTCCCTCTTCACGCCGACAAAGTCTTCAAAGTCCACGATCTCACCAAAAAAACAACACCAACGTCTTACACCCTCAATGTGTTTTTCGTCAACAAAGTTAAAACAATACTCTGTTACATACCGGATGGTGTTGTCTGTTAATTCATTTTCTAAAACAAAATACTCATATTCAGAGCTATCGAAATATGCATTATTATAATTTTCTGTTAGAATGCCCATACACACAGATTTCCACGACCCTTCATAAAAAGAACCATATAAGACATTATAGGGGGTACCGCTTATTGTGACGGACTTGAAGGTAGAAAACACAAGCCATCCATTGCTGGTATAATCCCCCTTGTCAACACCATAATGCCAATTACCTAAAAGTGGCATTAATGCTTCTGGGATCTCAACCTCTTCGATGGGTGGACAGCCAAACAGAAAAATGAAACTAAGTGAAAAAAGAATTATCTTTTTCATAACGCACCCCCCTGTTTAGTGTTCAGTAAAATCGACGTATGTTGTAGCTCCTTGTTTAAGATTTAGTAAAATCGACGTATATTATATTATATTTTAATAGCTTTACCCTGTCGTGTTTTTTTTTGATCTTTTTTGTCAATTAACCCACCACATTTTTTACAAATAGTTTTCTTCTTCTTTTTCCCGCTTTGTTTTTTTTCTTCTACCAGATTATGTTTTTTTAGAAATTCCTTATAGGATTTTAGTGTTTTCCAGTGTTTTACTTCTTCGTCTGTCATGGGATAAAAGCCGTCACCATCTATTGCTATTTTCAATCCCAGTCCTTTTAGAATTTGACAAATAAAGTTTAACGGCCAAGTATTCCCACTCAATAATTGGGAAAGGTATGTTTCGCCAACGGGCTCACCATCATTCTTAATTATCATTGTGGCATAATCTTTTTGTGGCCCCGCCTTTCTTTCCTTAATAATCTTTTTTATCCAGGAACCAAAGTCTTTATCTATCTCTGTTTTATCTTTTTTTAGCATAATCAAAAGATTAGACATCTATGTTTGTTTTGTCAACATAATTTGATAATCTCAAGCAATTCAAGAAAAAGATTGACTTCTTTGATAATATCAAATATAATATTATGTATGAAACTCAAAAAATATTTAAAGTTATATCGAATCAAGCAAAAAGATTTTGCCGTAAAGGCTGGGATTAAAGATTCTCACTTAAGTCTTATAGTCAACAACAAAGCAATGCCCTCTATTAAAGTAGCGCAACAAATAGCAAACCTAACCGAGGGAAACGTAACGGTTAATGACTATTGATTCTAAGCAACCCCGCCATTCCAGAGAAATTACCTTCATGAATAATATGAAGGATAAGGGCATAAATCTCATTTATGAACCCCGTACTTTCTATCTTTCCAATGGTTCACGTTATACCCCCGATTTCTACGACCCCCAGGAAGATAAATACTATGAACTAATAAGCACCCGGCAACGGTGGCAGCAATGCAAGGATAAGCTGCGATTATTCCAGGTAGAATATCCCAACATTAATTTTGAGATTATTATGTCTTATAGAAAAAACGGTAACCATTTAGATCATCCTATTATGAAATGGTTGCGTAAAAAGCAAATACAAAAAGATGAATTTTCAAAAAGACTAGGAATAACGGTTAATTATTTAAGCATGATAATAGCATCTAGCGTACTTCCCGGTCGAGACCTGTGTTTTAAAATTTCGCTCGAAATCTCTAGTGGATTCGGTAAAATCCGACCCTAGAATCAACGCAAATGCTTTAACGCACCCAATGGTACAGTAAATGCTAAATTTCATCAAGAGAACGCTTATAATGATGTTTTTGATTATAGGGATCTTTGTATTTCTATTTTTAGTAGCCATTGGTGAAATAATTGGTTTTTTGCTTAAGGAATAATTAAAAACCACGGGGGTTCTGTGTATTACCTTGATGATCTTGAGTTAATAAAAAATCTTTTAAAGCTTATTTTGGCATATATTCTTTTAGATTCCTATCGTAGCCATGTCAAACCAAGGGGATTTTGGGGACATATAGTTATGTACATAATATGTCTTGTAGGATTTGTAGTCGCTGTTGAGATTGCTCAGTATTTTAGTTTCAAAGAATTACCTTAAAAAACCCAGGGGAGATCGAACCATGAAAATAGTTGCTCAGGCCATTTTTTTAGGCTCAATCTCCGCCCGCATGTATAAATATATTACATTACGTCTATCTAGTCAATGTCAAAATATTGTCAAAATCTTGTATAAGGATTGACAAAAATGGATATTACAAAATTATTTAAAGAAGAAAAGCCGTCTGAGTTGATAGAGGCTGCCCTCAGGGAAGAAATGGACAAGGGTAAGTACGAAAAACTTGAAGCATATTGTACGGACAAAAATATTGACTATGGAACCCTATCAAGGATTCGGAGTAACGGAGATGCAAGGGGAAAATGAATGAGCAATGAAAGAAAACCATTAGGACATAAATGTTATGGTCACATTCCCCACCTACCGGGAAGCCGAAGGGGGCCAGGGGATCACAAGTGCCACGAAGGGCAAATGAAGATTGCATGTGAAAAACTACGAAATAGGCACGACCGAGTAATTGTGACAGAAAAACTTGACGGTTCAAATGTTGGTGTGGCCATGATTGATAATGAAGTTGTGGCATTGACAAGGGCCGGATATCTCGCCGAGACCTCACCCTTCGCAATGCATCACTATTTTATGGGATGGGTGGTAGCTAATAAAAACCGTTTTTCACTTGTCCTGAGAAATGGCGAACGTCTTTGTGGTGAATGGCTATTAGTTGCTCATGGCACGAAATACGATCTTCCGCACGAACCTTTTATTGCCTTTGATATTATGGCGGGACAAAAAAGGATGCCTTGTGATGATTTTAAATTTCGTGTGGGGCTGGGTGATTTTACAACTCCTCATGTTATTTCCGATGGTGGGCCGACATCCATAGACGATGCCATGTGTAAGCTTGGTAAATACGGTTTTCACGGCGCACTAGAACCGGTAGAGGGTGCGGTTTGGCGCGTTGAGCGAAGCGTGCTCATTGATAAAACAGTGGGTAATTCTGGTGGAAGATGGGCTGAGGTAGATTTTCTGGTTAAATATGTAAGGCCGGACAAAGAAGATGGGAAATATTTAAATGGTGGAGATGTAATTTTAAATAATTATGAGCAAGGGGTAAATGAATAACGTTAAAAAGACAATTGGTTGGTGTGATTTCACCGTTAATCCAATTAAGGGATTATGTAAGGGGGGTTGTTTTTTGGTATTCCCATATTCATGAAATCGAACCTAGAACATTGTTGGCCGGATAAATTAATACAAGAGTTTCCTGAATGAAGATTATGTCCGAAGAAAGCATTTCTTTTGCAGAACTCATTGCCATTATTCAGAAAATTAAAATGACTAAGGTCAAAACCCTATCTCACAAAATGGACAAGAGCAAAGTTGAAGTATTAAGAAAAATTGAAGAGTTGAACCAAAAGCATGAGTGGGTGAAAGTTCAGCAAGATGCAAAGCTTATCAAATATGATGAACGGGAATTTACTATTCAAAGAGACGCGGTTCACGCCGGTAGATTGGTGTGGTTTAAGTTGCTGGAAAGAAAAGACCGGAGATCCGGCTATTACAGAATTACCGAAGCAGGTAAGTTATTTCTTATGGGCATGTATGCAGTGCCGGCTAAAATCCATGTCAGCAAGGGCAGGGTAATTCGTGAAGACCCAGAAACCGTTACCATAGACCAGGTTAAGGATGTGATTTTAGATGGAGAATACTGGGCTGGATTTCCACATATTGAAAAACGAGAAGAGATATCAATGATCAGGGTACAACAGGGTTCATTGTTTTAAGAGGATAAAATGAAAAAGTTAAAAGAAAAAAGACATGCATGGGCAATTAAAAAAACCCATAAAGACGCAGGTGGAACTCAAAGAAGTTTTTTAATGGGCGTTTATTGTTTTACATGTGAAATACATGATTGTTTGGCTGGACAAAAGATAGCATTGTTTAGAACCAGGAAAGTTGCCAGGGGTTTTGCAAGTGACAAAATGCGTTATTATCCGAACAATAAATATGAGGTTGTTAAAGTATTGGTAATAATGGAAGAAATTTAGGGAGGGGATGGGTGGCAAAGAAGGAACTTTTATTTTCCTGTACTAAAAAGGATTTTGAAATACAGACATTCCGCGCTGGGGGGAAAGGTGGCCAGAAACAAAACAAGACAAGTTCTGGTGTTAGAATAATACATCGAGAATCTGGTGCAGTAGGAGAAAGTAGAAAAAGCCGAAGCCAACACCAAAATAAAAAATATGCGTTTAGACATCTTGTTGATTCGGCAAAATTTAAGGTTTGGGTAAATAAAAAAGTGTGGGAAGTTATAGAAAAAAAATCCATAAAACAAAAAGTAGAGGAAATGATGAATCCCGACAATTTAAAAGTAGAGATTAAGGATGATCTGGGGAAGTGGGAGGAGGGGGCAAATGCCAAATAGAGTTATTAAGGAAAAAATTTGGACGAACCCAAGGCTTGCACGATGTAGCCTAAACGCCCAACTACACTACCCAAGGCTTTTACTTCTTTATGATGATTATGGCTGCCTTGATCTTGACATAGAATCAATAAGGGGAAAGGTCTATTCTAAATTGCTTAATGTAGTCAGCCTGGAGGACATTGAAGGCTGTTTGAATGAGTATGTAGCCAAAGGGTTGTTGTTTGTATGGTCTACGAACAACACTGAATATGGATATTTCACGGGTGAAGAGGAGGGAAGGCTGCCCGCACTGTCCAGAAGGCATAAAAGAACCACACCGCCATCACCAGAGGAATTGTTAAAAAAATACATAAAGGATTACAGTGATTTAAGGAGCTTGCCTACAGAACACTACAAAGTGGGTTCAATGTGCCTACAAGTATCTACAAAAGTTACCCCTAATCCTAATCCTAATCCTAATCCTAATCCTAATCCTAATCCTAAAAAAGAATATGTTCCAACTGAAGTTGAAACCTCTCTTGCACTACTTCTTAAAAATAAAATTCTCTCAAACAACCCAAAAGCTAAAATAAAAGAAAACGGCTGGGCCAAAGATGTTGACCTAATGATTAGGGTAGACAATAGAACGCCAGAAGAAATTAAAGAGGTAATAGAATTTTCTCAGTCACACGAGTTTTGGTGGAAGAATATTTTAAGCATGGGAAAGCTAAGAAAACAATTCGATAAACTTACAAACGAATTAAGGGGAGAAAGGGAAAATGGAAAAGATAGACGGAATAGTCAAAAAAGTGGAGTCGAATATCCGGTTGATATCGAATAAATGTGAGGGGTGTGGAAGAGAGGATAGAAACACATATGAAATTTATTACGAAATACTTGATAGAACGGTTAGGTATTGTTCCGAATGTTCAGATAAAGTTAAAAAGAAAGCCAATGATGAAGTGAAATCGAAGCTCTATAAACATAAGTGCGAAAATACAAACGATTACCTTAGAGATATGGGGGTATCGGCCAGGCACCTACATTGTTCTTTAGACAACTTCACGGCGGGTATGCAATACACAAAGTTTTGTAAAAACTATTTGAGAAGGCCGGACAAAAACATTTTACTTACTGGTGTATGTGGCTGCGGAAAAACCCACCTTGCGGTTGGGTTAGGGAGAGAACTAATAAAAAACATAAACAACTATAAGATGAAATTTATCACCGCACCGGATTTACTTTTGAAGATCCGCCAGGGATATAATCGAGATGGGTTCGATGAAGACAATTTTATTGAAAGCTATTCAAAGTTAGATTTTCTATTTCTTGATGATCTGGGGGCGGAAAAAACAACAGAACACGCCAGAGCAACCTTTTATCTAATTATCGACAGGAGAGATCGAGAGTTAAAGCCTACAATTGTAACTTCAAATTTATCACCGTCACAAATTGCCGAAAGAATAGATGAAAGGATTGCATCAAGGTTAGCCGGTGGGAATGTGGTTAAAATTAATCTTCCTGATTTCAGATTAAAAAGACAATGACCAGAAAAATAGTAATCCATAATTGTGGTGAGTGTCCTTTTGTAGATGAGAGATATAGTGTGGCACTCTGTACTAAAAAAAATAATGAGGTTATTGTGGAATTTCCCGGCTCTTTTACAGAACCAATAAAAAAACCCATAAACCTGGAAGAGTACGCAATCCCAAGCTGGTGTATGCTTGACAGGGATGAACATTAAAAAAGACGGGAGAATATTTGGCTACGACGGTATTTAGGCTTAGTGAAGAAGCACAGCACTTGCATTTTTGTAGTTGGAAATGTGTTTTTTTAAAGTTGCCACAAATAAAGTCGGATTATTTTATTAATCTACCTCTCTTGAATTTTGATATTAAAACAAAGGGAATGCGGGGTGAAGATTTTTTTAAGGCAATGCGCGAATTTAAATAGTAAAGGAGGAGTAATGGATAAAACAAAGATAGAAGGGTGGGAGAAAGAGGTTGATAAATTGAACCTAGAGATAAACAAATTGAAGGTCAAAATATCTGGGCTAGTAGGTGAGAGAGAAAAATTTGAGCTAAAAATAAACGAAGAAACAACAGGCTTTAGGTTGGGTGATAAAATTATATGGAAGCGAGAACGGCTTTGTAAGCCACCCCAAAACACTGAAGGGATTATTGAGCGGTTCCATGAGTATGGTTGGATAACTATAAGACCCTTCAAAAAGGATGGAGAGCCAGCTCAAAAAACCAAAACGATTTACAATCTAAAGGGAGTTGAAAAAGCAAAGGAGAAGTAAATGGCAAAAAGGTTTATAAATTTTGCAAGGGCTGGTCATAGGCCATTAGGCACAATGAACGAAACAGAAGCGGGTTATGCCCTTGTGCTTGAGCAACGGTTGCACGTTGGTGAGATTGTTGACTGGAAATATGAAAAAATAAAATTAAAAATAGGGTTGGCAAGTAGGAATGGTAAGCCAATAAGTAAATGGTATCATCCTGATTTTATCTGTATCACAAAAGACTATCAAATTGAATTTATAGAATTAAAGGGGGGTTACATTACGGACGAAGGAAAGGGAAAGTTTTTAGCTGCCTGTGCACAATATCCCTTTTTTAAGTTTTACATGGTGCAAGTTATAAAAGGGGTTTGTAAAATTGTAATGGAGAATTGAGTAAAACTAAAAGAATAGGAGGACACCATGAAAAGATTAGCACTATTGATTCTGTTAATTATTGTTTTCATAGCCGGCTGTAAGTATGCCTCAATTGAACAGGAGGTAAGCCTTGACTCCTATATAGATTGTACCTACCACGTAGATACGGTTTTATGGATAAAATATCTTAGTGTGGTGCATTACGGCATAGAAAAAAGCATTTATGCTTATGGAATAAAAAAGGAAGACATTGAAGCAGTAAAAGTCAAACAACATGAAGCAATATATCCAATCTACCTAAAACTTCAAGAAGCATTGAAAAATAAAACGTGTGATTAAAAGAAGAATCGGCAATTATTAAACCCCGATTTACATCAGAGTTAGAATAGGGGAAATAAGTTTTTAGGGCAACAAGGGGAGGGTAAAAAAATGAAAGAATATCATAAAATCCAAACAGTATTTAAACGAGATCCCACAACAAATCGCAAGACATTATTAGAGGGACAGTATTCTATGCCAGAGCTTGAGTATCTTAAAGATAACGTGTGGGTGTTTACCGAGAAAGTTGACGGTACAAACATTAGGGTGAAACACGAAAACAACATCGTTTCCTTTGGTGGCAAAACAGATAATTCACAAATACCGACCTTCCTCTACGATCGACTCTATGAGTTATTTCAGAATGGCAAGATGTATGGAACCTTTAATGCTAGCGATGCATGTCTCTATGGTGAGGGCTATGGAGCAAAAATACAAAAGGGTGGTGGAAACTATATTAAGGATGGGGTGGACTTCGTTCTATTCGATGTGCGAATTGGGGAGTGGTGGTTAAAGAGAGAAGACGTAAAAGAGATAGCTGCCAAACTTGGGATTTATGTCGTGCCCGTTATTGGAGAGGGCTCCCTGTTGGATGGGGTTGAAGTGGTACGCAGTGGGTTTGATTCTACTTGGGGGGAGTTTCCGGCAGAGGGTTTAGTAATGCGACCAAAAACAGAACTCGGGGCAAGGTCGGGGCAGAGGATTATTACCAAAATAAAACACAAGGACTTTAGGCGTGATAAGAAAATGGATTAAACGGGAGGAAAAATAAATGAATAACTTATTCCTAGATCCCAAGATGGGGAAAATCTACATAGAACAACACGTTAAGTCTCAACCGTGCATTATCTCGGGAAGAATAGGCGTTGACCCCCACCACATAGAGGCGAGAGGGGCAGGTGGTAAGAATAAGACGAGCAGAAAAGATTATTCCTGCATCCCATTAAGTCACGAATACCATCAGGAGCTAGACGTTATAGGGATAAAGCGTTTTGTGGAAAAATACAGGCACAGACTTGAGCCCATAGAGAAATATGTTTTACTTGGCCATGCTTTTATAAGTTTTAGAAAATTTGTTTTAACAGATTAGGAGGTAGGCTTACTTTCAGTTTAACTATTAGGGGAGGATAAAACATGCAGGAAGGAACAGGACAAGAGATAGAAATAAGATTCCCAGAGCAATTACAAGGATGCTATAAGTGGGCTCCGATGGGCTTGGAGATAGTGGGCAATCCAAGCTCTCCAGAACTGGACTTAATAAGGAAGGAGCTGGGCAAGGGGAAGAAGGCCATAGAGTTAGGTGAGATTGACGTAGACATAAAGGGGGAAAACCTACACGGGGAAATGTGGAGCCAAACATATGAGGGGGCAGAAAGTACACGAAAAAAACGTAAGCGGGCATTGGAAGATATACCAATCAGCCGACGTCGGCACGAACTAGACATTAGTCACTATGTTGAAGCCCGATCGATTGAGAATCTGGAAGAAAGGTTAGAAGTGTTAGGTAAGGCAGCGGACGGGGGGTGGACGATCAAGCAATTAAGGGAGGCCGTGGGGATTAAAAAGGGAACAATCACGGCTTACGACATTGAAAAAGCCAAGGAAGAAGTATGGAAAAAACTGGACACCATTGAAGAAAAGTTGGGGGAAGAAGGGTATTATAAATTCTTATGTGAATTGTTGGCAATCAGGATTGAGCCGGACAAGGGCAGGATAGAAAGGGATTTAAAAATAGAGCCCGTCAAATCCTGCTCCTGCGAAAAAGAGGATTGTGGGGAGGGGGATTGCGAAAAAGAGGATTGTGGGGAGGTAAGGATTGAGGGCAATGGTAACGTGGTAGAGATGAATGCCCAAACCAGGGAACTTGTTGAAAAGCACTTAAAAAAAGGTGATTAACTAAAACAATCAGAAAAAGGAGATTAATCATGACAGAACAACAAATTGATAAAGCGATGGGGTTATTGGAAGTATTGGCTACGAAACTGGGGGTTACCGCCGACCACCTTTGGGGGGTTTTGGTGAAGCAGGCGTATGTTAATGCAACAATGACCGCAATACAAGAAATTCTCATAGTTTTAATTGGTGTAGCTTTGTGGAAGGTACATAAGTTTTTATCCTCAGAAGAGGGCAGAGATGAATCAAGATATAGCGAACATGAAGGGCTTGCGGGGCTTCCCATGATAATATCTGGAATGATATTTGCCATCTTAGTGGTTTGTGGATTCTTTTGTCTTGACCAAATCGCTACGGGCTTTATCAACCCAGAGTATTATGCCCTCAATAAAATTTTAAGTATCATGGGAAAATAATTTAGTGAACATGAAGCTGTGAGAAAATTGGTGAGGAAAAGAAATGAAGGGCGTAAATATTTTCATTGAGATTTGGACGGCACAAGCATTTTCACTGCGAACAGATGTAGTGGTTAAGCAGATCATGCATGGGTTGATTGAGGAAATCAAGCTAACTCCCGTGGGTAAGCCAGTAGTTATGCAGCTTGAAGAGCCGCATTCTGCTACCCCTGGTGGCATAACATTTATTCAGCCATGTCTCGAATCTCACGTAGCATTTCATTCCTGGCCGGAAGACGGATATTGTAATATCACAATTTCTAGTTGTAAGAATGTAAACCAGATTACCGTTCTAAGATATCTTAATGATACACTTATTTGTAGATTGCGTCTAAGAACTACACCTTGGACGGCCTCGGAAAAACATTTAACTCAATATAGGTAGGAGAACAAGCAAGGGGGAATAACGAGTGAAAATTATTGAAAATATTTTTGGTAAAGGTGTGGTTTATGAAGAACAAGATATCACGGGAACCATATATTTTTATTGTTGTGCTTGCATGTCCCTGTATGCGGAAGCCCTTAGTTGGGCGAATCACCCAGACAATAAACAAAGAACAACCCCCTTTTCTGAGGCTGATAATATTATATTTTTGTGCTGTCAAGTAACTGATCTGGCTGTCTTAAATGATATAAAAACTATTGAAAAAATTAAAAGGGCGTTTCCGCTTAAAAATTTCTATGTTAGTGGATGCCTATCTCAAAGATTTGATATCCAACTACCCTTGGGGGCAAGAAGATTGGAAAACCTAAAATGCGACGGGCAATTTATCCAGAATAATAATTACGTACATTGGCAACGACCATTTTGGGTAAAGCACTTTGATGGTTCCGACTCTGAATTTGCCGATGGCCATTTATTTAGAAGTTCTTATCCTTTAAGAATTGGTGTTGGCTGCAAAAATAAATGTAAGTACTGCACAATTCGAATAGTAAGGGGCGATTGCTACCAAGTTCCTTTGAATGTAGAAGAATTTAAAAAAGCCCTTAATGTGGGTAAGCGGATAGTTTTAATAGCCGATAGCCCCACCAAAGAACAAATAATAGAATGTTGCGAACTGGCCCACCATGAAAACATCCCCATATCCATTAGGAACATAGAACCCCAAGTCGTTATTGAAATATTCGATCATTTGGAAACGATGGCTGGCCTGGGTTTATTAACTGTATTGCATTGCCCCATACAAAGCGGTTCACCAGACGTTTTAGGTGACATGGGTAGAGATGTGGAAAGCACATTAAATTTCATAGAAAAAACTACAACCCTAAAACCCCACACCATATTGGCCACTAATATAATTGTTGATTATAAAGAATTTCCAAATTGTGATCGCAAACATTATAAGTTTGATTATATTTCGTGGAACCCATATTGGGACGGCAAGTGGGATAGAAAAAAAGCAGAGGAAAGATTTGAATATTACATCACAAATAACTCAAGATACATAGGAGAACAAGAGAAAGGGGGAGGTAAAAAATGAGAACAATAAAACCAGACAAAGACGTTGTCGAAATAATCAAAGCGGTAATCAACCAGAACGAAAAGATTTTATGTATGAATGAGTTTTTAATTACGCATTTTTCACACCCCATGCTTGAATTGATTTTAAAAAATCTAAAAAAACATAATTGGCATTAAGGGATAAGACGCGTGAACAACCCATACGAAACTCTGGAAATAAATAAGAATGCTTCCCCTGAAGAAATCAAAGAGGCTTACCGAAATAAGGCCATGAATTCCCACCCTGATCATGGGGGAAGCCACGAAGATATCTGTGGGGTGACAGAAGCCTATGGCATTCTATCTGATCCCGTTAAGCGCAAAAGATATGATGAAACGGGACAATCAAACAATTTACCAGAAGAAGAAAGGGTAAAAGAAAAAGCAAGTGGACTTTTAATTAATTCTTTCATGAGAACGGTTCAGGAAAACATATCCAGCCCAGACTTGCTACACACAGACATCATAAAACTTATAACTGAAAATTTAGAAAATAAATTGCTTGAGATAAATAATAAAATTAAAAGCCTCGGCGATAAAAAGGTGATCTTAGAGGAAGTAAAGAAAAGGCTGGAACACAGGGGTGGTGATCCAGATTTCTTGGTCAGTGCAATGGAGGGGGAATTGATGGGGATTAATAAGGCCGTTGATCAACTAGACTTTGAAACCAAGGTACGTAAGAGAGCCATAGAGATGTATGAGGCTTACACATTTAAAAAGAAAAGAGGGAAAACTCGCGATGTTTTTTCCCCCACTATTGGTTCTTGGAATACTTATTCAACATCTACTTAAAACGGGAGGCAATCATGAAAATACTACTTATCTTAATTCTACTATTTTCCTGTCTTGGTTTTATCTTAGTTTTTAGTAGTGCCGTTGAGCGTTGGACGTTTGGTTATATCATGTCAAAGTTCAAGGGTGACGCCAGTGTTTTGGGGGGAAAGATCGACAGGGAGTTAGAGGAACATAATTTAAAAAACAGGGGGTGTTTGTGTGGGTGTAGGGATTTTGAAGAATGGAGAACCGGCAGTGATGGCCTTTTTACGATGGTACACACATATTACAAGTGTAAAAAATGTGGGGGAACACATAATAGCCGAAATCCACTCAGGAAAAATCTTCATAGAGAATTGGGAAAGGCGGGGATAAGTTTTCGCTATGTCGATCATGGTCTACAGGCTTATTGGTGGGGGTTAAGTAATGCCTGGGGGGCGGTTGTCGGGGCGGTTTCTATCCTTGGGGTTAGCGTCGGGGTCATCGGTCTTGCCATAGGTCTAATAATCTAAAAGTCTTAAAATAGGAGGTAATCAGGAGACAAAAATGCAAGTTGGCAATGAAGTTAAGCGCAATGCTGATATATTTGTCGAACAAATTCTTCTAAACTCTACGACTCTTTTTCAAGATGAAGGCTTTTCCATTAGCCCTAAAGAGTGGTTATCGATTGACACTTCTTATTTTAATGCCAAGTGGCGGGGATCTGTATTAAGATTTGAAATACACTGCGAGCTTATACAGCAAAGCGTGACGTCTTCAGTGTCCGATCTTGTGGATACGGCGTGCGAATTAAACAAGGCATTTTTAGAAAATGATAAAATTGAACAGTTTAGGTCTGAAGTTTGGTGTGAACATAACAGCACCAAAGGATTAATACGGTATTGTTTTTACTTGACGCTAGAATTGGCGTGGGGGCTTTAGTGAAATTACTGAGAAATTTGCATAGATAGACTCATTAAATAATAACAAATAACCAGAGGAGGAAATCATGGCAGGCGTAAACAAGGTGTGTTCTTGTGGGAATAGCTTTCAGACCACCGAATCTGAAATAAGAAAGGGGAGAGGGAAGTTTTGTTCTGCGAAATGTTATCACGATTCCCGGAGGGGGAAAAGAAGTACGCACTGGAAGGGGGGCAGAAAGATTGATTCGCTCGGATATGTTTGTTTGTATATTCCGAACCATCCTAGCTCCGATGTTATGGGATATGTAAGAGAACACGTTTTGGTCATGTCAAGTCACATTGGTAGGATGATTTTACCCAACGAGGTAGTGCATCATATAAATGGGACCAAGGGTGACAACAAATTGGAAAATCTAAAGCTGATGCAACGCGGGGATCACATATCGCTCCACCAAAGAGGAAGGCTCGTAGGTAAAGAAACAAGAAGAAAAATTAGTGAAAGCAAACTAAGGATTTCTCATTTAATTCAAAGAGATAACGAAGGAAGATTTTTAGGAGGTGTCAGTTATGGCGGGTAGAAATTTAGTTATTTTAATCGGTTATTTAGGGGCGGACCCAGAGGTAAGGTACACAAATAGTGGAACCTCTGTAACTACTTTTAGGATGGCTACCAGTGTTAATTTCAAGAATAAGGATGGTGAAAAGACTGATAAGACTGAGTGGCACAAGATTGTAGCATTCGATAGACTCGGAGAAATCTGCGGTGAATACTTGAAAAAGGGAAAGCAGATTTACATCGAGGGAAGGTTACAGACACGGGAGTGGGAAGACAAAGACGGCAACAAGAAGTGGACAACGGAGATTGTTGCTAATACTATGCAGATGTTGGGATCGGCGGATGATTCAAGCAGGACAGAAACCGGACAAACAGGACAAGAATCCTCCGCGCCGACGTCGGCAGATGATGGAGACGATTCAGATGTACCGTTTTGATAGTCTTTTAAAAACCACTTTCTGAGATATATGAAAATATGTTTAGGAGAAATTAATGGGCTGTCATAAAATCAAAACACCTTTTGGAAATGGCTTTCTCTGTCTTAAAAATATCTATGAATACAAGGGATATTTTTTTGAATATCATAATTACTTGGGGCCTACTCCAGTTCACAAGAAAACACTTGAACTTAGAAAAACAATACCGCCGGGATTCTGGAAAATGTTTGATGAGTTTAAGAATTTCACAGAAAAAGAGAAGAGGAAATATTTGATTTACGGGTAAGAAATGGGAAAAGTATGTCATTGGGAACCAGCGATTAATGATTACAATTATGATCATCTTGAGTTTTTCGGATAAAGGGTTAAATGAACCAGGAAGATATCTTTAAAGTCATAAGTGAATGGATTCATGACCAGGAAAAGCACAAGGGAAACCATCTTGAGATTGAATATAGGGTGGTTTTAGAGGGGAAAATTATTACCAGAGACGGGCAAGTCCAGAAGGGAAAAGACACGAGACTTGATGTTAATTCCAATGAAACAAGAATTGAAACCACAATAAGATTAGCGTAAAACCCACGTAATAGAGGGTATCACGTACGACGTACATTAATTATTATGCGAAAGGAATTA
>Ga0222697_1000428_pt1 | contig 18441 bp, 41 predicted proteins | sample AntAcemetage1402_FD_179835 | JGI IMG/M metagenome (GOLD analysis project Ga0222697, IMG submission 179835) | Saline water microbial communities from Ace Lake, Antarctica - #1402 | ecosystem: Environmental > Aquatic > Non-marine Saline and Alkaline > Saline | place: Antarctica: Ace Lake... | reverse complement strand
AAAATCCACTCTTTAGGAACGTCCGTCATTCCGTTTGCCACACAAGCCCTATATCGTTGTGTACCGCCAATAATAAGCCCTTGCTCGTCCACCACAATTCCACGAATCGCCATCATTTTTGGGAACTGCCTTATGCTTTTACACAGCTTTACAAAGGCATCCTTGCTGATTTCGCGCGGATTACGCTCGTTCAGCTTGAACTTTGATAACTTAACATAGCCTTTACGAGTTTTTGTCATGATGTCCTTTACTTTGCTATTTGTTAAAAATAGCCGCCAACACTCCATGCGTTACGATTGCACATGCGATATAACTTGCACCTTTTATGATAGGGTCAGGAGAAGAAATATCACCAGTTGCCCCAGCGCACCCGACAAGCAAAATCAAGCAACCCGCTAACAAAAATACATAATATAATTTCATATCCATCCTTTACTTTCAATCACCACTCTTGAAATCTATCCGGTCAATAATCTTGCCCTTTTCAATGAAAATGACCCTTGTCTTTTCCTTGAATATTAAGTTTTGCCCCATCTTACCGCCCCTGTACAGTAGCAACTCAAGAGAATCTTCGTGCTGTACGCGATGAACAGTATCACACTCAATCATCCGCTCGTATGTTCCATCAGTATCGCCTTCAATGTTTGGATATGTCCTAATTTTGACTATCATTCCCGACCGCCTTTCTGTTTTGTATGCCTCCTACCCGCATGATTTATCCGCTTTCTTTATCACTATCATTTTATAGACATTTACAACTGGTATTCGCATGTCAAGACAATAAACTGTTTTTCTGTTGTCTTTTTCTTCTGAATAATGCCCCGTTATCCTTATAAGCTTCTTGTCTTTAAACGTAAGCCAGCCCGCATTAACGTTGATACGAATTTATCATCCATGTTTTTTCACTCCTTTGCACATTTCTTTCAAATAATTACGAGCGTATTCCTCAGCCTTGTCGTCTGGCACGTCAGCAGGAACAAGAATTAACGCTAATACTTCTCCTGTCTTGTCGGTAAGTTGAAACAATTTAGATAGAAGGAAATCTAACTCTGGATTAGACACAGTGGAAGAATCAAGAAGTGTTGCGTTCTCACGAATCGAATGAATCAATCCTTTATGTATTAGTTTCTTCATTGCTCTCTCCTGTTCTACACCACGAATATCACGTTTAAACCTGCTACAGCTCAACCTACCACCCTTCGTCGCCGTATTTCAGACAACTTCCTACTCAACTGCCAGTAACTCAACATCATTTCTTTAGCATATGCTTTTAAGCTACCGCCTCTATCCATGACAGCTTGCGCGTTACGGAGCTGACGTTCTGTTGGTTGATGCTCTCTCATGGTGTTCCTTTCCGCAATTTCATCTAATTCCAACCAGCGTTTCCATAACACAGGATAATTTAATCGTATTTTCTCACGTTTTGCTTTACCACCTTTCGGGCAACAGAAGCAACTTACTCGATCAAACACATCGTATAGTCCATCCCAATCATACCCAAGATTTTTACAGTATGCCAAACTGTCAGTCTCGCTCATGCCTGCTTCAATCAACGGAAACTTTACAGGCCACTTACGTTCTTTCATCCACTTGGTTTGTGTTCGATGTACTTCATCAGCAGAAAATCCTATATATTCCGTTTTATCCCCTTTCAAAAAACGTATATATTTAACGCATGTTATATGTTTGCATGCCGTACACCAGCCACCAGCAGACTTCGGCCAGCCATATACTGCAAGCTGTTCATTGAAATGCCTATAATACCGGACTCGAATAATTTGTAATCCAGTATTTTTCTCAACAAGTTTTAGATGATTGTTCATTTGCGGAAAATCCCATTCACATTCAAAACATATTATCTTATCAATTTTCACACCTTGCTCAAGTAGCATATGCAACATTGCCGTGCTATCCTTGCCGCCTGAATATGATACGATATTTATGGGTGATGTCATTTTACTGTCCTTCCTACCAATAAATAACTTCTGCCCCTCGTCCGTCATCACCGAATGGGAGTCCGTAACCCTTCTCGAAGAATTCAATAAAATCGGCTCTACAAGCAAATCCATCCGCTCTTGCAAGTTCGCTCTCCTGCTTGCAAGATAGTAGCTTTCCGTTCAAAACGATATATACACTTCCTCCACGTTCGTATATAGCAATCGGCTCTTTTTTCTTACAGACAGGGTCAAACTCCACAAGTTTCCTGCATGACTTCGTGCGCTGTCCGGTGAATAATTGCAACGCCTTTCCCTTGTAAATGTCCTTGCGTGTCCGGCGGATCGTCTGCTTTTTCATACCGCTTTCGACCATTGATGCAAACTCTTTCCTGAAATTAAGTGCTGACATATCTTCCCTTTCTTCTTACTACTTCCAGGCATTCACGCTACAACTCTCGCACTTACCACAGATACGGCAGGTGCGGTATGTCGTGTTTGGGTGATAGTCTGCAAATATAAATCCATCACCTTCACCTGGGCGACCCGCTCGCCAGTTATGCCCAAGCACCTTGCAAATCTCGCCTGATTTTGCCAGCTTGCGGATTACTTCTGCTAATACATTATCTTCTTTCATACTGTCAATATATTGTGATGGTGTTCTTATGATATAGACGGCTTCAATTTGGTTGGATGTTGTTTGTAAATCTGCAACCATTTCAATCCAACGAACGGCATTTGTTCCATGTTCGACAATGTAGTCATCACCCACCACCCCACCAACCAACATTACCCATGCGAGAATTGTTAATGCTTTTTTCATGTTACTTTCCTTTATGTTTGGTTTCTCGGGTTGGTGTATCGCAACAACACCCTACCATTGGTTTATCAATAGATATTATTACCCGATAGCACCCGATTACTAACGAGTAGTTCTTGTCAATAAAGGCATCCCATTTTCGGATGCCTGATATATAAACAGGCGAAACCCCCTTGGATGTTTTCGGAAAGCTATTTAACGCAAATCTAATTCTTCCGACTTTGAAACTTTTATACATTCCAGTTTCCTTCCATTGTCTAACGATTTACACTCCGAAAATTATATCAATGAGTTTTTCCGCTACATCATTGCAATTATGTATATTCAGTCTTCCATCTTTCCTTCTATTGTCATAAATGCACATTGCAATATTAGCTCTGTACGCTATTCTTAACCCTTCTTCTTTCAATGCTTTTGACATTGTTTTTCTTGCTTGTTTTACTGTTATATCCATGTTACTTTCCTTTCTGTTCTTCTTGATTAATCCACTTCATTGCTTTAGCCATATCACTACCGAAATGTTTACAGGCAAACCAGCCCATTGCAAGACCTATGTTCATACCGATTACAACAGCAATACAAAACATATCATCGAAAATCATAACACATTCCTTTCTGTTATTTAGGCCACGCCACAACCGCAAGCGACAGCCAGAAGCCCGTGCTAACTATGTTAAATATCCTTACCACAGGGTCAACGCCAACAACGACGCAGACCAAGTGTGTGCAGGTAAGCACGGCAAAGATAATTATAAATGTTCTTCTAATCATGTCACCTCGTCAACCGCCACGCTGTTGTTTGATTAAATCTTCAGGCTTTGTTGCGGCGGCTGTATATGCTTCATCGCCTGTGGTCATTATACACATAGCGTTGTTATATTTTACGAAAACAAAATGGCTATTTACTGAAGATACCACGCCGTTTTCGCAATCCTTATGTTTCACGTCGCCATATGCATGGAAGGGAATATACCTTACTTTGTCGCCATGATCAAAATCAAATGTTTTCATAGTTATCTTTCCATTTGTTACTTTCACCTCATCAACAACCACGCCCACGGCACGGCAAAGATGATTATGAATGTTCTTCTAATCCTTTCACCTCGTCACCAGCCACGCCCACATCACAGCCACGCCCACGCATATAAGCACTACGGCTATTCTAAATAGTATTGCGAGTGGGTTCATTTATTTAACAACCCCGCAATTAAACGTGCATCTATCTCTCTTGTGCAAAGTGCTATTACTCGGTTCAAGCGTATGTCGTATATATACCAATTTCCATGTTTATGTACAACTTCAACTCTCGTTTCCTTTTGTTCACTCATCACGATTCCTTTCCGTTTGCTGGGTTGGCAGGCTCTCCGGGATGTGCCTTGTTTGCCATTATATGCAACTCGTTTGCCCTACCCCTTATTTCGTTAGCATGTTCATCTGCAAATCTTTCAAATCGTTCTTTGGCAATCCCCATGATATAACAAGCGGCTTTTCTTAATCCAACGGATATGCCGACATCGTAGGTTCTTTGTAACTCTTGTTCATCAAACACTTTTTCATGCGTAACGTCTTCACTCATCACGCTTCCTTTCCGCTTGCTTACCGCCAATATGCCAATGTTTTGAACCCTGTCCATCACAACCGCATAATTCATCTGCCGAAACCTCTGTGCGATGTCCCGGCTCACAATCTTCTGGATTGTCTCCGCATGGCATAAGGTCCTTATTCAAACAACCGCAAGGAATATCAGCATTCCAAAGCCCATCATATCCATTACGTTCCAACCATTCTCTTACAGCTACTCTTGTATCCAGTTTATCCATCACGCACCCCTTTCCGCTTGCTGGTTAATAATACAAATCTCCGTTGTCATCTATTTTGAAACCTAAAGGATTGAAATCTGCATGACGATTTTTATTCATGCAACGGTAGCTTGCCCACCGTCTTTGTTTTCTGATTTTGGGTTACACAACTTCCCGCATTCTGGACATTCTAAAGTAGCATGTTTAGCTTTCGCTTCACTCATCGCACTCCTTTCGCTTTCGCTGGGTTCGTCGGATAACATTTATCGTAATATTGGCATCCATAAACGCAAATGGGATTGTCGGGGCATTTGTCGAGCATGCCACATTTTTGCCAAACCGATGAAGGACGAAAGCTTTTACAACTATCTGGGGCACACACACTATTTTTACACCTTGTGCTGTTTCTGCATTTTGTTTCATATTTTATCGTATCACTCATCACGCTTCCTTTCCTGCGCTGTCATACCACGCAGTTGCACGGTTTAACCACGCATTGCTTTCACCCAGCCAGCTTTTTCGTCTTGGCAATAGCCGTCTTAACCGATTTCTCGACGAAACCAGGGCTAATACCCTTGCTCACTACACGGTGTATTATACTCCCTAACCAGATGTCTAACTTCTCGCCGACAATCCTGCCGTGTCTATCGTACACGGTGTTCAGATCGAAGAAGTCAGGATTGTTTCTGTCAATACCGTGGTCGTCATCGGTTGTGCCTTCGCGACCTTTAGAGTTCGTGTTTTGCTTTGTAGCGTCGGGTTCAATTTTCGCCCAAGGTGCTTTCATCCTGCCGGACTTTATATCATAGGCGAGTCTTCCACGCTTCTTGCCGTCGTATTTCGCACCAGCCAAGGTTTCACACTTCTCTACAGACACAGCGTTATCAATCAATATCTTGCGTTGTTCTTTCGTGAACACCCTTGCTATCCTCGCGGCGCGGTTGTAGGTTGTTAGACCTAACGCCAGCTCGCCCTGATTCTTGCGTATTCGCCGGATAACCTCGTATTCGGTCATCTTGGCATTAATAACCGCCATTATAATCAAGTCGCCCAGCTCGAACGTGCGCTTGATTGTGCTACGCCTGTCCTCGGTGTGCCACGTTGCGAGCTTTGCCCACACATCTTCTTTCGCTAATAATACTACTGGTTTCTGCATATTTCTCCTTTGTTGTGTTACGCTTTCACAACTCCAAGCGGACGCAACTTACAAACAACATCAACAAGGTCTTGTTGCGCTTCAATTACTGCGTCAATATTTTTATATGCTTTCGGGGCTTCACTTAAATCAGGTTGTCCTTTTCTATTCTTGCCCCACCCGTCAAATACTATTCCTTTCATATCAGCATTGCATTCTACAACAGTATGTGTTCGGGAAAACTCCGCACGTCCAGAATTTCTTCCTGCGCCATGACTACAGCTCATAAACGAATCAGGATTTCCCTTGCCACGCACAATATAACTTGATGTTCCCATGCTTCCTGGAATTATTCCAAGGTGTCCTGTGTAAGCTTGTGTCGCGCCTTTGCGATGCACCCATACATTCTTGCCGAAATGATTTTCCAAAGCGGCGAAGTTATGGTGTATATTTATTTCATCTTCAAATGCACACCGTAATTTTGTGCATACTGCGGATTTAAAAGCATTCATAATTCGCTTTCTATTTTCTTTAGCAAAAGCAAGAGCATAATTCATGGCTTTGATATATGCTTTTGCCTCTCTACTACCGATAGGAAGAAATGCCAAGCTGTCTTCACCATTGCCGGGCGGAAGTTTTGAATGCCACATCTCGCACAACTTCATAGCCTTGTTGTTGTATTCTTTGGCTATCTTGTACCCTAAATTGCGTGAGCCTGAATGTATCATCAACCAAATATGTCCATCATCACCCGCCTGTAATTCAATGAAGTGATTACCACCGCCAAGAGTACCAAGTTGTCGGCGTGCTGACTCGTATTCCTGTTGAACGATTGGAACATCGGGGGCATTATCAAAACCCTGCCACGTCGCAGGAGTTTTGTGATGATTAAATCCGACAGGCACATCTCTTTTAACTTGTGCCAATATCTCTCGAATCATATCTTGAGTAATATCTTTAGCAAGTGCATCTGTCTGTACCGCTACCATTCCACAGCCTATATCCACTCCAACTGCGTTTGGGCATACAGCATTATTAAACGCCATAACTCCACCTATTGGCATTCCATAGCCTCTATGAGCGTCAGGCATAACCGCTATGTGGTGAAACGCGCATGGGTGGTTGGCTAAATTCTTAACCTGCTCCCACGCCGAATCTTCTATGTCTTTGCACCAGTTCTTAATTGGTATTTTTGAACCCAAGTGTATTTTCATACTATCCCCCTTTGTTATGTTACGAATTTATCAAACCATTCCTTCACCAAAGCAACAGCATATCCTGACTTGACCTGTTCTGGTGTTACCCGAAAAAGATGCCAACCCAACATAGTTCCTGCGTTCTGCTTCTCCATGTCCTTAATAAAGCCAGCCCCCCTTGTGTGCCGTCCACGTGTCCAAGCACCACCGTCAATTTCAACTGCAAGTTTTTGTTCTATCCAGCAGAAATCCCAACGCCATCTTCTCGGTGGAGCAAATCTATGCTCTGCAATAGGAACTGGCAAGCCAACACTCTTGAGCATCAAGGGAAAGTTTGAATACGTCGTATCGTTCTCGTGCTTTACGCTTTTCTTGACATACGATTCTCCCGGCAGGATAAGCCCAAGCTCCCTACGCTTTTCAGCAGACATTTTCATGAGTGCGTGTTGCGGTATGTCGAACTTTGACCAGTGTTCCATGTCGTTTTCCTTTCAATCAATTGCTTTATATCGGCTCGGTCTACGTCCATTAACAAGTGCTTCTAATTCTCTATCCATGTAACAGGCAGGGCTTCTGAACGGTGGAAACCAGGACCTGAAATTAGCTAACTTAAGATGCAGATGCTCGGCTTTCGTAAGTTTGTATTCGCAAATTTGAGGCGTTTGCGTGAATTCAGGCAAAAACAAACATCGTCTGGTTAATTGTTTCATTGGTTTATATCGCTTCCTGTTCCATCAAATTTACCAGTTTCAAGTTTAAAGTAGAAATCACGATTGTCGCAAATGGGCTTTTTACCAGTATGCTCAATATGAATGCGGCTTAAATACTTTCCGTTTTTTACTTCTATCTTTAACGCACTAACATTATCAGTGATATGCCAACCATCTTTAATCTTTACTGTTTTCATTGCTTACCTTTCAGTTATTACTTAATCCTTTGCACTCTATAGCCACGTCTATCGTCCTTAACACCCTTGCTTACATAGAACTTACGCCTGTCGTCACGCTTGTTCTGCCTGTAAGTAGCCAGATAAACTGCTATGAATGACTTCAACTTCTCCGGCACGAAGAATGTCATACCAACTTTTGTGAGTTGGTCATAGGGGTATTCTACGGGACGACCCATTTTTACTTTTATGATTGGTCGCTGTTTTTCAATTTCGTATGTCATGCTTTTCCTTTCTTATTATTTATGTATCGCATAGCTTAATGTTACGCTCTATAGTTTGAATACACATCACCTTGCTCAAGCCAGCAATAAGAGACAGTGCTTCGTCTATGCGTAAATTAAAGTCTAAGTTATAATTCAAGCCGTGTACCTGTACACGAATTTTATCTTCTGGTACACCGCTATTCTTATTGTAAATCCAACCGACACGAATAAAAGTTTTGCTCTTACCCGTCATAAGCCACAGCCATTTTGTCCGTTGTTTTGCCATTCACTTCCTTTCTGTTACAGAAGAAGCAGGGAACGGTAGTCATCAAAGAGAAAGCAAAAAACTCCTTGTATATTGTCCATATATTTCCTACCGCCCCTGCCGTGACTTGTTTACAACCGTCTGTCTTCGTCCTTCCGACTCTTATCTGGGTCGGGTTCATCTTCTGGAATGGATGCTATCTCAGGAATTTCTTTAGCAGTCGCCGACGCAGTATCCCAGTATGGGCAGAACCCCATTTTTGCATAGAGACAATAACCCAAACACCGCTTCGGCTTGGCTTCACGGATTGAGTCACCGCCTACGCTTTCCATCATTTCTTCTGCCGCTTCTCTCGTTTTTATCTTCGCCTTTAGTGCGTTCTTTCTACCTTCCTTCATGATAGCAAAGTCGCTCATCCATCGCTCACTATCAGAACAGATAGGTGGAATTACATTCAGGTCTTTAGTTGCTTCCTGATGTAGCTTCACTCGTTCAAGAACATAAGCACCTGCTTGCTCATCGCTCCACATAGGGACCGAGAGTGTAAGAATCTTTGTAGGGAACTTGTCGGAAATCGAGGGAGTCCAATCCCTGAACATTGCACAGATTTTGAGATGTTTAATACCTTCCGCAATTTGATTATCCTTCTCTTCTGCACTATGTCTCAACAACCACAAGGCTACGTTGGTCTGTCGTTCCCATTCTATCTTAACACCTTCTGCTGTCGACCAAACACTTGTGAACTTATAGTCCAAAAGATCGTCTTCTTCCTTGACATAATCTATGCGAGTAGATACTACCCACCCATTAACCAATGCTGTTACATCTCGTTCTACATGCTCGTTTTCTGTACCACCAAATTTCTCAACGATGAGATGAGCCAATGTTCCGTACAACGCCCACAACCTATCGGAATATTCTTCAACCAAAAACGGATAGTATTTCTTCCGAAGCCATACCCGTAGAGGTGAATCAATCATAGTCGTATTGCTAATATCCGACTTAGGGTTGTGTGATTTCTCCTGCCATTCGATAGCACGTTTGATCGGTGCTGGCAGATTGTTTGAATCAATGAATTGCATACTTTATCTCCTGCTATTGTTTAATTTATTACTTACTTAAAACGGTGTGTTGTCGTCGCTTGCCCTTTGTTCACCGTCGTCTTCTGTTTGCGGAGCAACTTCATCTCCATTCTTGTACCCGTCTTCGATTGGCTCAAATTGTACCTTCTGCATGTACTTAACGAGTTGCACAATCTGTATCGCATTCAGATAGAGTGTGAACCCGCCGCCAAATCCGGGATATTCCGAAAGACCGTATGCCACGTGTGCAGTTGAACCTCTGCCTACTAAAATTCCCTCATCAATAGGTTGGTTCTGCGAGTCCATAACTGGTGGTTTAGAAAACGTATGAAACTTAACAAGCGTACAGTCGCTATCTTTGTCTTCAGCGAACGGTACTTTTTTTCCACCTGTTTTAGTTTTAATGTCTTCTAACCATGCCTGATGTTCAGGAATTGCAGGGTCAAACTTAATGGTTACACTAAACTTTGGTATGTCCTGCTCCTTAAAACCAGGCTGTGGTTTATCTAGCCACGCAAATTTTATCTCACATAGCGGAGTAACGCCAAACACTAACTTAGATTTTTCTTTCTTTTCTGCCATGATTCATTCTCCTTGTTTATTTTTTGTTTCTATTTACCCAACTCCTGCTGTTGTTGTACCTCCCTTTTTATTGTATGGTTAATACTCTCTTATTTTTAATGTAAGTATAGCACATATTTATTGATTGTCAAGCGTTTATTGTTTTAACTTATTTTCATCTCCCTTCTTGTTGAATCATTTCATCGTAGTCATTAATTTCCATAAACTTCTGTCGTCTGCGTACAAAAATTACTGGCTTAGTTCCGATTGGACCGATACGATGCTTCGCTATTTCTATTTCCATCTCCCAATCCTTGTCACTTATAAAGTCTGCAAACGAAACGTCAGGCTTCTTGTAGATAAAGATTACAGCATCGGCATCCTGCTCGATGCTTCCCGAATCTCGAAGAGCCTCAAGCGTAGGCGGTAGAGGCGTCTTGTCCTGCACCCTGACCCCGGCGCGAGACAACTGGCTCACCAGAAGTAGAGGGATGTTGAGTTTCTTAATGGTGTCCTTAACTTGAGCGCACCATTCTTCTACACGATCATTCTTACTTGAATTTCGTGTGCCGTGAGATGGTCTAAAGAGTTGCAGGTAATCAATAGCAGCGAAACGTATATGGTGTTTATGCACAATGTAAGTAAGCCACGCCATAGATTCTTCTATCGTTAAGCGTGATTCGTTTATAAAGATAGGTGCTTTTCCCAACGTGTCGAACGCTTGTTTGATTTTTTCAAATTGGTCTTGAGAATACATACCATTCCGCATGGCGTAAGCTGATACGTTAGCTATATTCCCAGCCATCATTTCACGCAGAAGTTTCTCGCTCATTTCCATTGAGAGTATAGCGCATGGAATGTTCATGCCGACAGCCTTGTGTATTACTTCATTGTGAATCAGGGTAGATTTACCGTTCGATGGTCTACCTGCTACGACATACATATTTGCATTAACATACGAAGATAGTATTTCGTTGACTGGTTCAAGATACGATGGCAACCCAACTGAATGACCAAGGTTAGCCTGTTCATATTCATGTATGGATTGCGCGTGAAGCATTTCGGGGCTGGATTCTTCTCCTGCGTCCACGTTCTTCATTATGTCAGACATTACCTTAGCTACTATTGCTGATGATTCGTCGCCCTTGTCTATCATTTCGGGGACGATTCCAACACACTCTGTCAGGCTACGCAACTTGTGCTTCTCCATAACTACGCCAAGATAATATTCTAAATGAAACACTGTAGGCACAGCACTCAACAAGTCAGTAATATACTGTAGCCCGCCTGCCTTTTCTAAATTCTTCTTATCTTCAAGCCTACGAGTGAGTGTCATTGAATCAATAGGTCTTCCATCTCTACCCATAGCCACGATAGTAGAATAAATAATGATATGCTTCTGATCGTAGAACATTCCGACAGGAGCTTTCTTGCCAGCCATATAACCGAGCGCCTTTTCAGCGTCTAATAAAATTGCACCAAGCACCGCACGTTCGGCTTCAATGTCGGTGTATAGAGATAAGTCTTGCATCATTCTCCTTTCATTGCCCTCTCGTAGAATCGCCTACAAGCGATTTGACCACTCGAGGTGCATTGCACCTTGTAATTTACTGTTAATCCAATCCTATCGCTACTCTACCCCTTGCGGAATACGAATTATGCACTTGTCAACCACGTGTTTCTGCATATATGAATTCATATATTGTCTTTATCAATGACTCTGAGCACTTGCTCGTAAGCATTTATCTTGCCGTCCCAATAAGCACAAGACTCAACATCTTCACATTTTTTTGACTCAAGCTTGCAATCTTCTGCAAATTTAAGCTTCCCTTGAATCATATCGTATGTTTCTTGCGACACCAAACGAAGTGGTGTAATCTTAAAAAGATTTTCGTTTAATGCAATATGTTCTTCAGTCAACCACTCGTCGGCTCGAGGACAATATAGCTTTCTCATTCTTCCGTATGTTTCCTCTGGTGTTATCATTTGATTCTCCTTTGTATATATGAATTCATATATTGTTTAATATAAATACTTTTTTCCTGCTTGGCTAACTGTCATAGATTTTATAATTTTCAGTTGTTCATCGTCAATCTGGTTTTCAAGTTCTTTAATTTCCTCTTGTATAGCTTTGTATCCTTTTTGTTCTTTCATGTCCAACCCATCGACATAACTAAAATTGTTTTGTTCTTCCCGTTTTGCGAGTAGTTTTTTGTTAAGTTGTTCAATTTTCATTTGCTTTTCCTCACTGTTTAATTGACACCGAAAGCACATCCGCAGTTTGGGCAATCAACAGTATATTCTGGTGAATTTTCTTTTGCCACCATGCAAGCGTGAAGAAAACAATAGCAATCTGTGTTATGGTGTGGAGTATCTGTAAAATACTCACGACCACACGCAATATGTGTTGCCTGTTCGTTGCATCTTTCATAAGAACACTTACCTGTAATTTCTGTTATCATGATTGTTCCTTTCTGTTATTGCCTTGACGGGCTTGCAAACCTGTCTGGATTATCTAATCGTTTGTTTTGGTTGTTATCAACTACATCATCCCATCCGCCTCTATTCAGCCAAGTTGTAGGGTGAGGAATATATTTACCGTTATCACCCAACCATTGCTCAGATAGTATCTGCTCTCCGATGGCTCGTAACACCTTGTCAATAATTTTATCACATTTATGTTTTTTGAATGATTCTAAAGCTTTTATCTTACCTTTTTTTTTGGGATAAAGATTCCAAAACTTATTAAAAGCTGTATTTCCCTTCCATTCTTTCCCTTCCATTCCCTTCCCTTCCATTCCCTTCCCTTCCGTGCAGGGTGGTGCGGGATTGTTGCAGGAAGGTGCGAGATTATCTGTAAGTTCTTCCATCCAGCCTATTTGCACAAGGAAGGGAATGGCTTTTTCAAATGATTTTATAGTGGCACGTGTGATTCGTGCTAAACTGTCAAAATTGTGTGGTTTTTTACTGCCTCGCAGGAGGGTGCCACGAGGGTCGCACTTAGATGCGACTTCCACGCAGAGTACCCACACAGCAAAGATTTCCAATCCATTTTCCTGCTCAAAAACCTGAGTGTATCCATCACCGTCCATTTGGTTTGGTATTGGAACCCACATCATATTTTTAAGTTCTCTTGTTCGGTTGTTTTCAAAGCTTTCGTTCCAATTATTAATTCGGTAGGTAGTCATTGGTTATTCTCCTTATAGACATACTTCATAAGAAGCTTGAGCATTTCTTTATGAGTTTCTTTTTCTCCTATTGCGTTGTATAGTTGACAGTAATCACATCTGATGCTGTCCCATATTAATATTGAAGATATTGCTATGACTTGATTGGATAATAGCCGTTCAATTTCTGCTCCTTCATGACAGTCTTGGCATAAGGAAACGTAGGCGTTGTCTGGATAATTCCATGGTTCTTTTCCTCGTTCATAATACTTATGGTGAACGACTAATGTATTTGTAGTGTCATCACACAATTGGCATTTCCATCCATCTCTCTCAAGAATTTTGAGTCGCATTTTCTGCCATCTAGGGTCTTTGAGTTTTTCGGAATATGTAAGTTGTTTGGAATGAAACATAACGATTCTCCTTAATAAAAAAAGAACCGCACCACGTTTGAAACTTGAGAAAGCCTAAATGGCTGGTCTCGTTACCGGAACTCCGGCGCGCAATACGGTTCTGTTGTTTTTGTTGATTGAAATAGCTTACCCAAGTTTCATGACACCACCATACTACCTTGTTGCTTCTTTGTCAAGGATTATCGACAGATATTTTTTTTGCAAAAATCAGTGGGTTGGAACATCTTTGGTCTGTCTTCTCTACAATGAGGACACCTAAGCGATGAAAAAGCTATTCTGCAAAATGTACGACCACACTGAAGACATCGAGTATTGCGTGGTTCTTTAGTTACTATGCTCGAAGTGTCTTGTGCTTCTACTTCAATAGAACCTGTCATATCTTCTAATAAACCAAGTGTTAATATTGCAAAACTCATAACACGTTTTTCGTTTTGGTCTAATTTATGCTCCATCTTGATATGAGATAAGGTCTCTTTGATTGTGTCTAAGTTAAACATGATATTATTTCCTTTCCTTTCTTAAAGTCCCATAGAAATTAAAACTTCTTGCCCATCAATATCTGAAGCTTCCCATTCTCTTTCTTCTTTGAATTGTCTTGCCCATTCATCAGCATATCCGCACTCACAGTTTGTTGCTTCATCACTTAACCATCGAGCTTTCATATAGGCTACATAGCGTTTGGTTGTTCGTGGTTCCAAATTGTTCTTCTTTGCTACGTTTGCGTAAGTCATGACTGTTCCTTTCTGTTTACTCCCAAAACATGGCGTGTGTTGCGTGTCGTACTTCTATTTTTCCTGATTCAATGTCGCATTGTTTAACGCAATCTACATAACACTTAAACTCGGCATCCCAATATCCAATGCTATTCGATAGTATATTACCATCCTCAAGTTCGAAGCCTATGAAGTCTCGGTTATCAACCAAAGAACTGATTAACATATTACTCGCATTGCCAGAGTTGTCGTTTTCGTAGCACCGAAGCCTGCCATCGTTGGAAGGTTTAATTATCCATCGCAAAACCTTTCGCACCTTTGGCTCTCGCTTGTGTGTGACTATCCAGCATTCAGATTCATGGTCATAGATAGCTCGGTATACTTCATTTGAATTTGCTGAATAATAGAACTCATCCTGTTTTGCACGTCGTATTTTATCCTCCAAGAACGCCCAGCCCTCGACTACGGGCTTGACTGGCTTGCGTGTGGCTATCCAATGGGGTATGCGGCTCGTGCAACGCCAATCCCAATCTCTTATAATACTAATACTATCCTCCTCGTAATATTTTTCTTTATATTTTACTGTGCGGTATTCCTTAAACTCCCAGCCTTTAACTTCTGGCTTATCCATATCAAACGCTACTCCCTTGTATCCAAATTTCATGATTATTCCTTTCTGTTTTTATTAAATCTTTTTTAAGTTATCTCTTATTGCTTCCCATACAATTGCTTCACATCTACCACGAGTCTTTCGTTTCTTTCCTGAGTTAATGATTGCGAAGAACGGCTGTCGACCAAGTTCCCATCTACGAGGTCTCTCAGTATTTCCGTCAATCTCTAACGCATCTTCTATCTCTTGGTCAGTGGCTCCTAAACGTCCACGTCCAAGGATAAATCCAAACACCATTGCACGCAACATTTTCGTATCGGGCTTAATCTTTTCTGCCGCCTCCTCACTCGTATCAACAGGAACGGATGGTGGTTGAACTTGTGCGTGACGTAATACCGTAGCTGTAGAAAATAATTCACGTTGTATCATCTTCTCCCCCTTTCATATCGTTAAACACTATTCTCCTTCAATATCGTAAAATGTTAGAACTCCATCAATGTCTACTGTGTGACCGATCCCGCGATTGGCAAGCTCAAAAGAAGCCAGCCAGAAAACGTCTGAATAATACGCCGGATGATCGCGGAACTCCTTGCGAACTATATCCTGTAATTCCTGTGTGGTTTTATTTTTCATGTTACCAACTTGAACCCTGCCTCACGCAATCCTTCGAGTGTGTAGGGCTTAGTCAAGTACGCCAGAGGGTTAATCTCAAGTTTGTACGCACCGTTTTTCTGCACTCGCACCCTGTATATGATTGTAGGGCTATCCTCACGCCCCACCGTGTCCTTGTTGGTCAGCTTTTTTGGAATTGGTTTATACATTATTTCTTTCCTTTCTTGTTGTCCTTGTCAATGGCTTTCACTACAATATCGTAGGCTTCTGTTAAACCATCATAGTATGAACGTTTCCAAACTGATGAAGGATTCCATGAATCAGCGTTTTGTCTCTTGCAAGCAAGTGTAAATTCATCCTCAATCATCTTATATGTTTTCTTTGATATTTTCAGTTGTGTTTCTTTCGCTCGTTTCCATTTTGGGCAGTTCTTGGCGTTGCATGGATCGTCTTTTGTTCTTCTCCAGCAAGATGTTGCTGCGCCTCCAGAACCCCAGCACAAACGCTTAATCTCTCTAAAGCTGAATAATCGTTTCTCTACTGGTTTCATGGTTCTCCTTGCTTGTTGTCTTGGTTAAGTTTATAACATAGGTCTATGGCTTCATTTATGTCGTCTTCATCAATTTCATATCCTGCAAACTTTTCATGATTACACGTTGGACACGTTTCAAACACTTGGTGACTATCCCAGTATTTCACAACGCCTTTTGTGTCGGGGTGTAAACCAAGATACTCTATATCTGTGTTATTGCAATCTCTCACGGCAAGACAACCCGATCTTTCATCTACAAAATATCGTTTCTTCATCTCACCACCCCCGACAGCACCATGAGTTTTATCGCCTGCCGTAGCTCTGCCTGTGTACGCTTCATTGCCGTGGCGCGCCATATACGGCTTTGTCGCTTGCTATAGCCATAATGTGAGTATATGTCATCAAGTGGTTTCTTTGCCATTGTTAGCCTCCTTTGCGGTCTAAGTGTCGCTTGATTCGTTTGGTGATATTTTTAATTTTCTCTTTTCTGTCTTTTTTATTTGGCACAAACCATCTTGAATAAGTCACACCCCAAGACTCACCAGCCGTAAACGCCTTTTTTATTATATAGTCAAGTTCTTTTTCGTCAGTCATTTGCTCTCCTTTGCTGTTGCTTCTGCGAAGTGTTTTACTATTACGCCTGTTGCTATTAGACGAGCAAGTGAGTATCCTTTGGCAACTGGACACAACACACCTGATTCTTTCCTGTATTTAGTCCACGGTAGGTCAATCTTATAGCAATCGCAGTGTTCGGATGAACAGTGTTCAACATATATTGGATTCATTGCTTTCCCCTCCTGCACAGCCACGCCAGAGCCACGGCTTCGATTGTTAGTATGATGATTAGTTCCATTGTTTGCCCCTTATTACTTGTCCGATAATTTCGGACAACTTATTTTGCTATGAGCCTATACTCACGATTGAGCGTGTCGCAATCTATCCGGTGTTCTTTCAGCGTGGTTGCGATCAGCTTATCACGCTTGCGTTGCGTGTCCTTGAGTATATTATTCATTTTCTTTATTTCCAGACACGCCTTGATAAACTTTGCCTTTTCTGCTTTCGTCATGTTGTTAATCCTTTGCTATTGCTATCCTGTATGTTGGCACACTATACTCATTATGTACCAGCTCATATCCGCTCGTAATAATCCTGTGAGCTTCCGCTCTTGCCTCTTTATGTGTTCCGCGCCACGGTTGGCCCGTTTCATTGTCAAGATGTTCTTCCACGGTTTCCCGCGGTCCGTAATAATATCGCCTTACATTGATTTTATATGTTGCCATTATTATTCTCCCTTGTTGTTTGTGTTTATCAATGGAGTTTGTTTGATTGCGTCAATAAAGCCATCTAAGGCTTTTATATTGTTTTTGTGTATCTTTTTAAGTTCTTCAAGCCATGCAATCAGGCTTTTATCGTCGGCTCCACGCCTTGATCGTTTGTCTAACACTCGTTCTATTGCTGATATATCCATTTTTTTTCCTTTCATTTTTTCCTGTACATCCTTTAGAACGGTTCGATTTTAACGCGCGATCCACTTTGCAAGCTTTGACGTTGGAGTCTTGCAAGGATAAATCGTTTTGTTGATGTTCATTAATTTAATCGACTTGCGGATCCTGGCCCGGAGACGTTGCCGGCGTTGGATGAGTCCGAAATGACTATATATATTGTCCGGTGGTTTGTGCATGTTTTCCCTTCTATTTGTTTTTCATTTGGTTAAAATCCCCACATAGACCCATTGACCTTTGATTTTTTCAAGCGTCATGTATGTATATTCTCCGGCTCCGTCCGTGTCCACTGGTTCCCCGATCTGGACGCGCTTGTCAGTAAACGTGACCGGCGGCAGGACTCCGACAAAATAATCAAACATTTCATCGTCCACCGGATCGCCTGTTTCAAGGTATTTATCCAAGGTCAATCTTGATTCATCCCAGCCTTTTTTTGTTTTCATTTCGCGCCTTTCTTGTCCTGGTTGTGTGTTGCGTGTTTCGTATCTGTAAAGGTGGCCGGATAGGCTCCGGCGGGCCTGGTTGTCCTTTAATCCTCATCTGGCATCATAATTGTTATCACTGGCTCGGCGTGATCTCCGGGGCCGCAAACCGAAACAAGTTTAACGATTTTCCTTGATACACTCACGGAAAATTTTAAGCGTGTACTTGCTCCGCCGCTCCTGATAGCATGTTTTAACATCGTGAGCATATCCCATAAACGGCCCTGAAGATCCTGACCGGCAGGTAATTCTCCATTGATTGGACATATTGACGCGCCGAAGGCCGTCGCGGTCATTGCTACGGGAAAGACAAAACCCGCCTCTTTTACGGCTTTGACTGTTTCCTCCTGCATAAGGTCCACAAGAACGCCATCTTCAATGGCCTGGGCTCGGCTGTATGAACTGACAACCGGCCCGAAAATCTCTTCCATTGTCTCTGTTTCCATTTATTTTCCTTCCTTGCCGG
>Ga0222697_1000426_pt1 | contig 18502 bp, 20 predicted proteins | sample AntAcemetage1402_FD_179835 | JGI IMG/M metagenome (GOLD analysis project Ga0222697, IMG submission 179835) | Saline water microbial communities from Ace Lake, Antarctica - #1402 | ecosystem: Environmental > Aquatic > Non-marine Saline and Alkaline > Saline | place: Antarctica: Ace Lake... | reverse complement strand
GGCTTTAGCCGTTATTGCTAGGGAACAACGGGCAGGGATAAATACAACCGATGTTGGTACTTTAAAAAGAGTGTATGCGCGTAGTAAAAAGTTTCAGGCGGGGGATATTGAAACCATCAGAGCGCATTCACTAAAAAGTAAAAATCTTGTTAATCGTGTTGTTGAAAATGTGCGGGAAGCTTATCCGAATCTTAGTGAGCAGGAAGCCTTTGATTTTGCTTTAGAGTTACCAACAAAAGGCGATGAAGTTCCTAGAAATGCGACTATTTCACAATTGGAAGGTGAGGAAAAGAAATTAAGTAAGTATTTAGATCAGTTGCGTAAAAATCAGGAAAGATTAAAAATAGCAGAGGACGATGCGCTAACGCGGGAATGGACAAGGGCTTTAATAGTGCAGGAGAAGTTGCACGCAATTCTTCGTGTTCCTTCTACACAATTACCTGTTGGAGAAGGTATAGAAAAGGTATCCAGACTTCAAGCTAGGGTCACGGGTCATTTGGATGCGTTGAAAATTAGCGATGTTCGAAGATTAAAAGAGGGGCTGGGTTTAACGACATACAATCAGATGATTAAAGTCGAACAAATAGCGAAAGCTTCTGAATATGTGGCTAATAATCCGGAAGATGCTTTGTTAGTTTTGAAAGGAAAAATAGAACCTCCACAAGGACTCTTGGTAAATTCTATTTATGTTGCTTTAAAAGAATTAGGATCTTCTGATACCGAATTGGCTACAAAATTGGCTACCTTATCGGCTACAAGAATGGGTCAGGAAATAAGTATTTTGAGTGAGATTGATGTTAGCAATCCTGTTACAATGATGGAGGATGTAGTGAATACTAGAATAGAAGCTTTTGAAAAAAAGACAAAAAGAAAGATATCTGAAAAAGTCAAACAGGAAGTAGAAAAAATTACTAAGGAACAGAAGGCCCCCGGACTACGACAATGGAATAGTTTTCTCGAAAGCATTCGTTGTTAGTGTTTGGGAATAATTAATATGCCATTAGGAATATACAAAAGAACAAAGAAACATAATGAAAATATTAGTAAAGCTTTGACGGGGCATCCTATGCATAAATCAAAGGTAAGGAATGCTAAAATTAGTCGTTCTTTGAAGGGAAATACTAACAGAAAAGGTAGTAAATTGTCTCAGAAAACAAAAAATAAAATTAGTTTGGCCCTGAAAGGTAGGAAAAATTTATTACTTGGGATAGCATTGAGGGGTAGGAAGCTTACTAAAGAACATATAAATAAAATACAGGAATCTCGTAAGGGGTATAGACATTCGGAAGAAACAAGAAAAAAGATAAGTAAGGCAAATAGGGGGAGAGGACAAGGAAAGACAGATGAAAGTAAGATTTGGAGAAAACGAGTGGAATATCGTTTGTGGAGAGAAGCTGTCTTTGCTAGGGATAATTGGACTTGTCAGAAATGTAGTAACAGAGGGGGGATTAAGTTACACCCACATCATATTAGAAATTTTGCGGAGGAGGGGGATTTGAGATTTGCTATAGATAATGGAATAACCTTTTGTATAATATGTCATAGGAAATTTCATCAGATATATGGAAACACAAATAATGATATCGATCAAATAGAGGAATTTACAGAAAGGATTGAATTAAAATGTGGTGTTTAACTAAAAATCAAGAAGCTAAGTTTAGAGAAGCTCTAGTTAGCAAAAAAATAAATCCCTTTAAGCTGACAGAAATGTCTAGTGAGCAAAGAAGAACTCTTTTTGAACGATTTGTTGATCCCGAAAATGCTTTAAAGATTAATGCCCTTTACGAAAGTAAATTACTCTCGAAAAATCAGGTTACTGGTTTTAAGAATTGGGCTAAAAGGGCATTGGGAATGACTCCTAAAGTGAAGCGAGACATAATTTCAAAGATAGAACGCTTGCAAGATATTGGAGTTCTAGATCCAAAAAATTTAGAAGGCTTTAAAGAAGATTTGGCGAGAAGTAGATTAGGTGTAGGTATAACTTTTGAAGAAGCAAAACATATAAATCAAATGGCACAGGAAACTTCGGAATCTCGTGGTGATTGGGAACAGAAATTAAGGGATAACCCGGGCTGGGAAAACGATCCGCAAGGTACTAAAAAAGAATGGGTCAATGATTCAAAAAGATTGAAGTATGGATTAAAACAGGTTGCTTTAGAAAATTATATAAAAGAAATAAAATTGGAAGCGAAAAACAGGCGAGTTAAGTTTACAGAAGATCCCGTGAACGCCCTGCTAACCCCGATAAAAGAAGCCCCGGTATTTTTAAACAACCTTGGAAAGTCATTAATGGCTTCTATTGATAATAGTTTTTTTGGGAGACAAGGTATAAAGAATCTTTATGGTTCGTTAGAGCAGAAAAGAATATGGACACAAAACCTTGTTAAGTCTTTTAAGGATATTGGAGCTGAGTTACAGGCAAAAAAGATAGATGGTTTTGAACCCATGGATTTTGTGCGAGCCGATATTTATTCGCGTCCTAATAGTATTAACGGTAAGTATAAAGCCGGAAATTATCAGTTGGGAGTGACAAATGAGGAAATATTTCCAACTTCTATTCCCGAGAAGATTCCGGGATTAGGAAGATTATTTAGGGCATCTGAAACCGCTTTTAGTGGCGGAGCATTACGAATGAGAGCCGATCTTGCGGATATGTTTATATCCATGATGGATAAGCAGGGTTTAAATACTTTAGATCCTGCGGAGGCGAGGGGGGCAGGGCATTTAGTCGGGTCTTTAACAGGTAGAGGTTCTGTTGCCATGACTGCTGAAACTCAGAAGAAATTGAATTTTGTGTTTTGGTCTCTTAGATTCTTCAAAGCTAACATTGATACGTTAACAGCGCATCAATTCGATCCTCAAGCCACCCCATTTACTAAAACCCAAGCTAGAAAGAATCTAGTGAGTATAGTAGGGCATTTAGGAACTATTTTTATGCTTGCAAAATTCTTAGATCCGGATTCTGTTGACGAGGATCCTAGAAGTACCAATTTCGGAAGATTGAAGATATTTGGAAAGTGGGTTGATATTACTGGTGGTATGAGTTCTCTTGCTAGGTTGGCCGCGAGACTTATGCCAACAAAACATAATGGGGAGTGGGGAGTTTGGAAAAAGGCGTCTACAGGTAGGTGGACTAATTTAACAGCAGGAGAGTATGGTCAGCAGGATGCTTTTGATTTATTTATAGATGGAGTTTTTTCAAATAAATTAGCGCCTGTAGCATCTATTATACGAGATTATTACAGGGGAGAAATGTTTGGTGGGGAACCTTTTAATATCGAAAAGTCTATAACAAATTCGGTTACCCCCTTATCTTTACAGGCGATAGGTGATGTTAAAGACGAAAAATTTGAAGTGATTTTCGCTACTACCATTTCGGAGTTTCTTGGTTTGAGTGTATCAACTTATAAGTATGGAAGTAATTGGGAGTCTAGTACTAGTGAGGAAATGAAACAATTTAAAGAAAAAGTTGGTGAAGAAAAGTTTAAAGAAGCAAATAATAACTATAATAGAGCTTACAATATTTGGTTTGACGAAGTTCGCAAGACTCAGGAATATAAGGAATTGTCGGATGGTAGCAAAGAAAAATTGAAATCTAGTTCTAGAGATGCGTTGAAAAAGAAAATCTTTAAGGAATATGGCTTTAGAAAGCCGAGAACTGTAAAAACTTTGGAAGAACGAAAAGAAGAATTAGTCAGAAAGCGGTTAAAACCATAATTGGTGTATAATTTGAGTATGGTAATTTACAAAACTAAAAGAGGAAACCAGTATGGGAAATAAAAATTCAGGAAATAAAACAACATATAAAAAGGTTTACTCCGGACAAAGATTTAAAGATTATTTAAAAATCTGTAAGGATGATTTTGAGAAACAGGTAGTTCAACAGAATGAGGAAAAAGGGTATGTTATGTATAAAAGTGTTCTCAAGGTAAAACTCCCTACTATAGAAGGATACGCCAAATTCCTTAAAAAAGCTCCGAGCACACTAGAGGATTGGGGCAGATTATATCCAGAATTCAGGGTCGCAATGGATACAATAATCGCAGAGCAAAAACAGAGGTTACTTGAGTGTGGTTTAGAAGGTACTTATAATTCTACGATAGCCAAGTTAATATTATCTAGTAACCATAATATGCGTGAGAAAAGCGACATCACTTCCGGTGATGAGCCTTTAAATACTTTTAGTGATGACCAAGTCGACAAAATCGCAGATCGTATCGCCAGAAGAAAAGAGAACACTGGTAATACATCAAGCGAAAAAAAATCTAATTGATTTTGCTATAGCCACAGATTCCGCTTATCAGGATACATGGTTCCATGAAACCGTGGCCGCTATACTTCAAAATGCTCTTAAGGAAGTGGAAGAAGGGAGAGATGTAAGAATAATCCTAGACTGCCCGCCCCGTCACGGTAAGTCGGAACTTGCCACTAAGAAATTCCCAGCTTGGGTTTTAGGGCATCATCCCGATTGGCCTATTATTGTTTCTTCTTATTCTAGTGAATTGGCTACTGAATTTGGACAAGGTACTAGAGATATAATGCAATCCCCATCTTATAAGGATATTTTTGCGGCAAGACTTCGAGCAGATACAAAAGCTAAAGGTCGGTGGATGACCGGAAAGGGTGGCGGGTATACTGCGGTTGGTATTGGGGGCTCTATTACTGGTAAAGGTTTTAAAATAGGTATAATTGATGACCCGTTCAAGAATAGAGAAGAAGCTGATTCAGAAACTATTAGAGAATCTAGGTGGAATTGGTACAGGTCAACGTTTTATACTCGTAGAGAGGGTGGAACTGCGATTATTGTTATTAATACTAGGTGGCACACAGATGATTTAGTGGGGCGTTTATTAGCACATGAGGAAAAACAAAAAATTGAGGGTGAAGAATTTTACGATAAATGGACTCGGATAACTTTCCCGGCTATTGCAATAAAAGACGAACCTTATAGAAAAAAAGGAGATGCACTTTGGCCCGATAGATTTCCTATAGAAAATCTGAGGGTTACTGAAAACTCTTTAGGACCCTATGAGTTCTCAGCGTTATATCAAGGAAATCCCATTTCCTCCGAACACCAAGAATTTAAAAGTAAGTGGAATAAATATAGAAGTTGGGAAAAAGTTGACGCACTTAATACTCGTAAATTTGCCACGATAGATCCCGGAGGGAAGGAAAAGGAAAATGATTTTTCGGGCATTGTTAGAAATTATGTAGATCCACAGAATAATTGGAATTTAAAAGCTATGCGAGTTCATTTCGGTTCAGATGATCTTATGAAGTATATTTTTAGGTTACACGATGAGAATTTTGAAAAGATAGGAATTGAAGAAACAGTTTATTTAAAAGTGCTAGAGCCTTTCTTTAAAGCTGAATGTAGAAAAAGAAATAAATTTCCAAATGTAATTCCCTTGAAACACACTAAGACTCAAAAAGAGGTTAGAATTAGAGGTTTGATTCCGAGATATTCTAGTGGAAGTGTTTATCATATTGAAGGGGAATGTAAAGATTTGGAAGTAGAGATGGTTGTGTTTCCAAAAGGGGCGCATGATGACACGCTTGACAGCGCTGCCATGCAATTAGAAATTGCCGAAGCTCCAATGGATGATTATAGTTTAGCTGTTTCGCGTTATAGGCGCGATAAAAGAAAAAATGAAGTAAGTAAAAATTATGGTTTATGATGTATAATATACCCATGCTTTCAGATGAACTTATAAAAAGGTTGCGAAATGATAATGTTTTTCAAGAATTCCAAAAATATGTTTTAGATGAGATGGCTAAATTAGATTCTATTGATAGTTTAAAGGATATGTCTAATGAAAAGGCGGGAGAAACTGTTAGGGCGAGGGCTATGGCGGTAGATGTGTTAGAGAAAATATTTGGCCCAATAATTGATTTTAGAGAGAAAGTTGATTATCCTCTTGAAGTGATACAAGGTAAAAAAGATCGGTATGGTATTTAATCATGGCCAATGAAGCTACAAAAGCACAACTTAAGAGATTTTTCCAAAATGCAGTAAATCGTGCTCAAAATCCGGATCCAAGAGAGAAAATGAAACGAAAACGTAACATTAAGAAGGAAAAAATTGCAAAAAAGTATGGATTTTGATATAATTTCGCCATGCCAAAAATAACATTAACCAAAGAAGAAGTACTTACTTTGAACATTGGTCTCCGCAATGTTGGAGATTTGTCTGGCCCCCGTTTTTCTTATGTGATCGCCCGTAATATTTCTATATTAAAAGACGAGGTTATTGCTTTAGTAAAAGCACAGGAATCTTCCAAAGAATTTCAAGAGTATGATAGAAAACGTGTTGAATTAGCAAGATCGCACGCTACTAAGGACGAACATGGGAAAGCAATAGTGTCTAATGTAAGTGGTGTTGGTAAATTTGTTATAGAGGATGAAGAAGAATTTAAGGTTGCTTGGGACAAGCTTAAAATTGAATATAAAGATGTGATAGATATTAAGCAAAAAATGAACGATGAGTTTAGAACTGTATTACAGGAGAAAATTGAGTTTGTACTCTACTCTCTTTCTCGAGAAGAATTACCTGAAAATATAACTGCCCAACAATTATCTGACATACTTGTTCTAGTTAAAAAAGACGAAAACGAAGTAATATAATTATTTGATTTTGTATGATATACTAAATTTGAAAGAACATAAACATGGATAAAAAATCTAACAAGAAATCTGATAAGAAACTTCAAGAAGAAGTCGAAGAACCTCGAGAAGAAGTAGAGGAACCTCAAAAAGAAGTCGAGAGTAGTTATAATACGGCTGTAGTTTATAGAGGTAAAAGTGAGGTACGAAAATATACATTGGAAATACACGGTGAAGGTTTTAAAACCTTAGCCGAGAATTTTATAATAAAAAAGGGTAAAGGATACGGGGTGGTAATGAAAGAAATTAGGCCCGGAATAACATGTCCCAGTTGTGGTCACGTGATTTACGAAGAAAAATAGAATTTTTAATTAGTTATCTAAAAAATTAGCCCAAATGGGCAAAAGAAAGAAGTCCTATGGACGAAAAAAACAAAGACGAAAACCTCGAAATGTCTCCCGAGGAGCAAAAAGCTGAACAGGAGGCTCTAGCAGAAGTTAAAGACGAAGATTTAAGAGGGCAACTTGCCGAAAGTATGGGAATAGATCCCGAACTTGAAGGCGACCTTCTTGACAAATTCGTTACGCGTGAAAAGGAAAGTCGTTCTAAATTGTCCGGTGCTATTAAGCAAAAGATAAAATGGCGCGGCCGTGCCGAGGCTAAAACTGCTGAACAAAAGCCACCACAAGATGATGGCGGGGCAAAGCCCGAAAATAAAGGTGATTCTGCTGATTTAACTAGTGTCGTTGGTCAAAAGGTTTCAGAGATCATGGAAGAAAGAGATTTAAAAGATCTTAATCTACCAGAGGAAATCGAAACAGAGGTCAAGGAACTAGCCAAAGCCAAAGGGTTATCTGTGAGGGAAGCGTTTAAGTTGCCTTATGTCGTTTTTCGAGTAGAGCAATTTAATAAAGACGAGCGCATAAAAGCTGCTAGTCCTAAACGTGGAAATGAAGGTTCTTATTCGGGTAATGTGGATTTGTCTAAACCGTTGGATCCTGCCAACTTTAATTTTGGTACTAAGGAAGGTGTGAATGATTGGAATAAAACGAAAGCCGCCAGAGCGGCTTATATGAAAACACAAGGCCTGTAACTATAATTTCTCCCCTCTAAATTCAGTTAAATTAATTTATTTAAAGAAAGTTTATTTGTATGAATGATGCAAGACTTGAGTTTTGGGGAGATTTACAAGCAGATCTATTTGTAATGAATACTGCGGTATATCTTGCTAACCAAACACTCGAACAACTTATAAGTGAGAACGGATACAAGGCCCACAGGCCGATCTTAACTCATCCACAAGTAGGGACTTACACGCCTCATAGTGATATTTCATTTGAGACTAAAACAGCTACAAAACAAACCTTGACAGTCGATACTTTTGAGTATGCTGCTGAGGATATAGATGTAACTGAAGAAAAGCAAACTCCCTATAATCTTCTTGAACATTCCTTAATGTCTATTAGACGTGGATTGTCCAACAGGGTCGAACAAATTTTCCTTAGTGAGATCTCCAATGCTAAACATAATATTTCTAATGCTCCCGTGGACGTTTCCTCGGTGAACATTTTGGACATATTGGAAGAAGCAGAAGGAAAGCTTGGTGCTTTTGATGCTCCTTATGAAACTTCGTTACGTGCTGCGGTCTTAGGGCCCCGCACAGTTGCTAGGTTACGTAGAGCTAAGAGTGAAAGAGAAACAAGTTTAGGAGACTCAGTGTTGCAAAATGGCGTCGTAGGGCCATGGCAGGGATGGACTGTTGTGCAGAACAACAATCTACCTTGGTCAGCAACACTAACAATTGCAACAAAGCCAACTGATGGCGATACTGTTGTAATTTCAGGTGTTACGTTTACCTTTAAGGACACAATTGCTACGGCAGGTCATGTCCATATTGGTGCTGGCGTAGCCAATTCGAGAGCAAATTTGACTTTAGCTGTTACTAACGGAGCCGTAGGAACTGAATACATCCAGTTAGCTGCTAGAGATCGTTTCTTGCTTAGTAGAAAACGAAGAATCTCTTGTACCTCTGCTGAAGGAATGTTATTCACAGGGTTCGGAGATATTTCTGTTTCTGAAGATCTTTCAGACTTAACAGATGCTTGGAGCCTTCAAATTCAGGAATCTGTGTTTATGATCCGCGGTGCTATTGATTTAGTGCTACAGTTTATGGACTTAAAAGTTTCCGATAAGGAAAAGGGATTTGCCGACCTATCTAAGGGCATAATCGGTGTCGGTACCGAGACATTTGATGACGGCGCACTCTTGATGGTTAGACTCCAGCAAGATGTAAGTAGCTACTAATAATAGTTACTTTGGTACAGAGGTAAGGGAACGTTAATCCTCCCCCTCCGGTTTATTTCAGAGGGGGACTCAGATAGACTTCCTTTATGTTGAAAATATTTATTTAAGGAGGTTAAAACATGAAAGTATTTAATAGAGCAATTAAGCTTGTAGGGCAGTGGAGACGCATTAATAGTATTGCTATCAGAGTTCTTGAATACGATAATGTAGGACACGTGTTAAAAGTCAGCGGACTAACTGTTCCCACGGGGGCAGGGTACGCTAAAGGAGCATTGTTTGTTAAGACCGATGCCGCTACGGGGGTCAAAGGTCTTTACGAAAATGTAGGCACTACTGCTGCCGCTTCATTCAACTTAATTGGTGATGTTGCTGTTTCTGAAATAGCTCTCGCAGAGGGTAGCGTTTTGGTAGGCAATAGTTCTAGTGTTGGTGCTGCGTTGGATGCTTCTGGTGACGGTAAGATTCTTGTGGGTAATGCCACTACAATCACATCTGTTTCAATTAGCGGGGACGCGACGATAACTAATGCAGGGCTGTTAAAGTTGGCATTAGGAACATCTGGAACACCTTTAGAACATACTTCTGAAACAAGTAAAGTTTATGAAGTACACGTTACTAACGACTCTACGTCTGGCACAAGTTACGAGCCTGTACTGTTTAGTACAGAGTTAACTGGCATTGGTCAAACAGGAGGTAGGGTAAGGTTCTACATGAAAACCAATGTGGCACTTGGAGGTTGGGCTAACGCTTTGAAAGCGGAGATTGATTTCCAGACTAACGGTGCTGTTACTGGATTAGGTTCGGCTTTTGTCGCTGAAATGACAATGCCCGGGTCTGCTATTTCCACTGGTAACTATGCTGCACTAGAGGTAGAGATGAACTTCCCAGCAAGCTTCGCATCTGCGGGGACTGGGACTCCAGTTTCATTCATACATGTGTCTGCACAGGGTGCTACAATAGGTGAATTTGATGAACATGGGACACTTATGAGTATTCAGGGATTAACTGCGGGAAGCGGGGAGTTACTCCAAACGGGTAACACATTTGCTACCGCTGCGGCTACCTTAAAGGTATTGGTCGGCAGTACAATCTACTACCTACCACTTTATGATGGTCAAATAACTACTGCCTAAACGGTAAGTTAGTTAGTTAGTTTCGATAGTTTTTGGCGGGGTTCTATTCAAAAACCCCGCGTATAGGAAATAATTAGTTTATAAAGGAAATTAAAAATGGAAACATATCCAGCGGGAACGCATCCTGCGGGTTACGAACAAATAACCGTTACTACCGCAGTAATTGGTTTATCATCAATTCCAGACGATGTAATTAGAGCAGAGTTCGTTGTAGAAGCACAACCAATTCGTTTTCGTATAGATGGTGTAAATCCTGATGCTACTACAGGCTTCTTGAAAATAGCTGGTTCTGAGTTTACATTGTACGGAAAAGCGACCTTAAAGGCATTTAGGGCTTACAGAGATGGCGGCAGTGATGCTACGCTTGGCGTCAATTATTACAGTAAATACTAAAGAAGTGTATACTAGGTTTAACTAGAAATTTATAGGAGTTTAATTGGCTTGGAATAATAAAACTAAAAATGCGGTTGCTAGTAGCACATCAAAGACCAAAATACTGCAACAGAGTGACGCTTTAGAAATTAGAACTCCCGATAATAATTCTATATTAGTTGGATCTGCTGAAGATTTAGTTCTTATTTTCAGGGAAGGCTTTAATAATTGGAATTTGAAAACAAAAATTGAAGTATAGAAATAAATAGTGCGTAAAAGTCAAAAAGAATATAAGAAAAAGTGGTATAAACAGAATAAGGCCAGATTAAAGCCTACAAAGGCAGAATATTATCAGAAGAATAAGGGATATTTTGATAAAAAGAATAAAGAGTGGGCAGAAAATAATGTGGAAGAAGTGAAAGAATATAAGAAGAAGTATAGAGAAAACAACAGGGAGAAACTTAGAAAATCAGGACGAGAATATAGTATGTTTAATAATAAAAGTATTAAAGGAAAATATGCTCAATATAAACATGGCGCTAAAAGAAGAGGACTCTTATTCGATTTAACCTTAAGTGAATTTACGTATCTTATGGAAAATGATTGTTATTATTGTGGTTCGAGTACCAGTACAGGTGTGGATAGGATGGACAATACGTTAGGATATCTTAAAGAAAATTCAGTGCCTTGTTGTGATATCTGTAATAGAATGAAATTTAAATATTCGGTAAAAGATTTCATAGATCATTGTAGAAAGGTGACAGAATATAATGAGTAATAAATTATTTTCAGATTTAGCCAAAGGTCCTTGGGATATAGCTATTAGTTTTACGATTGGTGATATTGTAGATCACCTTTCGAGCAGTTATGCGTGTATCGCCGATAATACAGGAAACGAACCCCCGAACGCTACTTATTGGGCCTCGCTTGCTTCCGGAATAGGGTGGGAAGGTGCGTGGTCTGCCGGAACCTATACTTATAAACAAGCGGTGGAACATAATGGTTCTGCTTGGATTGTTAATGCGGCTTCTACCGTTGAGGAACCTTCTGGTGCGGCAATTGATTGGGATTTATTGACACAGGTTGGGGACACGGGGTCTCAAGGCGGTGTTGGGGATCGAGGCGATACAGGAACTCAAGGCGACACAGGAGCAGATTCAACGGTGCAAGGAGATACTGGGGATCAGGGTGACACGGGAACTGGGGATCAAGGCGATACCGGAAATCAAGGAGACACTGGGGTTGTTGGCGACACAGGATCCGACTCCACAGTTGCGGGAGATACAGGAGACCAAGGAGATACAGGAGTTGGTGATAAAGGAGACACAGGAGCCGATTCCACAGTTGCAGGCGACACGGGAGTTCAAGGTGATACCGGAGATCAAGGAGACACAGGAGCAGATTCTACGGTTGCAGGAGATACCGGAGATCAAGGAGATACGGGTGCAGATTCAACTGTAGCTGGTGATACAGGGGTTGTAGGTGATACGGGAGCAGACTCTACAGTTAAGGGTGATACTGGAGACCAAGGAGATACGGGAGTTGGAGATCAAGGAGACACGGGAGTTGGAGATCAAGGAGACACGGGAGCCGATTCTACGGTTGCGGGGGATACTGGCGATCAAGGTGATACCGGAGTTGGAGATCAAGGAGACACGGGAGCCGATTCTACGGTTGCGGGGGATACTGGCGATCAAGGTGATACCGGAGTTGGTGAAGGTTCTGCTGGCGATACTGGCGTGCAAGGAGATACAGGAGCTGATTCTACGGTTGCAGGAGATACCGGAGATCAAGGAGACACAGGAGTTGGCGATCAAGGTGACACAGGTACTCAGGGTGATACCGGAGTTGCTGGAGACACGGGAGCTGATTCTACTGTAAAAGGTGATACTGGGGATCAAGGAGACACAGGAACTGGTGATCAAGGAGACACGGGCGTGAGTGTGACAGGAGATACTGGGGTTGCTGGAGACACTGGGGCAGGCTCTACAGTTAAGGGTGATACTGGAGACCAAGGTGATACAGGTGTAACAGGAGACACAGGAGCAGATTCTACGGTTGCAGGGGATACGGGTGCTCAGGGTGATACTGGCATGGTTGGTACAGAATGGAATATAGATTCAACCCCAGACAGTGATCATACTTGTAGTGGAATAATTGGAGACTTTACAGCCAACGAGGCGCAAGCCTTTGGTGACGTTTGTTACATAGATGCTGCTGGTGAAATGGCGTTAGCCGATGCAGATGCGATAGCAACAGCAAAAGTGGTTGGTATGTGTGCAGATACAACAATCAGTGCAGATGCCGTCGGTGATTATTTGCTAAATGGATTTGCCAGAGACGATACATGGGCTTGGACAGTCGGTGGGCTTATTTATTTATCGCTAACGGGGACTACAACTAACACTCTAACTCAGACAGCTCCTAGCGCAACGGATGACTGTATAACTATAGTCGGAGTAGCAACTCACGCTGATAGAATACTCTTTAATCCTCAACTGGTGATAGTGGAACACATCTAATGGCTAGTCGTGGTGTAGAAATCAACGACACCTATCTATTAGACGACTCTAATTTACAGGGATACTGGAGGTTAGAGAGTGATGGTACTGATAGTAGTGGCAATGGTTATACACTTGCTGGTACTGCACCAACATATACTACAGGTAAATTCGGGAATGGTGGAGATTTTGAATCTGGAAGTTCACAATACATTACGATTGCTAATGCTAGTTGTGCTAACTTAGAGATAAGTGGCTCACAAACATGGTGTTATTGGATAAAAAGAGAGGGGTTGGCATCAAACCAATCTCCCATGTCTAAGAGAGATGGGGCTGGTGCAAATTTTCACCGATTCTTACTGAATGAAAGTAATAATGTTCAGTTTGTGTTGACTGGGTTAACTACAAACACAACAGTTACAGCAGGCACAGCCCTAGATTCCTCTGGTGTTTGGTATCATATTGCAGGTAGATACAACAGTGTTGCTGAAACCTTAGATATATTTGTAAACGGTTCTAAGACCTCTGTGTCGGCATCAGGTTCTGCCAACGACACTGACGGAGATTTTTCAATAGCTAGGGAGGGAAGTTATGATGGTCAGTATTTTGATGGTATTGTAGACGATGCCGCAATCTTTAACAGAGCATTAACTGATGCTGAAGTACAGTTTTTATACTCTGGAGGCATGAAGAAAATTTCTGGTGTGGCACAAGCAAGTGTCAAAAGAGTGTCAGAAGTATATAACATAGCACCAGAAATCAACGACACCTATCTATTAGACGACTCTAATTTACAGGGATACTGGAGGTTAGAGAGTGATGGTACTGATAGTAGTGGCAATGGTTATACACTTGCTGGTACTGCACCAACATATACTACAGGTAAATTCGGGAATGGTGGAGATTTTGATAGTGCCAATAACGAATATCTTTTAATAGCAGCTGCAAATTGTGGAAACATAAAAATAACGGGGGATCAAACGTGGAGTTGTTGGTATAAACCAGAAGATATAGGTTCCGACTATCGTTTAATGGGCATCGCTAATTCAGGTGCTTCTGATGGTTGGATGAACTTTATCCATGACGGTGCTTCCAATAAACCGATATTTCAATATAGAGGTTCGGGAGCAATTGCATCAATAGTATCGGATACAGTTATGTCGGCTGGTACTTGGTATCATATATGTGGTACTTACACTGGAAGTAATGATCTTTTAGAGATTTATGTAAACGGAGTTAGGAATTTCGATACAGCGGCAACTGCACAAATCACACCAGTAGGGGATTTTGCAATAGGTAGAATGGGAAGTTATGTTGCTGATGAAACCAATGGGATTATAGATGATGTTGCAATATGGAACAGGGTTTTAACTGATGCTGAAGTACAGTTCCTATATTATGGCGGTATAAAAAAGATCTCTGGGGTAGTCAACCAATCTTAAAGAGGTTAGTGGAGTAGCCGAAGCAAGTATAAAAAAAGTAGCCGGGGTCTCTAACGTCTAACTTGTAAAAACGCTTTTTATCGTTTATTATTGAAATATGCACGAAAAATGGCAAGAAGCACAGAAATTCGAGCTAGATTGGCACTTATATCAGCAATTCAACACATATAATGAAGAAACAAAGCAATACACCTATGCTTCCTTAATGGGATTAGATTATTATAAAACTAACTACTATGGTCAGATAGGTTGGGATTTCGGCGAAGATTCCCTTATCGACATAGGTGGTGGAGAATCCTCGATATTATTAAAATCAAAAGCACAAAAACGAACAGTTCTCGATCCTTTAATGAACAAGTTTCCCAAATGGATTAGAGAAAGGTATGCCTGCGCAGGTATAGAAACTATATCTTCTAAAGCAGAAGATTTTGATAGCGGATTGTATGATTGTGTCCTTATATACAATGTACTTGAGCATACAGACGATCCTGAGAAGATAATAAAAAACGCTAGGAAAATAAGTAAGGTTATAAGAATCTTTGAGTGGCTAGATACTCCAACAAATATCGGGCATATCCATACTTTAACAGAAGCAAACCTTAATAAATGGTTAGGCGGTGTGGGTAAAGTAGGAACAGTAGATAGAGAGGGCTGTACGGGGAAATCTTTCTTCGGCGTGTTCAAAGGAGAAAACTATGTTAAATCTAGCAGTAAATAAAATATTAATAGAAAAGGTATGAAATCAATGAAAAAGTATCGGATACATCTTTTGGGACTGGTTCATCTTCCTTGTACTAGAAAGTACATGAGCTGTGCTTTTACTCAAAAGAACTATAAAATGGCGCAGATGCTTCTCTCTTTAGGGTATGAAGTTATCTATTACGGTGCAGAAGGCTCTACAGTACCCTGTACTAAATTTGTTGAAACTCACACTTTAAAAGATATTAGAGACGCTTGGGGAGAAGGAGATAACAGATTTGAAATCGGGTATAACTGGCACGACAAGCAATTTAAACACGATATAAATACTAAAAGAGAAGTTGTTACATTAAAATACTATTCCAATGCAATAAAAGAAATAAATAAAACTAAACGCCCAGATGATTTTCTTATGGTTACACAAGGTACATATCAAAAGCCGATAGGCGATGCGGTAGAGCTCAGATTGACATTAGAGCCGGGTATTGGTTATCGTGGTTCTTATACAAGATACAGAAGTTTTGAGAGTACCTACATTCAATACTTTACTTATGGATCAGAACATCCCCGACAATCCATTGATGGACATTATTATGATAGAGTGATGCCTAATTATTTTGATACTAAAGATTTTCCATTTCAAGATAAAAAAGAAGATTACTTTTTATTCATGGGCAGGATGATTAAAAGAAAAGGTGTATTTACAGCTATCAAGGCTACAAAAGCCATAGGTGCTAAACTAATACTTGCGGGTCAATTAAGTAACGAGATCTCTATTAAAGAACTAAACTCATATTCTCATGTAGAATTCGTAGGTTTTGCTGGTCCTGAGAAAAGAGCAGAATTGATGGGCAAAGCTAAAGCACTATTCGTGCCTTCATTATATTTAGAACCATTTGCGGGTGTTCACGCGGAGGCTATGCTTTGTGGCACCGCAGTAATCACCACTAATTTTGGGGCGTTTACAGATACGGTAATTGATGGGGTAAATGGGTACAAGTGTAATACTTTAAATGATTTTGTTAACGCCGCTAGGCGTGTTGGCACGTTGGATCCTAAAAAGATACGAGAAACTGCTGAGAAGTTTACAATGCAAAGTGTAGCCGAACAATACAAAAGATGGTTCGAGGATCTTTACCAATGGTATTTAAGTACAACTGATAAAAACATAAAAGGCTGGCATCATATTGATTGAATACCCATATTTTGTTACTATAAAGTAACTATGCAGTTAATAACTTCAATTTTGCGAGGATAAGGCGATGGAAAAGGATAATAATACCGTATCAATTGCAAAAACATGGTTAGCTTCCAATTTGTGGAATATTTTATCCTTAATTGTAGTTTTATTCGCGGCCGCTATCTATTTAAAAACAGATGTTAAAGCAAACTCTGTAGAGATAGAGAAGCTTCAAGAAATTGTTTCAAAGTATCCTTCGGAGAAATGGTTCGAGTTAAAATTTGACACTATAGATAAAAGATTCGACACACTAGAAAAAAAAGTTGAATAAAAAATATAATTAAGCTATGTTATTAAAGTTACCCAAAGTTTATTCTCAAAAAGACAGTAGGTGGGCTTACAAAATACTCGGATTCAATAAAAACCTACGATACAATATCTATAATTACGGGTGTTTAATTACTTGTTTATCTATGATAGCTTGTTATTTTGGACATAATACTAATCCCGGTACCATGAACAAGTTTTTAAAAGATGTTACAGGATTTTCCAACGGAGGCTTTTACAATTGGGGCTATATAAGCAGAATTTTTAAAGACATAAAGGAACGTTGGGTAGGTACACCAGATCCTCTTACAGACGCGCAAATAAATGAAATAAAAGAGGCTCTAGATAATGGCTTTCCAGTGATGGTACAGCTTGATAGTAACCCTAGAACTGTAAAAACAGATATGCATTACGGGCTACTTATAGGTTACGACCCTTTAGACGAAAATAACTTTACAATGATAGATCCGATAGACGGAAAGATTGTTAGTACAAAAAGATACCTTGGTTGGTGGAGACCTAATATACGAAGGAGTATTGAACAATTCATTATTTACGAAGGTAAAGTCTTAACTGATGCTGTTCTTTTAGAAGAAAAGATTGCGGAAATGGCTGAAATTATTACAAGCTTTCGTAAAGACCACGAGAAGAAATTATCAGAGGCGCGTAAGAAGTGCCAAAATAGACTGCTAGAGGTTAAGAAGGCTCTCGAGAAAATAATGAAAACCTTGTAGGTAAGAAGTCTAGGAAAAACACGTACTTAATTTATAGAAAGGAAACAAAATATGGTTAAAAATACAAGAGAGTATATGTCCGATGTAGTAAAGTATGCAGGGCCTTCTTCTGCTGTAGCATTGGCTACTTCGGAGATAGTTACCTACTTAATACCTGCACTAGAGCCAATTGAAACTGCTATCGCATTGGTGGTCGGATTCTTAGTAAACATTTTGCTTGTGGTTCTAAAGTCTAAAGAAATTATATACAAAAACTAGAGTCGGGGGTTTTCTTTTGGTATAATACTGTTAGGAGAATATGGCAGACCATTCATATGTTTGGACGCATACTCTCCTATCAATTTATTGGCTTTAGGAAAATGATAGCAACCTTTTACCTATCGCAGTTATAACGTTAGTAGTAACCGCATTTCCTAAACATTTGTATCTTTGTGTATCGCTAATTGATACGATACTCACCATCTTCAAACCTAATAATGCCTCGCTTGAGTAGTTCTGCTCCAACTTGTTCAAGACTATAATGACACCTATTATGTTCTCGTCTATCTTTGCAAATGTAGAGGTTGGACTTGCTATTGTTTCTTTTATCAAGGTCAATATGGTGGACAATTTCTCCTCGTTCCAATTTCCTTCCAAGCATATCTTCAGCAATGTTTTTGTGGACTTCTCTTCCGTTTTCTCTAATATATGGTTCAACTTTGTTAGCTCGTCTTTGCTCAATGTTTCGTTCTGACTGTAGAGCATCACCATAGCGTTTCCACGACTGATAATGTCTATAACAGAGTTCACGGGCAATAGCTTTTCTACCACAATACTTACATCGCTTCTCAACCCGTTTGGGTAACTCTGAAGTTCCATAACGTTTCCATCTTTTGTAATGCTTGAGGCAGTATCCAATTTTGGTAACTGCTTTTCTATTGCAGGACTTATGTTTACACATATTTCCATTATACTAGACAAACCTTCTTTAGTCCAACCATCTGGGAACCCTTGTAATCTTTCGCACTCTGTTGGGGTTAATCTTCTTATCTTAGGCGTGGCATACAAACCTGTTTTTGCCCCCCAACCACCAGCTAACCCAGCGATAGTTGTTGAAGTTCCTTTTGTACTATACGCCCTCATTCCCTGACTTTGACCTGTGGTAAGTTCTTTAAGAGTGTTTTTGCTTTGTCCTCCGATAGGAAATACTTTCGGTCTACTTGTTCCT
>Ga0222697_1000425_pt1 | contig 18506 bp, 53 predicted proteins | sample AntAcemetage1402_FD_179835 | JGI IMG/M metagenome (GOLD analysis project Ga0222697, IMG submission 179835) | Saline water microbial communities from Ace Lake, Antarctica - #1402 | ecosystem: Environmental > Aquatic > Non-marine Saline and Alkaline > Saline | place: Antarctica: Ace Lake... | reverse complement strand
ATGACCAAAGAAGAAATTGTAAAAGAGTATTTCAAGATGGCTGAGAAAATTCGTGGTGAAAAACAGTTCAATAAAAAGGTGGACATGAATACCAAAATCCACCAATTCATAAAACAGCATAATCTGATCGTGGAAACCAATGATCCAATCACCACACTATCTATTGATGGCAATAAAATTGCTACCATTCGTAAACAGTATGCCGACAAAAGAGTAAACTTGGAATATAAAGAATTAAAGAAGAGATTGTTGGTAATGGAGTAAAAATCTAACCAAAAAAGGAGAACCAAAATGACTAATAGAGATTATCCAACAAAAAATGAGAGAAGAAAGCAAAATTTAGTAACCAGAAATCGTAGGTTGGCCAGGGGTATGAAGTCCATAACTGGAATCATGTATCACTTTCAAACTCAGATGCCCAAGAAACGGGCTAATAGGAGATAGAAGATATGGACAACTATGCTGGAAGAGTAGATAAAGACAAAGAAATTGCAGAAGAACTTGAAATTGCCAAAATCAAAATTGCCAACCTTGAATTTCTTCGGAATGATGGAGAAGTAAAAACTTCTGTAATTGGCAATCTGTATGGATGGTCATTCAGACGAGCGTGGAACTATTGGGTTGCGAAAGGACCAGGAATACCTCCCAAATATGCAAATAAGCTACATGAAAAACATGGTACAGTGGTTCGTGTTGCTGGTCATTGTGGGTGTCCATCACCAAAAGAATGGTATAAAGGTTTTGCAGTTGGAAGCTACCATATTGACACCCAATTAGGGCTTTGCGCCTTGGCGGACACCATCAGACTAATTAGATCAGAATGTTGTGAATAAACAAAGATCAGAAATTCTCAAAGAAAGGAGGACCAAATGCTTAAGTTGGATGAAAATGGTAGAGGTACCAAAAAATACCGTAAGGCCAGAAAAGTGACCAACAAAAGGGCAGCCAAAGCAAGGGCTATAAACCGTCAACGATCCAGATAATTGACAGCACCCTAAAATTCTCAAGGGTGGAATGTTTCTAAAATTCTTGGAAAAAGGAGGCATTAAAGATGGAAATATGTGAGAGATGTGGAAAGGAAACAAATATCACCACCATGTCATGGTTCAATACACAGATTATTTGTATGGATTGCGACAAAAAAGAACAAAAAAGACCGGATTTCCAAGCAGCAAAAGATGCTGATTCTATGGCAGTCAAAGCTGGGAACTTCAATTTCAAGGGCATTGGTATTAAATAATGAGTAACTATTGAACAATTACCACAAACCCATAACAAAAGGAGGTAAATAATTATGGGATATGAAATTCACAAAACGTTGGTTGTGTCAACAGGGCATATAGAAGAGTCAGATTCCAACCAATTAGCAAAAGACGCCACAAGTAACACAACACCATCCATTGTAGTGTATGAATATGGTATTTATGGTCATATTGTATTTATACCATCCTATTTTTATAATAAGGAAGATGTCTCCAAACGCTATAGCAAAGAATTTATGTATTTGCTGGAAATCACAAGGGCTGAGGATTGTACCCACCTACGGATAGACCGAGATGGGCCTATATATGAACATTTACCAACATTTATCTGGTAGAAAGGGGGACCAAAATGTTGTATTTCAAATGCAAATACTACCAAGCTTGTGATAATAAAGATAATTATTATTGCTGTAAAGAAAAACCAAAGCAAATTAAGAGGGGTGTAGAAAGAATGGTAGAATACTTACATACCAAAGGGATCTTAATAAAAAGGAGGTGGAAACCATGCCATACGCTGTAAAATGCTGGATAGAAGTACCAATAGAAGATATGGAAGATATGGAAACTTTTGAGACTGTCCGTGCTGTCCAAAGTGAGTATGCGCATTGCAAGCTTATGCAGCCAGAAAATCACTATGAAGTTGTCGAGGTGGAAAAAGAAGAATACCCTGATGGACATATTGAATGGATAGAAGTTTAACTTTTTGACAGGACTGTGGAATTCTCAAGATTCCACAGTCTATGTGAGTAAGTTAATCCACACAAGGCTCTGAGATCAACGAGAATCGACTTTAAGAAAAAACGCATACCTTGACAAGCCTTTTTCTTTTAGAGGGCTTATGATGCTTTTTAGGGCTTTTAAAGGGCATAAACAATAATACATAGAACTGAAAATAAACGAAAAAAGACTCTAAAAATATGCTAACCTATTAAAGAGAGAAAGGAGGTGAAAAAGATGGCGACATTAGCTGAATATGAAAATGCAATATTCCAAAGTGATCTTGGGAGATATGTTGATCAGAATGAACTTGTTGATATTTTGGAAGAATATAAACTACTATCAGGAGAATCATGGCATGGAAAACCAAGTGACGAGTGTACATGTCCAAAATGTATAAACAACCAAACAAAATGAAAGGAGGTGAAACCAAAATGACCAGAGTAGAGAAATTTATGCCAAATGGTGTTCCCAAAAATATCCGTATTTATGACAACGGTGGGGAAACTGTTGATCGTTATACGGTGGTATTTACTGGGAATTTCAAAGGCAGGGATGATAGATGCCACTATCTTGGTATGTCAGAAAGTCCATTCCATCCACAGGGGTTTGGACAACATGGAGACTCAGACTTTGTTATTGACTATCCAAAATACGGACATTTGGGGAGGAAGATCAAATTTCAGGACTTACCAGCAGATTGTCAAGAGGTGGTAATTGAAGACTACAAAGAAATGTGACGACTCTATCAACCTAAGTTGACAGCTTCTTTGCCAAGCAAAACGCTCCGCCCAAGCATTAAAATATTAATAGCAGCATTATGGTCTCTGTCGATCTGTAACCCACAGTCTGGGCAACTGTGGGTTCGGATACTCAGATCCTTTGGCACAATTGTTCCACACTGAGAGCACAATTGTATAGAAATCTGGCAGAATTAAGAAATTCACCAAGTTTAGCTTCTTGGGTTTTATTAACAAATAACCGATATTTAAAGGATTTTTTCATTTGGAGTACCATAACATAATATAAATGTGGTTGTCAAGCATTATTTTTAAGAAAGGAGGACCAAAATGAAACAGTTATCGAATAAGTATGTTGGAATAGAACTGAGTAATGCCACAATGCGGGAAGAGGATTTAATACCAAGTTTTTTAGGCTTTCTAAACGCTATTGTTGAAGAATGTGAAATCCAAGGGGAGGTTAATGCCATAGAAGAAGAAGTCACTCAGTTGGAAAGAGAAGATGGTGACTATAAAGAAGAATATAGGGAACAAGCCTCTTGGATTCTCAATGAGGACATTTGGGATCTGATAAACAACATTGCTCCAGACTACACTTATTTTGGATCGCAGGAAGGGGATGGTGCTTGTTATGGATTTTGGACCGATGATGAATCCTTACAAGATGCTTTAATGGCAACCATACAGGAACTTGAACCACAACCAGAACTTGGAGATATCAGAGAATGTTGTGGGTATATTATTAATCTTTTAGATGTACACCAAAGATAAAAAAGGAGGTAAAATTATGTCAAGTGGAACAGCACCATGTTGTGGGTATGTACTACCAGCAACAGAAGAAAATTTGAAGAAACTCAAAATTTCGTTGGACGATTTAAGAAAAGAGTGGGAGTCATTGGGAAGGCCCCCAAACGAGGATGATATTGATTTCTTATGGGAATTGTGGACAGAAGAGTACAGAGAAGACATTGAACTCAAGTCCAACCTTACTGACACACCAACGCCTATCTGGTTGTTTGTTTATGATCGTGAAAATGGAGATATTTATGATGGTCTGGAAGATGGGCTTTATCTTAGTTTCAATGAGGCATCCCTATATACCAGACAGTATACTGACTTTGGTGAAATGCTCGACATAAATGAGTTATTTCCAGATTTTGAATTATGGACAACTTATGGGTAAAATGAAAGGAGCAACCATGAATGTTATAACAAAAGAATTTTCTGGCAATGTATTAGTTACCATATCTGAGAGGGAAGTTCGCCTTTGGGTATGTAATGAAAAAGGCCAAAACATTTTCAGATTCAAGACTATAGGAGAAGTCCACACCAGTGGGAATGATGATGTTATGATAATAGGGCCAGTTGAAGTTTCTGGTCAACATAAATAAAAGGAGGTAATGATGGCAGAGTCAATAAGAGAACGGCTGGAAGATGTAATTATGGATACTTTAAGCACAAATAATTTCAACCCTGACTTATCATATGAGATGGCATGTGATATAGCAGATCAGATTTTTGCTGAGTTTGGTATCACACCACTACAGCAAGATTTTGAAGGAAGCCAACTAACAGTTATTTCAAAAATCTAAAAATACCAAGAAAGGAGGAAAATATGACTACCAAAAGAGAAATGATGGAAGGTGTTGAGGCAAAAGAAGCAAAAATCATAGCCAACAACACAGTGGAATACATAAAACCAGACGGAACAAAAGTAATCAGACTACACCACACAGACATACTTGAGTTCCCACCAAGAGGTGGAGTAATATTTAACAGTGGTGGCTGGAAAACAATCACCACAAAAGAACGTATGAATGAATTCCAATCTGAAACTTTTATACACCAGGCAAAAGGATTATGGTATCTTTCCTTCCCAACTGACAAAATTCCATACGAACACGCTTATTTTGATGGTATTAAAGTCAAAAATGGAAAAGTAGTCAATCCAAAAAAATCCCCCAACAAAAAAGAGGAATTTCTCCTCAAGCAAATCCAAAAGTATTGTAAAAGGTTGAAAGATTTACCAAAACTCCCTGAACCAAATGGTGGCGACTGTTGGTATTGCTCTTTCCAAGGGGAGGACCACAAAACTATGGGAGACATAGCAGGTAACGACCATCTCAAATCCCATCTTAAGGAGATGTATATTCATGGATCTTTGATTTGGAATGCCCTGAGATCAGCTGGGCATCAAGATCCAGAGGTAATATTTCAGATGGATGTTAGAGATTCCATTGTTAGAGCAGTCAGAAAATACTTTAAAACCCAACTGGGGTTGGTGGCATAGGAGGTGGTAAATTATGAAAATATGGACTGTTGTGGCTATTTCGTGTAGGGAGTGTAATGAGATCACAGTTGGCACATTTGATCATTCCCCAACACAAGAGGAAAAATTGGCTGTTATTGAAGAATGTGGTGGAATGCATTGTATTTCAACCAACATACTTGAAACAGAAATAGACCAAAAGCCAATTGTTGGTGCAGCTATAATCGAGTATTAAGTTGGTCCTTGCTCCTGCCGACCACCTAATGGTGGTAGGCAGCTTGGAAGGTAATACTAACCAACAAAATTCTCAAGGAAATGAAAGGAGGTGAAACCAAAATGTATCTACTTAAAAGAACCAGCAAAGGCGGTGGGTATGTGAGTAAACCAGGCCACAAAACAAGCTATGTTAAAAATCTAAAGTATGCCAGAAAATTTCAAACAATAGAAGAAGCAGACCACCATTGTTGTGTAGAAAATGAAGTAATTATTGATTTGGAAAGATTGTTGGATGAACTACGTTATTAGAAAGGAGGAAAACATGGAAGAAAGATTCACAATAATCGGACGGAGATGGTTTGAAAGAACCAACGGGAACACCTATCACTCTGTGGAAGTGTATGATGGAAATGGCAAGCTGATAGGGAATAATCAATATCAATACGGGTATGGAGATCAGTACCTACAAACAGCCCATGATATTTTACAGAGGGAAGGGTACTATCCAAAAACAGGTGTGGTATTCAAAAGTGGTATGCCCAAAGATTTGATTGATTTTATGGATGATGTCAGGACAGACAAGTTTTTGGTATCGTGTACTGATGTTGGACGAAAAAAAGATTTATAAAGAAAGGAGGTGCGATATGACATGGAAATACAAAGATGAGGTGGATGAACTTATTTCAAAAGAGTTTAATAGTTTGCCGCCAGAGCGTAGAGCGGCAGAAAAACTAAATAAACTTGGGTTCACAACAGAAGAACTGTGGAACAGAAAAAATAAGACTTGTCTATCCGACGTTATTTGGTTAAAAACCATGAATGCTCTAAAAGATATTGAAAATGACTTTATAGAAAGGAGGTGAAACCATGTACACAAAGGATATTGAAGAAATTCATGAGTCTTTGGTGAACGGCCAAAGAAAACAAATGGTGGAACAAATCGATGCATATGGTGTTTATGACTTTTGGGCAGACTACAAAAACTATTTGGAAGATTTGTATGAAGTTATTGGAGCGTGGGATTACTTCCCAGATGCAGTAATCAGCTACCATTATATTAAAAACCGATGAAAGGAGGTGGAACCAAAATGAAACAGTTAAAAATTACAGTGGAAAAGACCATAGTGGTTAAATGGATTCCAGAAGAGAGGTATGGCTATGGCAAGGCGCTGCGTGTGACTAAATCAGACCATCCAAGATTCACAAAAGGATCACGCTTTGATTTTGGGTTCTTTATTACTACCGCAGATGAGGGATACACCATCATCTTTTTACCAGGAAAGGAGGAAAGCCATGAAGGGGTATAGAGAATCATTTCCATACGAAAACATTTATATTCACAATCCAACTGATAGGAACCCAACAACAGGGTGTAGTAATCCACAAAAATTCAGATACAAGTATGTTTATATCTGGAGAGCTTTTACACCAACAAATAAAATCAGTAAATACCATCATGCTGAATTATCCAACAAATATAGGGCTACAAACTTTTACCCACTACCAAAACTCCGTAAAGGGTACAGGTGGAGTGGTCCATACCTTTATGGGGAATATGAAACATGGAATGACTCAAAACGAAAGGAGGTAAATTAATATGGTTTGGACGATCACTCGCCAAATACAGTGGCCAGAAGGAGATCCTGTGGTAGAGGTATCAGAAGGTGGTATTGACTATACCAACCCTGATGCCTTGGTTGCAAAATACCCAGGAGAGTTTGATGAATTTAAAGACCCACAAGAAGCTGTGGATACTGCTATTGAAATCTGCAGAGCTTGGGTAAAAGATGGGGAGAAGAAGGCAAAAATAGGTGTTGGAGCGACAGGTGGTATGACAATGCCATTCAATGGTGGTACTTTCCAAGAAGCAAGAAAATGGGCAAAGGAAACTTGGGAAAAATTGGAGAAATGCCCAACCTGTGAGGAAGTGGTAGAAGATTTACAAGAGTGGTGGCAGGCTGGTGAATGGATTGGAAATGAATTCTACCCATTTGACCATCTTGATGAAAAATACTGCTCAGAATATTGTGCAGAAAAAGCCAGCATATTTAGTGTGGAATGTTCAATTTGCAATGAACTATGTGAAGCCAAAACAGCACATCTACACCAAGATGAATACGTTGGGGAGTGCTGTTGGGATGAACGGCTACGGGCAACTGAGTAAGACTAACCATAAAAATTCTCAGCCAAAATGAAAGGAGGTAAAGCCAGATGAAAAAATTGACAAAGAAGACCAAGGCTGAAATACAGAAGTTTATAGAGGATAATCAGCCACAGATGGATTGGAATAGTGCAGACTTTGGTAAAAATACCATTACTGATATTTGGGAGAAAGGTTTTGATGCCTGGATGGATGAACTCTGGGAGTATAACTTGGATTATATTTGTGAGATGGAAAATTATCTCATGAAAGAAATCCAAGAACAATGGGACGAATACGATGTGGAAGAATTCTCAAGGGAATTTGTCTACGTGGATATGAATTATGAAAACCTTTTGAGTAATCTTCCAGACATAGCCTGTATGGCATATGTCCACAGTAATTATGACTGCTGTAATTCATTTGATACTCTTGAACCAGAAACATATCTTGGTGAAGTGTATAAAAGAGTGAAGGTTGGTGTCAAGAAAAGTGATTATATGCACGAATTTTACAATGGGGCGTATGGTGGTGCTGTATTCTGTTTCGTATTTAATACTGATATTGAAACTGCTTTGGAACTGAAGGAAAAAGAAAAGACAGGGAAAACAATCACTATACCAAAAGGCACACAGTTTGGATTTTTCTCGTCATTTCAAGGAGCTGGAACTCCATTTGAGAAAACCACTTACAGAAGTATGGTGTTGCCTTTGGTTGAAGAAACAGAGTATGATTCCATAAATATAATACCTGATATTTGCCAATCATACAACATGGCAGCTGTTTATGGGGATACTCATTTCGTTCAAGATGCTGATATAACCATTAACTAAGAAAGGAGGACCAACGTGGAAAGAAAAGAAATACACCATGATACACAAATGGAAATGGATTACAGTGATCTTGACCCAAGATTTGAGAAGTATTTTGACTCCAGAGAACGGGTTGAGGTTACATGGAAACCAGGATTTAAAGACTACTTCGGTTATGGGGCAAGAACTGCTGGAAAGAAAGCACGATTCTATGTTGGTAAATCAACGGGGTGGAAACCAGTATTTTTGCAGATCTACTCCAAACGCTCATATGGTGGAGCAGCAATTCTATCAGAAGCAGTGGAATCCATACACGGACTTGGAGTGTACAGATCATAGTAAACAGACAAGTAGTTAGAATTCTCAAGGGTGGAGTGTTTCTAAAATTCTTGGGACAACAATTAAAACCAACAACAGAAAGGAGGTGGTAAGTATGAAAATAACACTAATTTACAAAAAGGAAAGTGTTAAGATTTCCATAGACAAAAAAGGAAAAACAATTCTGTCAATAAAAGATGGAGATCTTGATACATACAGACTCGCCAAATGTTTATATGATGGGGCCGATCTTGATTCTATAAAAGAATTACAAACAGATGAAGAAAGGACAATATTCTTTAAATATGAAAGGAGGTAAAATTATGGAAGTGTCCCAAATAGGGAAGGAATTTATGGAAAATATTAAAGGTGAAACAATAGATGCTATACGAACTCCAAATGACCACACACTCGAAATTCGTTTTAAAAACAAAGTAATACTCACACTAACAGCCCAAGGGGAGTATTGTGATAATTATTGGTTGGAAGTTAATATAGGCCCAAAAGAAGACGAATGGATAAAATAAGAAAGGAGGTAAAATGATATGGAACACAAATTAGTTTTCAAATGGGGTGTGAGCAGGGGCAGAGACACTTATGGGTACCGCATCTGCTCACTCTTGGTCGATGACACAAAAGTATCAATGTGCAATGGTGGCGGGTATGACATGAAAGGTACTTGCTTTGGAGATTGGGTGGCGCATAAATTCAAGGATGAGCTATTGAAACTTGAAATCCCTTGGGGCACCAGAAATGGAGAAAAGGTTCAGGAATATTATGGTCTTACTTTTCATGATCCTAACTATGATCCTGGGAAAGCTGTTATTGATGGCAAAACTGTTGCAGAACGAGAAGCTGCTGGCGAATCAATAGGTCTGGAAAGATACCAGTCCTTTTACAAAGCCAGCTCACGAGTTCCAACTGAACGACACATAGTTCCATTGATTGATGGTGCTTGTGGGTTCAGATCAGTTGAAACCATTTTGAATGCAGTTGGATATGAAATCAAGTATATCCATGGAACATCCAAGCAGGATATTTATGGTGTGTCAAAAGTAGACAAGTCTTGAAAATTCTCAAGGGAGGAAGAAAACAAAAACTAACCAGAGGAATCCGTCTACACTTTATGGAAAGGAGGTAAAAGATGGTAAAGTTTAATGAAGAAGAATATGTGAAAGGTGGCTGGAATAACTGCCCCTATTGTGACAGTGACAAAATTAACGCTGGCAGACCCATGGCAGATTGCAACTATGCTTGGAGCCGTGTCACTTGTGAAAACTGCCATAGAAGCTGGCAAGATAACTATACATTAACTAGTGTGGAAGAAATAGAAAGGGGGTAAATAGCATGGAACTTATACATAATAGTGAGAAGCTCCAAGGAAAGAGGGTTGCATACACAAGATATGTAAATTTTGACGAGTGTATCGCCATAGTATTTGATGATGAAACATATGTGGTTATAACCACAGAAGAGGAATACGATACAAAATCTGCTATATTATGTAAAGATGTGGAAGACTATGTAAAATGCCAAGCTGGTGTAATGTCAGATGATGAATACGAAAAAATAAAGAAGCAAAAGAAAGAAGCCCAGAAAAGGAATGAGGAAAAGCGGGAACGCAGACAGTTGGAAAGGCTACAGAGAAAATATGAGGACAAGTCTTGAAAATTCTCAAGGTTTGGGAGGAAGTAGAAATCAACCAGATAAATCCGTCTAAAATTCTTGGAAAGGAGGTGAAACCATGAGAGATAATCCATATTTACAAGATCACGTAACAACCATAATCGGGAAAATGAACCATGAAGAACTCTTTGAAGTAACAATGCAATTTGTTTACAACACAACAAATGAAGATTTGGAGGAGATGTTTGCGGCAGATTTGGAAGATAATGGATACAATTTTGAAGATCATGAATAGAAAGGAGGTGGCTAAGTATGACAGAACAAATGGTTTTCTATATAGCGGTTGCTTTTGGAGTAGTTGGGGTAGCTTGGGCAGTAGCATGGCTTCTAAAATAGAAAGGAGGTAAATTATGACAAAATATTATGCAAGGGTGGAATGGGCAGTAGAAGCTATTATGGATCTACGGCCAGAATGGACAGAAGAGATGGCAGAAGATTTTTTAATCAGAAACCAAAGTCATATACGAGACAGATTGGTGGAGTTAGGATGGGCAGTAATAGAAGAACTTATCCACCAAGAACATTATGAAGAAGAGTATGGAAAGGAGGGAGAATAATGGCAGGGTGTGTGTATGATTAGACAAAGCTTGAAAATTCTCAAGGTCTGGAGTCTGTCTATGCTATATGTGGAAATGGAATACAAGGGAGAACTGTTTTCAAAATTTATGGAAAGGGGGTAAACTATGGGCAGAGTAAATATAAAAAAGATTCTAAGAGATCCAGAACAAAAAAAATGTTTAATCATAAAAGCAATTATGCTTGGCCAAGTAGAATCGGGAAGAGAACCTGATTATAAATTAGCAGAACAGGCTTATAACAATATAAAAAAGGAGGTAAATTATGAGAATTGATTACAATAAAACGGCGTATGTAGAGGTGGAAGATGCAGATGTTTTTGAGGCATTAAAAGACAGGAGTGCTTGGTGTATGGGTGAGGCAACATCCTGCCAAACAACAGAGAACCTAAAAGGAATCAAAGAAGATACACCAAACGATTCACCACTTGGGGAATTCTTAATTGAACTTTTAACTCATTTTCACAACAGTAATTTCGATGGAGACGTTATTTTTGAGGTGACGACTCTATCAACCTAAGTTGACAGCTTCTTTGCCAAGCAAAACGCTCCGCCCAAGCGCTAAAATATTCAAAGCAGCATTATGGTCTCGGTCTATCTCCAACCCACAGTCTGGGCAACTGTGGGTTCTGATACTCAGATCCTTTGGCACAATTGTTCCACACTGAGAGCACATTTGAGTAGTATTCTTTGGATTGACTTTGATTAACTTTCTACCAGCGTTTTCAGCTTTGTATGAAAGAAAACCAAAGAATTGTGACCATGCTGCATCGTTTATGTATTTATTCAAGACTTTAAAATTGCCTTTTACCATATTTCTTGGTTTAAGATTTTCAATAAATATATAACCATATTCACCTACTATCTGTTTGCTAAGTTTATGTTGGAAATCTTTACGCTGGTTTCTAACTTTTTCATGTAAACAAACCAGCTTTTTTCTCAAGGTTTTACTTAGCTTCTTGGGTTTTATTAACAAATAACCGATATTTAAAGGATTTTTTCATTTGGAGTACCATAACATAATATAAATCTGCTTGTCAAGCATTATTTTTAATGGAAAGGAGGTAAACCATGATAGTAGCATACATTGATGGAAATAGGGTGGTGTTTGATCCTGAAAAAACACATGACTATGGATCTCTGCCCATGATTGAGACAGAGGATGGTGAGGAATTTTACCTTGCTGAATCAACAGAAGAAGCAGGTGAAAAAGCCAGAGAGTATTGGGAAGACATGGCAAATAATGACCCACAAGAATTCACTTGTATGGTGGGGGAGGAAACTTTAATTCAGTGGGGATTTGGAAATTCCGCAGGACCAGGGAGCATAGCAGTCAGCTCATTAGATGAATGGCTTGATTTACACCTCGATGCACCAGAAGAACATTTCGCAAGTTATGATGGCAGGGAAAGGGAATTCAAATGTAAACATCCAGATTGGGCTGGTTATAACGTGGCCTATAACCATAATTAGAAAGGAGGTAGAAAATATGAAATATGAAATACAAAAAACATTAGTTGTATCAACAGCACATATTACAAGCATGGACAGTGATCAATTAGGTGATGATGCTAATTCCAACCTATCCGTTGATTTGATAGTGTCCTGTTATAATGAGTTTGGGCACAGTATATGGGTTCCAGAAACTGAAGACCCAAACCGTGAAAAAGATATAGCCAGAGTGTACAGTCAGGCATTCATGAAATTATTGGAAATCACCAGAGAACAAAGATGCCAGTATTTACGGGTAGATCGAGATGGTCCAATCTATGACAACTTACCAACATACGAATGGTAGAAAGGAGGTAAAAAACATGGAAAGAGAAAAATGTATAATCAAGGTTGCTGTGTTGGATTTAACAAAAATGCTTGAAGATGCTAAAGTATTCCGAGCTAAAAAACATAAGAGTATAACCAGCGTAACAACAGAAAAATGGGGGCTTGTGACAACCAAGAAGGGAGTATTTGCTGTAAATATAGAAGGTGTTGGTCCAGACTACCCAATAACAAACGATGACTTTCTCACCCTACAATTTTATGGTACATATGAGAAGGATGGTGATCAACAATCCTTCGATATGCTGCCCTTTGCAACACTTGCTATGGATTTAGAAGAGCTGCAAAAATGTCCTATTATAGAAGAAAAACCACTCCATGAATTTATCAGAACTTTTGGGGGTCGTTTGGAGCTAAACTATAAAGAGTGGAAAAAAACATTGGAGGACTAATATGGCATTAGAACAAGACCAGAAAGAATTTATCAAGGCAAAAGTGAAGGAGCTTGGATCAGTCCAAGCAACAAAACAACTTTATAACCAAGACTGTAAAGTAGATCTATGGGCGATAGTTTACGCCAACAAGGTATATAACAAACCCAGAAAATTCTCAAGCTAAATGAAAGGAGGTAAAATATGGAAAAAGAACAAGTGGTATACAAAACATGGAAAGAGGTAGTATCTATACCTAATTGGATGGTACTTGAAATAACAGATGCTGGTAGGGAAGAATACTACGCAAATGATATTTTTATTGATTCAGACGATTTACATATTGCAATAATAATATTCGGAGGACATAAAATATTAATTCCTGGAAATAGTAGAATTGTAATCAAAGATAATGGAGATTTTTCAATTCAAATGCTAAAACCAGATGAAACTTTCACTACTCATTGACCAATTAGCCAAAAATTGCAACTTTGATTCTGACGGGAATCTTGCAGACTAACCATCTAAAACCAGAAAGGAGGTATAAATATGGAATATTATGTTAAAATTGTACGCTTTGAAAATGATGAAATTGTGGAGCGGATGGGGCCAATGTCAGAACAGAAAGCTATCAAAGTTGATACGGGGGCAAATATAAACCTAAACCACGAAGAGTATTACACACGGATAACTAACGGAAAGGAGGGATAGACATGGAATTACTTAATAGTGAGGGGATCTTAACGCTTAACGTTGAGATTGAAGGGCATCACGATAATGATTTAGAAGTTGCTTTGGAAGAAGTTCTATCCAAGGTTAAAGAGGGTTACTTAGAAGGATTTGACAGGAACGATAGTGGAAGATATCATTTTGCAATCAGTGGGCTATAATCAAAACCAGAAAGGAGGGATAGAAATAAACCATGAAATACTTGTTAGAACAAAATAATCTACTTTATATTTCAAATGGTAAAATGACCAGAGTAATCCATCTGGAGAGTTGGAATGTAAAGGATACTACTAACCAAACCATAATAGATAAAGTGGTGGAGCAGGGTGAGGAGGTGGCTTCACCACTATGGGATTAACAAACATTAATAATTCTCAAGCAAAATGAAAATAAATGAAAAAACATTTTAAAAATGTGCTATACTAACAGAAAGGAGGTGTAGAATGACAGATAAAACTTGTCTGCATTGTAAGAATCAAGGGTTTTGTCATGTATTCATTACAATGCGAAACGTGTTAGAGGATACTGCTATAATACACAGTGTGCCTTATGTGCTTGACTTTGTAGCGGATTATTGTATAGAATTCACCCAGTATGAAGATAAAAAAGGAGGTAAATAAAATGTTTGAAATACCATTTATGAATAGAATGATTATAGGAATATCGCTTACCTTTATTTGTATAGTTGTTATCTTTTTAACAGGCGTACCTCTCAAAATAATACCATTCACTGTGGGTGTATTTGGGTATCAGATTATTGATTGGGTAATTTACAACATACGGAAAGGAAAATTTAAGCTTACATTACACAAACCTATTAATTTTGTAATCCGTATCATATGGGCAATCAATAATATCTTAAACCACAAAATAAAGAAAGGAGGAAAATAAAATGACAAAAATAAATAAAGAAGGTTTCAGAAAAGATATTACACCGTTTTTTAACCAGTTTGTTTTATCAATACCAACAAAAGATAGACAATCAACACCATTTCTCGTTACTGACGGAGACACAATTACTAAGGTCAATACGGTAGATGAGTTATTAGAACACAAAAATGACGTAGAAGTTTTGCAGACTTGGCCGGGTAAAGTAAAATCGGATGTCTTCTATTTTGTGGTAAAAGACTTGAAAGACCATCTAAAGAAAGGAGGTAAGTAAAATATGAATAAAAAACAATTCATAGAAAAAACAAGCATTCTTCCAGAATTTCAAGCTGTATATCTTTTTGATGGTAAATATATGGTACATAGAGACGATTGGACGCAAGAAAACATTGAAAAACTGGAAGGGGTAAAATATCATAGCATGGGGGAAGAGTATTACCTTGAAAAGGATGAATTTGAAAAACTAGGCAGGCCAGAGAAGATTTTTATTAAAAGGATAGATATTATCAGTATAGAAAGGAGGTAAGTGAATGAACGAAAAAGTTGAATGCACTTGTGATATCTGCAAGCAAGCTTGTAAACATAAGCCAGGATGGTTCCTACCCAAAGAAGCAGAGAAAGCCGCTGAGTATTTAAAAATGACACTCCCTAAGTTCTTTAATACATATCTTGGTGTTGATTGGTGGGAAGGTGATGATGAAATGGAAACAACATTCATTCTTGCTCCAGCACTTGTAGGAAAAAAGGCTGGCTCTGAATATCCAGGAAATCCAAAAGGCCGGTGTGTGTTCTTCAATGATGGTCTGTGTGATATCCATCAAGTAAAACCGTTTGAATGTGCACAAATGAGTTGTACTGAATCTGATTCTGGGCGACATCAAAAAGTGGCAAAAGCATGGGCTGGGAACCAAACACAAATTACAAAACTACTTGGCAGAGAACCAGAAGCAGGAGCTTGGGAAGGTTCTTTATTTGATATGTTTTAACATCTTTAATAAAGGAGGTAAGTGAATGAATGAAAATGAATACGTTGCACCAAAAGGTGAGTATGTAGTGTTAAAGGGAGACACAAAAGAACAAAAGATCATGGCAAATAATTTATTTAATAACTTGACGCAGGAAGCCAAATTAGTATTATGTGCAATTATTCAAGCACCAACTGAACTCAGCCAAGTACTCTTTGGTAATGGAAAACCAACAAAGAAAAAACTATATAGTTATATGCATATAATGGCAGAGGAGATGGGTTGGACATTACCAATAATTAAACGAACAGTACAAGAACTCAGGTGGTTTACAAAGGAAATAACAGATGCAGATTAAAGAAAGGAGGGAAAATAGAATATGAATATCTTAAAAATGCTAAATGGGATTGCTCGCTTGGCATCATTTCTCTGTCTAATTACTATTACACTACCAATCACCCTTTGTTTATTTGCTTATGACATAGGACACCCACAAGATGGTAAGGATAGAGCACTTAATTTTATGGATGGGATAATAACTATTTGTGGAATTGAATAAAAAAAAGGAGGGAAAAATATGGAAGAAAACAAGAGGGGATTTTATTGGATACAAAAAGCATGGTATGCCAAATCTATAAACGATCAACATATTATGTTTGGAATGTATGGTGAGGGGGATGGGATATATGGTGAAATGGCTATGGAGTGGGAAGAACTTGGGGGCAAGGAAGTGCCAAGATTAAAAGTGTACGATGATGCATGGGAAGTTTTGGCGTCATTTCAAGATCTACTTCAGAAATTAGCTGAAGTTGATAATCAAAATATAACCCAAGGACAGTTTGTTGAAATTCTCAATGGGTGTGGGTTTGAAGATCTAACTCCTTATAACTCTCCATACGAAAACGCCCCTTTACTTAATGAACGCCAAGAACTACAAAAACGTATAGATGAAATAGACGAGGAATTAAATGCAGATTAAAATATTAGATGGGATCGAATGCCAGGTATTAAAAAAAGACGGGGTACAATTAGTACCCTGTCTTTCGTTCGAGGCGATGTACTGGAAGCAAGGTCCCCATAAAAAGACAAAGCACACCTATCAGAAGCACGTCTTCTCATTCAAGGGAAAAACACATTGGTGTTTCTATACAGGGCTACTACCACGGGTCACCAAATGGTGTGAGGACCAGGGTATTCCTGTTGAAATAGTTGGTGAGGAGATAAAGATACCAGTACAAGCAGAGCCATTTCTCAAAGGTCCAGGGTTCAAGGAATTTAGAGAAGATCAGCTAAAACTGATAGATGTGGCTTGTAAAAAACAAAGAGGAATTATTGTTGCTCCAACGGGTGTTGGTAAGACCTTGATTTTCCTCGGAATTATATCCTGTTACCCAAAACTGAAAATTTTAATTCTATCACATACTACCACGATAACACGCCAAACAGTCGATGAGCTTCAAAAGTTTGGTTTCAAAGATGTTGAACTATTCGGTGGAGGTGAAAAGATAAAGAAACCATCAAAACGTATTGTAGTATCCACCATTCAATCTTTTTCCAAATTGCCAAAAGAAGATTATATAGACTATTTTGACTGTGCTATTGTCGATGAGATGCATAGGGTGTCCAAACAGGATTCTATGTATAGCAAAGTTCTTGGAAATATGTTGGCACCTATCCGTCTTGGATTTTCCGCGACTCCACTAAAAAGAAAAGAGGCACAACTTGTCTACGAAGGGCTAATTGGGCCAATTATAGGAAGGCTAACCATGCAAGAAGCAACAGATCTAAAAATTTTGGCGGAGCCACGTCTACGTTTGATCAAAGCAGAGTACCCACAAGAACTGACAACCATCTGGAATTATCAAGATAAATATGAAAAGATAAGAGTTGAGGGAAAATTGGTTAATGGGGAACGGTTAGAAAGGGGGGCGTACACAGTAGGAATTACAGAGAACACAGCAAGACACAGACAAATAGCCAATTTAACAAAGGAATTCACTGATAAAAACCAAACGGTTCTAATATTCGTCACACACATAGAGCATGGGTTATTTTTACAACAAGAAATAGAAAAACAATTGGGATACCAAATACCGTTTATACAGGGGAGTATGCCACAAGATGATAGAGAAGAAATTAAAAAGAAACTAATAAAAAAAGAAATCAAAGCGGGTATCTCCACAATTTCGTGGAGCGAGGGACTTAACATCAAAACATTGAATTGCCTGATACTTGCAGGTGGTGGCCGTAGCGAGACACAATTACTCCAGAAAATTGGAAGGGTTCTAAGACGCACAAAAGATAAAGACCAAGCAATTATTATTAGTTTCCTCGATCTTGGAAATCGTCACTTGATTTTACATACTGGGGATCAGCTTAGCCTGTTTTCAGATATGGGATGGATTTAGACTATACTTAAAAATTCTCAAGCTAAATGATGGGATGAGAGCCAAACCATTAACCTTTTAACAGAAAAGGAGGAATTGAAATGGAAAAGGAAAAACAAGGTGAGTTGTCTGATATTTGTAAAGAATGTGAGGATGCTATAATAGAAAGATCCTTCGACCATGGCCACAAAGTTTTTGAAAATATGTGGGACGTTTTAAAAGATCATCCTGAGTATGATGTGGAGATGGCTACGATAGGACTACTCTCAGAATGCGCACATTTTTTAGCGATTAGAGAATGGGAGGAAAAAGACATCTTTGAAATGGTAAAAGATGAAATTGATAATGCCAAGGAGTTTCTTACTGAGATCAAAGCCGAAGAAGAGGCTGAGGAAGAGGCCAAAGCAAAAGAGGAAACTGCTTAACAACCACGTGCTCCTACACAGTTCAGTTTTCAGGTAAACCTCCAATTGTCCTGCTACTGGTTGTGTTGGGAGTACGTTTTATGAAAGGAGGTAATATATGAAATGTCTACAATGTGGAAGATGTTGTTTTTATTTAGTTACAATAATCAAACCAGAATTCATAAAACGAA
>Ga0222697_1000419_pt1 | contig 18599 bp, 41 predicted proteins | sample AntAcemetage1402_FD_179835 | JGI IMG/M metagenome (GOLD analysis project Ga0222697, IMG submission 179835) | Saline water microbial communities from Ace Lake, Antarctica - #1402 | ecosystem: Environmental > Aquatic > Non-marine Saline and Alkaline > Saline | place: Antarctica: Ace Lake... | reverse complement strand
TTTATAAACTATGACATTTTACTCTATTTAGACCCAAGGGTCGAGGTGAAAAATGACAAACGAAAACGAAAAAATGGTGGGGGTTTGAAGAATGAGTGATTTTATAGAGAAAGCAGAAAAACGGATTGCGATACTTACAAATGATTTAAAGTATCATAATGGAAAAGTTGAAGAGATTAAGTTTAAACTTCAAGTAATTAAGTTAGCTATGAAATCTATAGAAAATATAGGCAATTCAAGAAAGAGGTGAAACAATGAAAGAAACTACAATTAATTTGGCTGGTTTAGTATCTGTTAGAACTATTAATAATGGGGTTCAACTTATTTTTTAAGTTTGACAATAAACGTGGTGCTAGCGTGGTTAAACACGAGTTTAGTTATGGAACATCATCGGGTTTATGGGAATTGGCTGTATTAGATAGTAATGATAATATAGATTATTCAACAACTATCACGTATGATGTTGCTGGTTATTTAAGTGATGGGGACGTTAATCTAGTACTTGCTCGTATCAAGAGGTTAAAAGAATGAATAAAACCATACTAAAAATTTTATTAAGACAAGCTTTCTTACTAGGTAAGCTAGAAACCACAGACCAAGATTACGAAGAATGGGTCGCTATGACAATCGGGTTCATGGAGTCCGAACTATGACCAGAATCGACCATCTTACGCTACCAGTATGGTTTAAAGTTATCTCATCACTTAGTTTCAAACCACAGAAAATAGTAACCTTGGCTAAAGATATGAACATAATCTATTCAACTGCACATGATAACCTTACATTTCTAAGAGATACTAACCTAGTCACCAGAGAAAAAGTAGGACGGGAAGTTAGATATAGCCTAACCCCGCAAGGCATAGAAGTATCTAATCATATTTGTGAAATTACTGCTATGGTAAACAAAATTGGACGAAAGAAAGAAAGCACTACTGGAAATTAAAGAACAATTAAAAGACCTAAGGAATCACACGGGACGAACGTTCTGGGGTGATAAATGGACGGCTTACAATCATTATCAATATTTGGAAATGAAACGTAACGCCATATTACAATGAAACAATGGGTAAAATATGAAGCTTACACTCATAAGAGTCAAACTAGACTCGGAGAATATACAAAAATGAACATAAACGAAGCAGCACAGGCTTATGAGCCAACGCTAACAAAAAATGTAGCAGACCTTGCGTCTGTTCCAATAGATGTAGAGATTGTTGAAGAAACAAGACAAAAAGCTAACGGCGAGGATTTCACATTAAACGTGATTGAAGTTGAAGGCGTAAAATATAGAGTACCCATTTCTGTAATTGCAGAACTAAAAGTTCAGTTATCAGAAAAACCGGATATGAAAGCTTTTAAAGTTATCAAATCTGGAAGCGGTAAAGATAATACTAAATATAGTGTTATTGCTCTGTAGATAAGTGTATGACTGCTAGGAAAGACTAGCTTTATACTATGAACGATACAATAGCAAAAGCAATACAAGGTACCCAGTTCAGTCAAGGGCATACAGCTATGAACAATACATTACAGATTTGTAATGGTAATTGTATATCATGGTGCGAAGAACTAAAGGTTCAAGCTTTCCACCAAACTTTTGGGTATTATATCCTCGGGTTGTTAGCTACATTAATGATATTAATAGGTTTTATTTGGTACGCATACGAAAACGACCAAATGGATAAACACAGAGGAATGATATTAACATTAGCAATAGCAAGCTTAGCTTATGGTGTTGTGATGTTGTTAGTGTTCAAAGGATATTTAATCTAAAAATAAAAGGTAAAGAATGATAATCGACGGAAGAAAAATATTAGACCTTAGAAGCGGTGAACCAAAAATTATCGGTGAAAATTCTATGGCGAATGGTGTTGTAAGAACTCCAGAAATTTCAGAACTGCAAGGTTCATTAATGGAATTAAATAAAGACGAATTCAACACACATAACAGAACATCTGATATAGATTTGAGGTCAAGATTACATCATTTAGAAATAACGGGGATTCTTATGTTTGATACATTAGTATCTTTTGGTTTTTTACCTATGGATTCGTCGTCGTTCACATTACAAAAGAAACGATTGGCTGTTTCAGAAGATGGTAAAGGTAGACAGGAAATAGTAGATATCGTTGCTGGTAAAAGAGCAACCGACGCCGAAAGTTCAAGTGGATTCGGTGGAGCAATCAAGAAATGGTTTGGGGGTAAAAAACAAAATGAGCAACAAAACAATTAATGATAAGAAAACGCTATCAGAAGCGTTAAAAGATTGGAAGGAACATCAAAGACAACTTAACCCGTCTGGGTTTAAAGAAATGAATATCACAGCTCCAAGAAGTTGGAACGATATCATCAGAATCAAATATAAATTAATGGATACTTTCAAACCGACCCAAACAATTTTAATTAATATGGAATTAGATAACGGGTTTCATGTGCAGTTTGTTATACCCGTAAAGAACGGACATTTCGAATACATGGGCGGAGTTTATGTTATTGATGATAGTTTAAAATATTTTAACATGAGTAGTAAACTTTGGGCTTTGGACTATCATCAATCTTTATCGTTTCCGGTTAGACGGAAAATTAGCGTTAATGAGGTTACAAACAATATAAGAGATATGGAAGACATCGACGTAGACGAAGCAATTAACCCTAGAAGTTTAAAGGGCTGGCTTAAATCAACCATTGTTCAGAAAGTAATGGAAGGGGCAGAAATGGCGGACGTGTTCAAGTTTCTGAAAACCATGTCAGTCTTAATTTTAATCTGTTCGGCTGTGACAGCGTTAATAATGATACAATCAACGGGGGCTTTGAGTTCACTTGGTTTCTGAACAAACATACATGTTAGACGAATGGGGACCTAACACATTTTTATTGATTTGTTCTTTGGTTGGTCTTTTACTAGGGGTATATTCAAATAAAATTATTTTTTGTTTATCGGGTATGCTAGCTTTGTTATTAGCTTATATGATGTCAAGTAGAAGGGTGAAAGATGACTGATTATATGTATCATATAACTAAAGTCGAATATTTAGACGGGATTATGAATAGCGAAGGAATTAAAGCTAAACGAAGTAAATACAATACTATTATAAGATTAAACTTCTTCGCACCAAAAGGCGTTTATTTATCTCGTCATCCGGTATGGTTTGGTATGTATGCGGGTATGGGAAAATATGATTTTGAAAATAACATCGCCGTATTAAAAATAGATGTAACTGGTTTAGATATAGATAGAGAATACGCTTTTACAAACGCTTATTTATTCAAAGGTAATATTTCAAAGAACAGAATTATTGATATATTTTATATGAGCGAAACCAATTTAGAATATGAACTCAAGAGGTTTTTAAAATGTTGATGTTCTGGAAGGTGTGGTGGGTTATTATTATTATCTTTATAGCTTTTACTTATAAAAATGCATCACAACAATACGAATATACAACTTTAGATAATTGTGAAAAAGTAGAGTATATTTTAGACAATCAAGAAGATTGGTCTCTGACGGGTGTTAATAACGCCTTGGAATATAAAAATAATTTTTGTGAAAATGAAACGAAAGAGGGAATAATATTATAATGGCTTACTACGACCCGAACACAGACAAAATAGTTGGTGCTGAATTAGGTTCACCCGTCTGGTTTCACGAGGACAGACATAAACAACAATTCAATAACACATCTCTTCAAAGAAAAGTAGTTTTTTGCGAAGTCTTAGGATTCTATGGAAGATTGATACTAGTGGCTAGTGCTTTCTTCCGTGCCTTAGACAACCCATTATTTGATTTGTTGTTTTTCCTATCCGTTGTTCTTGTGATTCCAGACATTTATTTCACAGCGTGGTTAGAACTAGACGCCGAAAGTTATTCTAAAAGAATGGTTCGTGATTGTTCTAATGAGGTTCGTAAAATATGAAAGCAATTAATTTAATATGGATTATACCTTTAGTTTTAATTACTGGGGTTGTATTAGGATTTATTTCAGGTGCAAGTATAATTATTCCTGAAAACATAACTATTGGTTACGATCAAAGCGTTATAGATTTAACAGAAGGAATGAAAGAGTTTGCTTCAGAGAAAAGAGCATTTTGTAATTTCAACATAACTCCTGATATGTATAAATTTATGAGAGAAGATTACCACAGAAACAGATTACATTCTGATACAAGAATTATAGAAACATTCTGTAAAAAGCCAGAACAGGTTGGGAAACTTCATTTAATAGATACACGTGAATTAATCTATTTAGAATTAAATGAACCATTTGAAATGTATGGTTGGACTTTTGAGGTAATTGGTGGGGATTACGAACCAGAAAATACAGTTATTATGGATATTAACGGTAACAGAAAAACCTTGAAAGAAGGCGAATCTTTAACAAACGGAGATGTTACAATTTATGCAGAAAGTTTATTTTTAACAAGCATCCCTTACCTAACTGCATCAGGTAATTTTAGGATTTATGAAAATCAAGAGGGTTCGTAAAAAGATGAAAATTAAATGTGCTGATGGAATTATGAGACGTTTTGAAATATGTAAATATGATAAAGTATTTTATTGTTATATCGAATCAAGTTGTTTGGAATGTGGTGCTTTATTTGGAGTTAGTGATACTCGAATATTAAAGCCAAAATGGAAAGAACATATTTGTAAAGGGGTTCGTAAAAAGTGACTAATAATGTTATTTATAGTAATTATTTTAGGTTGTTGGAAAGCACTAGATATAGGATTATGGTTAGGAGGGAGATTCGTAAAATATGAAAGCAGACTTTAAAGTAAGATTACTCCCTGAAACTAACCAAGTTTTATTATCTGCAAAAGATTATAAAAATTATGTTTGGATGGTTAAACAAATTAAGGAGGTTCGTAAAATATGAAAGTTAAATTTAGAACATATAAAGTTATGTTAGGAGATACTTCTGTGATGTTAGTTCCGGCTACAAATAAAGAGAACGCTTGGAAGATAGTAAAAGATGTTATCTCAATTCGAGAGGTTTGTAAAATATGAAAGGTAATAAAGACTGCGTAATTATTGGTAAGTATCAATTAGATAAAAGATTTGATAAAATGAAGATTGAAGATTTTGGAAAGGAACTAGAACAAATTGAAAACAAATTTGTAAAGATTTGGAACAATAAATACTCTCCTAACTGGATGGTTAGAGATGCAAATACTGAAAGAAATAAGGCAGTTGGCGAACTATTAAAGAAAAGCAGAGGTGTCGTAAAATATGAAATATAAAATATTTGAAGACGGAACTATTAAAGAAGTTCTAAACAGAATGTTAAAAGAGGGATATATTCCTTGTAATTCAGAAACCACTTATAAATATAGAAAGGATAATAACATTAAAAAGTGGTTCGATACAAGAACTTTATATATTAAAGGTAAGTTCAGAGATGCAACTTTATCAGAATTAAAGAATATAGAAAAGACTTATGATAAAGGGGGGCGTTTGCTGTACTTGAACGATTATTATAATGGGTTCGATGGCGGCAACGGCATTTATGGTGGGGGTCGCTTCCTTGGGGTGAAGAAATGATATATAACTGCGATTATTGTGGAATAGTTATGAGTGGTATGTCTTGGGTTGACCCGAGTGAGAAAAGATATTGTAAGAAATGTAGAAAGAAGTTTCAAAGGTGTTTAAATGAAAGCTAAATGTATGGAATGTGGAAAACCTGCAAAATGGGTTAAATGGAGTAATTATGAAGCCCCTTCTAAAATAATATACGGGTTTTGTAGTAAGGTTTGTATGGGTAATAAAATGATAAAGTTTAGAAAACTTAAGAGGTTGAAAGAATGAAAGAGAAGCTGAAGGAGAAGGAAGATGGAGATTAAAACAAGTAGGCAAATTAAAGCAAAACTAGATGGCTTAATCGACACTGTGTATGAAAATCAGTATAGGACAGAAAAGATGGATGAAGAGTTATTTGATTTTCAAGAGGAGGAGTGGATTAAAAAAAACGTTTTTGAAAATATTGTTCTAGAACTATTATTTGAAGTGGACAACCCTGAAAGAATTACAAAAATATTATTTGGTATTAGAAAAGAATTACAAAGAGGTGTAAAATGAATATAAATGATTATGCTTATTTGTATTTAGCAACAACTAATGTTTTATGTATTGCAATAAGCTTTACTACATTACTTATAACAACAATGATTTACGAGAGGTTCATAAAATATGAGAACTAAATTTAGAACATATAAAGTTATGTTAGGTGATACTTCTGTGATGTTAGTTCCGGCTACAAATAAAGCGAACGCTTGGAAGATAGTAAAAGATGTTATCTCAATTCGAGAGGTTCGTAAAATATGAAAGCTACAGAAATATTTAAAAAAGTAATCTGTTGGTATGGTTACATTATTAAATCAACTCTATCTGCAATAAACACAATTATTTGGTTAAATGTAGGTATGTTTGCTTTAACTAGTTTTGTTGGAGAAATGAGTTTATTTTCTTTAACTTGGAATGGTTTTACCATGTTTGGAGTATTATGTTATGAATTTTACAAAAGAAGGATATTCATAAAAGATGAATGAAACTAATTGTAAACACTACTCTTTAAAACTATCTCAAGATGGTTTAGGTGGTTTTTATTACACTTGTGAAGATTGTAATGCAAGAACAAGAATAAAAATGAGGTTCGTAAAATATGAAACTAGAATATAATAAAGAAGAATTACAACTAATTTCCGATGGACTTGAAGACACTTTAATTCGCCTAAAATCAGGACAAATAAAAGAAGATTATGAAACTTATACTTCAAGAGTATTAGTGCTAAAAGGAAAGATAAGTAGAGATATTTGGAGGAGTTTGTAAAATATGAAATATAAAATAAATAAAAAATTAATTAAATTTCACAAAAAAATTTTATATAATAATCAATTAGGAATTACTAAAACAAAAAGTGAATACAAAATGATACACAAAGAAATGGCTAATAATATAACTAAAAATGGTAGATATATATTAAATAAATTAAACGAGGAACTACTATGAAAATTAAAGACAAAGACGGAAATATTATGTTATTTGCTACATGGAAACACGTTGCTAGGTTTATGATGAGAATGTATGGTTGGAGTGAGGTTTCAAAATGAATATAAAGAATAAATTAAATCAGTTAAGACAGGAACTAAATATATTTACTTCTGTTAAAGCTTATTCACAAGAAGGAGAAGATTTAATCTTAAAAAGATTATTCCAAGATACTAAGAAAGGTTTTTATGTTGATGTTGGTGCAAACCATCCGTCACTATATTCTAATACTAATTTGTTATATAAAAAAGGGTGGCGAGGTCTTAACATTGAACCAACACCACGTAAAATATGTTTATTTAATGATTATAGAAAACGTGATATTAATATACAAATAGCGATTTCAAATAAAAAACAATCTAAATTATTTTATATGTTTGAAGAATCACAACTTAACTCTTTTGATTATGAGTTATCATTATCAAGAGATAGACCTTTCAAATCTATAATGGTTAAAACAGATACTTTAGCTAATGTTTTACAAGATAACGGAGTAAAAAATATTCATTTTCTTAACATTGATTGCGAGAACCACGACTACATAGTTTTAAAGTCTAATGATTGGAAGAAGTATAAACCTTTAGTTATAGCAATCGAAGAAGATGATTTTTTAAAAACCGCAGGTGAAACTAAAATCAAAAAGTTTCTATCTAAAAAAGGTTATCAGTTTTACGCTAGAACACATAACACAAGTTTTTATATTAAGAAGGGATACAAATGTTAGACGATGAACAAATTAAAGAGCTACGACAACAAGTCGAAGAAGCTAAACACGAAGCTAAGGTTAAAGCAGAAGAAGCTAAACTTAGAAAGGAGTTAAGGAAACTTAAACCTACAATTATTGACCAATTATTTAATGGTCTGGGGAAATTATAAAATGGATATTAAAAGAATAGAACTAAGTTCAGAAGAACGAGCAGAATTAGGGTTAATAAAAGCTGATAGATATGCGTACGGAGCTTTCTCTGGTATGATATTTAACCAATATATTCAAGGTGGTTGTAAAATGACAATCCAAGAACTGATACAAATCGCTATTCGGGTTCGTATTACCATGAGAACACTATGACTTTAAAACATATAACTGAAAAACTCTTAAAAGAGATAAAAGCTATCGAGCAATATTGCGACGAAGATGGGTGTTTACCCGAACAATATTGTCATTGGGTTTTATGTTCAAGAACGCAACGAGTAACAGAAATTGCTCAAGGTGAAGGACTTGCGGGGACGCATGGTTTCGAATTAAAAGGTTGTTACGATTGTACTTTAGGGAAACCAGTCTGCGAGGTTTATAGAAAATAAAATGTCCTTGCGTACGATTAAATGTCACAGCTGTAATAAGACATTTAGTACGTTTCACCCTACAAGATGTTACTGCGATAAGTGCAAGGATAAAGGACAGATTAAATGGAAAGTTGTTCGCAAATCACAAATTAAACGTGCTAATGACCTATTTCTGCGATAAATTTATAAGCATGACTTACCATTAGTTAATTATGAAATTCAAATCAGACAAACAACGTAAAGCTGTAATGGCTAGTATTGGTGGTAATAACTCTAGAACTAGAGGAGTTCCTTCTGGTGTTCGTTATAATAAAAAACGTTTGTCTAACACTAAAGATTCTGATGGGGATGGTGTTGTTGATTCTAAAGATTGTGAACCTTTTAACCCTAAGAAACAAGGAAAACTTCACGATTTACAAATTGCTATTTTAAAACGTAAAGAACAAAAATTAGAAGACCAAAGGGTTAAAGTTGAAGCTATGCTAGAATCAAGAAAGGAAACTCTACAATTAAAAACTTCTATTGCTAACAAAAAATTAAGCATGAAACAATCAAAATTAAAACAAAAACAAGCTGTTATCAACGAAATCAAAAGAGAAAAAGATAAAATTAGGGCTTTGAAGTCAGCAAATACACAAGCTAAAAGAGAAATATTTAATATGTCAGCTACTGGAAAGGTTGTTAATAATTCAACTGCTGCTATTACTAAAACACAAACTTATTTATCATCACCTAGCACTAAAAGAAGAGTTAATTCTTTTTTGAAGAAAATTCAAAAACTTGCTAATTAATGAGGTACAAAATGAAATTCAAATCAGACAAACAACGTAAAGCTGTAATGGCTAGTATGAGCGGGAATAATTCTCGAACTAGAGGAGTTCCTAATTCTGTTTCTTGTGGTGTTAATATGGAAAGTAGAAATACTATCCCACTAACAAACCAACAAGATAAAAGATATAAGTCCATACTTAATAATACCACAGATGATAAAATAGGGGTTCGGGAATTAGAACTTCATTTAGACAACTCTCAAGACGTATATAACCAAAAAGTTGCTATCGTTAAAAATTTGGATATTAAAAGACGAAAGGGAATATATAATTCAAAAGGTGGTGTTTTAGCTTTTAAGAATGTAGCAACAAACGCAAGAAAAAGCTACGATAAAGAACATGGGTTTAGTGGTTTAACAAGTAAATATGATAACGCTTTGGCTATTGAAATGGAAAAAGATTATAAAAATGGAAATTTTAGAGGGCTATATTAATGAAATTCAAATCAGACAAACAACGTAAAGCTGTGATGGCTAGTATGAACGGGAATAATTCTCGAACTAAAAGTTTAGGTGTTGTTCGACAACTAAGACCAGCTCCGCAATATGTTGTATTAGCTGGTAGCGATTATAAAAAAGCTAAGTCTGCTTATAATGTAGCGTACATTAAAGAACAACAAAGACAAGCTAAAATGAAACGTCTTGAAGCTAAAACTAATTCTTCTGATAAAGAAGATTACGAATATTTAAAACTAACAGGAAGTAATTTCGACGCTGAAAGAAATCTAAGACGATTAGAAGTTAATATGGAAAAAACGTCACGAGATTATGATAAAGCTTTATTAAAATTTGCTAAATCTTAATCAGTTATCATGTTCAACCATTGGAACGTATCAAATAATGGGAAATATTCTATAATGTTTGTAACGTAGTAATGGTCATAATATCCTTTCTGACCGAACTCGTACCAACTGGTGTACGCACCTATGGATTGGAATAAATATTTTTCAATTATATGATTAGAAACTTCTAGTTTATTACCACCGCAAGCTTCACAGACTGAATAGTCTGGTAGTTCGTTATTATGTTCGATGGTACGACCGCACTTCTTACAATATATATGATAATGACAAATATGATAATGAATTTCTGTCGATAAATTTCTCATCCGGACATCAATCGAATTCAGAAGCTGGGTTATAATAGTAAGAGTTCCATAACCGGAATTATTAGAACCTAGGATACGTCTTAATAAGAAGGTGAAATCAGAAAGTACTTTGTTAAGCGCAGAGGAACTACGTCGAGAATCCATAAGCGTATGAAATTCGTCAAGGCATACGTTGATACTTCCGTATTTAGTGTGCAATTCTTTCCAAAACTTATCGTTTAAGGTTAGTTTAGAAACTTCCTTGCCGTTCTTTTGTACTGCAACCACTTCTTTATGAACAATATTAGCACGTTCTAAAACATGATTGTTTTTTATCTTCTTAGTTATAATGTTAGAAAAAGTATGTCTTGAATCTTCATTTAAAGCTAATTCTCTTACTAAACACGCAGTTTTCCCGCTTCCCATGCGTCCTAAGAAGAGTCTAATCAAATTATCTACACCTTAATAATTTATCAACCACAGCTTTTATTTGTTCTAACCTTCCCCAATCAGAAATTGACGTGGGTGTTATTCTGCTTAGTTTAATATAAATATATCCTAGACTTATATGGTCGACCGGTTCTGTGTTATCTTGGCGAAGAGTTTTCCAATCGTGTATAGTAGAATGTGACAGACCTAACTCCAACCCTAATTCTCTTTCGGTTTTATTTTTTAATAATTCAATAATAATTTTCTGGCGTTCTTGTTTACTTATCTTGTTTAACCTTTCCGCTATTAAAGCGTTCTTATACATTTTTTCTTTTAACTTATTCATTTTTAAAAAACCCTCTTCCATATCACGTATAAAACAAAACCCACAAAAGCTAATATTGCATAAAACATATATTGATTCTCGTACCAATTTTCAAACAAACCAGTAAGCCCGTCTGTATATTGGTAAATAAAATCTAAAACACCCATTTACCTTTCACCTACATCTTCGTCTTTTTGGTACCATTTACATAACTCCGCAATTATTTTATTAAAAGATATAGGAATTTCGTCGAACTCCGGATGATGATGTCTAAATATACGCTTACAAGCTTCAACAGCTTTGGCGGTGTTCGGCTTCACGGGTAATAATTTATAAGTCAATTATCAGGTCCTCTTTTTTCGGTATATGTTTGTTACGTAACAATCCAACTTTATCGTCTAATTCATTATTAATATCTATAAGCTTAGACTGAACATAATTAAATGGAATATTAATTAATCTTGGGACGTCTAAGATATAAACAGCAACAATTAAAAAGAACATATATGTTTGATATAACAATATTTTAACCATATTATAATAGATTTATAATAATATTTATAAAGTTTTGTATGTATGAATCTATATCAAGCCTTGAAACCGCTTGATAAAACGAAAATGAAATTAAATAAACGAAACGCTGGTATCGGTTCAGGTGCAATGACAATTGTTTACGCTTTCTTAGGTGTAGCAATTTTAATGCAAGCTGCTGCTGTTGCCTTCCCTACCATGACAAGTGCGGGTACTACACTACAATCATCTGGTGTATCCTTCGCAAGTTTCTTTGGTAGTGGTGGATTGTTATTTGTAATTATATCCGTTGGATTACTTGCAAGTATCATCAAGCAAAGCGGAATGGGCGGAAAGTAAATTTCCCCTAGTTCCAATGGGTCGAACCACTATACGTGGTCAAATACCCCCAAGTAATTGGGGTTTTTCTTTATTTTATCTCATAACAAACTTTATAAGCATAATATACTACATAATCACTTATGAACAAGAAAATCTTAATTTTAATGATGGTTCTCCTTAGTATTCTTTCTATTACTTCTGTTTTTGCTCTATCTTTTACCGGTGAAACTACTGGTCAATGGACTCAATACGGATTTGATAGGTTTTCTAGTAATGCTTATGTTTACTTTACTGGGTCTTATAATGCTGATACACCGCTAGGAACTAATTTTACTTATACATCAACCGAAGCGGTTGGTGGTGCTTTCCAACCTATAGCTTTTGATTGGGATTCTGATGGTGTGGTTGAAATTATAGCACCAGCTGGAACTACTTTAAATGTTTATGACCCTTCAAGTAACACTTTGGTCTTAGAAGAAAGTTATAACATGGGCGGTACTATGGGTACTCAAGGTTGGTGTGGAACTGACGCAACTCTAGGCAAATATTGTGTTTTTAATATGGGTTCTAATTTAGTTACCCTTTCTTATGACGGAACTACTATTTCTACTTTAGGTTCTGCTTCTCTTGGTGCTGTTACTATTGGTTCAGCGATAAATTGTCACAGCGATACGGATTATTCTATTCCTTATTGTTTCCTTTTAGGAGATAATACATCAGAGGGTAAAACTAAACTAATCCAATATAGAGCCGATACGGATGACGATATTTCAATGACCACCCAAACAGAAGGAACGGATTTGTTTAGTTCCGCTAAAAACATAAAATTAATTATCTCCGATATTGATTATGATGACGAATTAGAAATCGTTTCTTATGTTTATACATATAGCGGCACTTGGCTTGGTAATTTATTAGTTTATGATTGGAATGTTAGTACAAATGTTGTGGAATTAGATACAGATTTTTCTGGTGATGGTTCACTAATTTTTAAGAGTGTTTCTGGTGCTGGAATAAATCTTAGGAATATATTAGCGTACGATTTTGACGGAAACACTGACGAAGAAATCTGTATTTTATATAATAGTTCTTACCCCGAGACTACGATAAGATGTTATAATTCTGATGGGAGTTCTTTCGGTGAAGATTCTGTTGGGTCTATACATGTTTTGAATGGTTTAATGGTAGGAGATGTTGATAATGATGGCGCTCAAGAACTTGTTGCTGTTATTGACACTGGTGATTTAACAATAAAAATATATGAATTATCTACTGGATTTTTTTCTCTTAAAAGTACTTATACTACTGATATAGAAAGTGCTTCAACAACTCCAATTTTATCTAAAGTTAATGACGATAGTTATTTAGATATAGTAATTGGTAATTATGTAATTTATAATAATGGTACTCATTTTAATGACACCGATTTAAAGAATTTTGACGCTGACCAGTATGTTGTTGCTGTTGAGTTTAATCAAGACGCAACTATGGATTATGTAGGACAGAAACTAAACTCTTTAACCACATATACCGGTGCTTTAGGTGGTGGTACTGCACCATCAACTATCACATTAAACACACTTAAAGCCAATTCTGGATTTTATGGTTATTATCCAGTATCTTGTTTAAACACCGAAACTAAATTTAGGGCTAAAGAATGTGTGAGCGGTGCTTTCGATAGTACTTGTACTTATGTTAATACTAACACTATAGCAACTGAACGTATTTATACTGATTGTGGTGGTCTTGCTGTTGTTACTGGAGATTATGATTCTTTAAACCCAGATGTGAATTGTTCGTGGACTAATATCGGGACTTACCCAGTTAATCTTTATATGCAAGACGTTGCTAGTGCTACGAATTACGCTGTTTATGATACCATCAGTATTGAAGTTATTAATGGTGTTAGCGGTAGTACTTGTGACGTTCCGGCTGATTACATTACAAGTCCTAGTACCATACCAACAGCTAACACAACAAATACAACTTTAACTACTGATGGGTCTACACCGGATGGTATCATGAACACTATTTTTAATGGTTCTTCCGCATGGTCTTTAATTGGTGCTATTATTTTAATCTTAGGAATTTGGTCTACTATAATGGGTATGGCTAATAAATATAACGTTGAAATGGGCGTGATTGGTCATGTTATGGGTGTGTTCTTAGGAGTTGTTACTGCGACTTTCTTCGGACTGATTACACCTTTCGTTTTAATCTCAATTTTAATATTTGTTGTTTGTGTTGTAATCCTTAAACTATTTGGTAAAGGGGGTTCTTAATTTGGGCGACTTCAATGCTGGGCTTTCAGCTCTTGGATTGTTAGTGTATTTCGTTCTGTTTAGTATTATAATTACTTCTGTTAATAATGGTCTTGCTACTTATGGTAACGATTTAATCCAAAGTACTAATGAAGGTACGGATTGGAGTTTATCGACGTCTGGTTATGAATGTACATCGCCTAGAACTTATACTACTACTAGCGGAGAACTTAAAGAAGGAAAGGCTCGTTCGCTTGCTTGTATTAGGACGGAAGGAATGATAAACCCAGACGTTTGTGATGGTTTAAATGGTTGTACTTGGAGAAACTCCACATCTTACTTTTTTGGTGCTATAGAAACAAACGCTATCTGTAGCGGTCAAATAAACGAAACTTATTATAACGATAACGAAAGCCTGGGTTTATTCCAATCTATTTGTAAATTAAGCGACGCACAGAATAATAGAAGTTTATGTGAAAATCTAGGTTGTACTTTTATTTCCATTACTTCTGGAGATATTTCACACACTACTATTGTTAATATGATAGGTTCATTATTTGCTTTCGATGTGTCATACGGGTTTGAAACCCAAGCGGTTAATAATATTATAACAATAATCTTTATATACATACCGCTCTTCTTCCTTATTATATGTATTTACTTCATGATACCAATAATTCATTAAAAATGAAAAATAAATTAATCCTCGGAATTTGTATTTTGTTGTTATTATCAACATCCGTTTTCGCTTCTACTATTGTTTCCGATACTTTAATATCTTTCGGACTTACTTCTTACACAGAAACAGACCCCTTCTATTATTCTAATCCATTATCTTATTATAATTACACAACTATTCCAGCTTATACTAATGGTACTGATGGTACTGATGGTGCTGATGGTACTGATGGTGCTGATGGTGCTGATGGTGCTGATGGTGTAGACGGAATTAATGGTACTGATGGTGTAGACGGAATTAATGGTACTGATGGTGAACAAGGTATTCAAGGAGAACAAGGTATCCAAGGTATTCAAGGTATTGCCGGTACTAATGGTACTGATGGTATTAATGGTACTGATGGTACTGATGGTGCTGATGGTGCTGATGGTGCTCAAGGTATCCAAGGTATTCAAGGTATTCAAGGTATCCAAGGTATTGCTGGTACTAATGGTACTGATGGTATTAATGGTACTGATGGTGAACAAGGTATTCAAGGAGAACAAGGTATTCAAGGTATCCAAGGTATTGCTGGTACTAATGGTACTGATGGTATTAATGGTACTGATGGTGAACAAGGTATTCAAGGAGAACAAGGTATTCAAGGTATCCAAGGAGAACAAGGTATTCAAGGTATTCAAGGAGAACAAGGTATTCAAGGTATTGCTGGTACTAATGGTACTGATGGTGTTGATATAGATTCTACTAATTTTTGGAATAAAACCCAAACTTATAATCAAAGCGAGATAGATGGTTTTTTATCTCCTTTATCCCCAGATACTAATGAAACAACAAGAATGAATATTATTTACGATTGGATTTTTACTAACCATTCCTTTTGGGATACTGCTTATTCATGGGGTAATCATGCTTTAGCTGGTTATTTAACTTCTTTCACAGAACTCGACCCCGCATACTTAACTAATGCTTTAGGTTATTATAACGTTACAACTTTACCAACGTACCCGACTGATACTAATGAAACAACAAGAATGAACGTTATTTATGACGATTCGGTTCAGTTGTTAGGTAACATTAGTTATTCAACTTATAATATTACTAGCGGTGCGTATTCTGGAACTTTGGAAACAAGTAATATACAATATTTCTCTTTTGATGACGCCGACCGAAGCGGTAACACTATTTATGATTTATCATCAAGCAAGATAAACGCTACTAATAATGGTGCAACTCTTGGCGGTGCTGGTAAGTTAGGAGAATGTGCAAGTTTTGACGGGATTAATGATTACATGAGAATATCATCAAGTTTCGGTAGTTCCAGTTCGATGAGTGTTGGTGCTTGGGTTTATGTAAATAATTATGATGATTATAATACAATTTTAAGAGATAGTAGTAATCTTGGTGCTTTTTTTTTTAGAATTGAAAGAACAACTGGGCGACCTGTTATATATGCTAATTCTGGCGCTATTGTTGTTACTTATGGAACAGCAATCGGAACAGGTGCGTGGCACCATTTGGTTGCTACATCTTCACCAGCAGAAGGAACTGATATATATTTAGACGGAACTTTAGTTATTGGTGAAGCGGACACGGGAACGTTTTCTTTGTCTGGTTTAAATATAGGTTCAAATTTTTATAGTAGTAACGAAAGATTTGACGGGAAAATTGACGAATTGTTTGTTTATAATAAAAGATTAACTTCTGACGAAGTGACAGAATTATATAACTCGGGAACTGGTTTTAATCAATACAATGCTGGTGCTGAAACTATTACCTACAACACAACTTATATTAATTCAAGTGTTTCAATTAGTGATAATGTAGAAGTGGCTGGTTGTTTAATATATAATGGCGGGGTGCTTGGAACATGTATCTAAAAACAAAGTTTTTAGGACATTCCAAAACCTCGGAGGTTTTGATATGTATCTGAAGAAAATATTAATATTAATGATGTTTATCCTAGTTTCAACCCTGGCTTTTGCTGGTCAATGTTACGTTGGTGGTGATTGTTACGTTCAACACGTTGTAGTTGATACGGAATACGACCAGATTCAAGTTAATATTACATCTGCTGTTAATTTATCTTATAGTGATGTTGGTAACATGACTTTAAACCCTACTAGTAACGGGTCTGTTTATTATTATCTAACTAATTTTAATGTTGAAGGGAATTATACAGCGTTTGTTCAAGTGTTTAATGATTCCGTTGAACAAAGTAACGACACACAAACATTTATTGTACTTGGTGCTTCTTCGTTACGTTATAATTCTTGTCCTACTAGCGGTGCTGGTCAGACAGCGATGTGGGGTTTCGTTGTGTTTGCTCTTATCCTTGTAATATTCGCTTATGGTTCTCAAATGAAAGTTGTCGGCGCTATCGGCGGTTTAATGATGGCTGCTTCATATTTCTATGTTGTTGGATGTAGTCAATTACTTGCTGCCTTACTAGGTTTAATCGGAGTTGCGTTTACTGCTTACTTCTTAACGGCAGACTTATAGGTAGCGAATCTTCTTGAACCTTATAATTAAATTTATTTTTCCATACTCTTTTTTCGTCTTCTAATGATAAATTCTTGGTTACTTTCAACATCTGGTTAGGTGAAAGAACTCCCCATTTATGTTCGGGTTTAGATTTAACAGCTGTTCTATATTTAGCGAAACGGGTCATAACTACTCTAGGGTTTACTAATAATTTATTAAAATCTTCTCTGGTCTTGATAATATTAACACCTTTAATCTTAGGTTTAAACGCCGAATAGAATTTAGGTCTAACAAATATCCCATCTGGAACAGGATAACCTTTCTCCAACTCCAACTCCCCAAGTTTATTACTACTGGGAAGCACAATTCCTTTATCAAGAAATACGCTGTCAGTATCGCAATATAATATATTTGCTTGTAAATCCTTTCGGGATAAGACCTCGTGAAGTTTAATACGACCATAGGCTGCAACATAAGAAGACCAGATAGGTATTGAGTATGTTGTTGGTTTTGTTCTGATGTCTTCATAAGCCACATAATCGCCGTAATCTTGGATATTTTGTTTTTTAAGGTATTGGTCTGGGGTTAGTTGGTCTTTAGGTACAAGCCCGCTGGATTTCCTATAATTGAAAGCAAACTTCCCGTATAGGCTGTTCATAATAAGTTTGGTCATTAGTTCTAATGGGTCTTTAAGTTTCTTTTGTTCTAACCTTAAATTATAATTGTGTGTAACGAATTCTTTAAACGGGTATATGCTTCGGGTGTAATACACGCACTTACCATATACTTTAATGTGTAATCCGTGGTTTAATGCGTGCCTAAGTTCTGGGTGCGTGTACCATCCTTTGATTTGTCCGACTGGGAATATTAAACGTTTGTTAATTCTAAGGGGTAGAGGGGGTATATAGCTGGGTGTCAGATTCCCTTCTATATACATAATCCCCTCAAAATCCCTTAAAAGTGTTTCCGACCCCGAAGAAGCAACTCTTACGGAATTTGGGTCTGGAAACTTTTTAAGCATGACACTAGGATATAAACTACAGAAATCGTAACAAGTTATGTATTTAGACAAACCCCTTTTAAACACTTCGGTTCGACCACCATAATAAGATTTGAATATCATGTCGTGAATCTCTGGGTTAGAGATTTGATATATCCCCCTCAAGAACTTTCTACGGAAAAACAATAAAGATAAACTTGCGATAGTAGGTTTTAATGGTACTTCGTTAAGTTCGCACCATACTTTTATGAAACGTTCGAAGAATAACCTTGATATGTTGGCGTCGTTCTCGCAATATACCCTCAACTCTTCGTATTCCTTAGCGAGA